>ERZ1292623.149-Hain-H51-01um-R1-149-length-76618-cov-19_pt1 | contig 76618 bp, 80 predicted proteins | sample MGYA00564398_ERZ1292623 | MGnify/ENA primary metagenome ERZ1292623 (study PRJEB36523, sample SAMEA6512633) | groundwater metagenome | collected 2019-01-07 | study: AquaDiva: Metagenomics assemblies of 32 groundwater samples
CGAACTCCCGTCTCATCCTTGGCAAGGACGTGTTCTACCACTAAACCATACCCGCAGAAAACTTATCCATTCCTCCATCGCGCACCGTGCCGCAACATATGCCCCCGAGAGGATTTGAACCTCTACTCTTTTGCAAGAACTAGCTCCTGAAGCTAGCGCGTCTACCAATTCCGCCACGGGGGCATATGTTGCGGCAGCTGCCCTAGCTACCTACTACGATATCTATCAAAAAACGTTGGGGTAGAGGTATCCTCAAAAAAACAAAACAGTTTGTTTTCTCCGTCGGCTCACATCCGTTTGCCCCCGGCAGGATTCGAACCCACAATACAGCGTCCGAAGCGCTGCGTGATATCCATTTCACTACAGGGGCATAAAAAAGGTGATTCTAGAGCTTCCATACTTTAGTACAAAATTGTGAAAATATCAAAAAATGCGCTAAAATAAGGGCCTTATGAGACCCATCACCATTCCAGACGAGGTTTCACGTATAACATCTACCCTAGAAAATGCGGGTTTCAAGGCCTATTTGGTCGGAGGGTGTACGAGAGATCTCATCTTGGATAGAAAACCAAAAGACTGGGATATTACTACGGAGGCTGATCCAGAGAAAATTATGGAACTTTTCCCGCATACATTCTATACAAATACCTATGGAACAGTAACCGTCGTAAATGATGACGTAGAGAATGAAACTCTTAAAAACATAGAAGTTACACCCTTCAGGAAAGAGGGGATCTATAGCGATAAAAGACATCCTGACGAGGTGATATTTACAAAGAACCTTGAAGAAGACCTTTCGAGGAGAGACTTTACTATTAATGCTATAGCATACAGTGTTTCTAAAGGACAATTTATTGATCCATATAAAGGACAAGATGATATAAAGGACAAAATGGTACGTGCGGTAGGAAACCCTGTAGAGCGTTTTTCAGAGGATGCTTTACGAATGATGCGCGCGATTAGACTCGCCGCCGAGCTTGGTTTCACGTTAAACACAGACACAAAAAGAGCACTAAAGGAAAAGGCTCAATTAATAAGAGAAATCGCGGCGGAGAGGGTTAGAGATGAGCTTTCTAAGACCCTTATGGCTGAAAAACCTATACTTGCCGTCGAAGTTGCACGTGAAACAGGTATTATCAACTATATTCTTCCAGAATTGCTTGAGGGAATTGGTATACAGCAAAACCAAGCCCACAGTTATGAGGTCTGGGAACACAATCTTCGCAGTCTCCAACATGCCGCGAATAGGGGGTGGCCGTTTCACGTGAGACTTTCAGCACTTCTCCACGACATTGGAAAACCACGCGCGCGGCTCTGGGACGAAAAAAAGAAGGACTGGACATTTCACGGACATGATGTGATCGGAGCAAAAATGACCAAACATATAGTGGAACGGTTAAAGTTTTCACGTGAAACAGCTGATGTCGTCACAAAACTCGTGCGATATCATCTCTTTTTTTCAGATACGGAAAAAATCACCTTATCTGCAGTGCGGAGAGTAATCCGAAAAGTCGGTCCAGAGAATATCTGGGAACTCATGAAACTTCGTGCCTGTGATCGGATTGGAACCGGAAGACCTAAGGAAACACCGTATCGTCTCCGAAAATACGAAAGTATGATCGAAGAAGCCCTCCGGGACCCTATTTCTGTTTCTATGCTCGCCCTTGGCGGAGCGGATGTTATGCACATCACCCAACTAGAACCAGGACAAAAAATTGGTCACATTCTCCACGCCTTACTCGAAGATGTCCTTGATGACCCAAAAAGAAATACGAGAGAGTACCTTGAGAGCCGGGTAAAGGAACTTGCTACTCTATCCGAAAATGAACTTACCCAACTCGGTCAGCGTGGAAAAGAAAAAAAAGGAGAGCTTGAGGGAGCTGAAATTCAGGAAATTAGGAAGAGACATTGGGTGCAGTAGGTTTTTTAAGCTAAGAGAAAGCCACCACTGAAATGAGTGGTGGCTTTTTGTGGGTTGAGGACAGGGAGTAGGCACTCTCGTTCCGGCGCTAGTAGGGTACGGGGGTAGGTCGTAATACCCCCGGGGGCTAAGTGGGCCGCTCCCTGTCCCCGTTTGTTTAATTTCTCCTTGTTCTGGTTAATCTAACTATAATAATAACGAGGTGAAAATGGCAGGTCAATAGACTTATTCAGGTCGTCCACGTTTTCTTGCGTGAAATGCCTTATGCACATCACGGAGTTGTCTATCCGTAATGTGCGTATAGATTTGAGTTGTTGAAATACTGGCGTGACCGAGCATCGCTTGGACGGAACGGAGATCTGCTCCATTTTCAAGAAGGTCAGTGGCAAAACTATGGCGAAGAATGTGCGGTGTAACCTGTTTCCCAATCCCTGCTCGCACGGCGTACGTGCGCACAATGCGCTCAACACTCCTCGGAGAAAGAGCTGTATCGATACTTTTCTTGTTCTTATTTAATCCCTTGTTCACACTGACAAAAAGTGCATCCCCCATATCTTTTCGAGCCATAAGATATGCCCTGAGAGCATCCTTTGCGCGCTTAGAAAGAAAAACTACTCTCACTTTTTGTCCTTTACCACGCACCGAGAACTCATCCCGTGAGAGATCTACGCTCTCACGGGTAAGAGATGTGAGCTCCGAGACGCGAAGCCCTGTCGAAAAGAGGAGTTCGAGCAATGCTTTATCGCGAAGACCCTTCACATCACGCGTATCCGGGGCCTTGAGCAGGCGGTTGAGTTCATCAGAAGCAATGAGATCGAGGGAGCGCTCTCCGACCTTTGCCAATTCAATACGATCCGGCTGAAGCGCTGATATACCGCGTTTACCAAGATAGGTGAGAAGTGAACGCAGTGCTATAAGATGGTAATTCTGGGTGTTTTTTTTGAGGTGGCCACCGGTACCCGCTTGGCGATTAAGCCAGAGGCGAAAACGGCGGACCGATTCATCATCAATATCTTTTTCACTATGAATGCCGGCAAATTCAAAGAAACGTGTTAAATAGTGATCGTAGTTTTGAACGGTCTTCAAGCTTCTGCCACGTTCAATCTCAAGATGTTCCAAAAATTGGCGCTTCAATTTTTCAATATTCATACAAGTGATCCTAGTCGCACAATAATATTGTAACACCCCGGACACAATGATCCGGCGCCCGCATTTTTTACAGGTCGACAGTACTATTTGCACGATCACGATTTCGTGCTATGATTGCCCTCATGTTAGCGCAGAAGAAAAAGCAAACTATCATCAAAAAACACCAGGTCCATGAAAAAGACACTGGTTCTTCGTCGGTGCAAATTGCGACCCTGACGGGGCAAATTAATGAACTTGTCCGGCACTTAAAAAAGCACGGTAAAGACATCCACTCTCGCCGCGGCCTCCTTCAGATGGTTGCGCGCCGCAGGTCACATATGCACTATCTCGAGAAAAAAGATCGGAAGGCCTACGAAGCGCTCATGAAAAAACTTTCGCTCAAACTCGCGAAACCGACGAAAGGTATTCGATAAAGTATGGCAATTATCAAGCAGAAGGGTCAGCGGGTCGGTGTCTTCATCGATACGCAGAACCTTTATCATAGCGCAAAAAATCTTTATCGCGCCCGTGTCAATTTCACTGCGATCCTCAAGGAGGCAGTTGCGGGAAGAACACTTGTTCGCGCCATCGCCTACGTCATCAGAACTGAATCGGGAGAAGAAAAAGCATTCCTCGAGGCGCTCGAGAAAATCGGCATTGAGACAAAGACCAAGGATCTTCAAATTTTCTATGGTGGTGCAAAAAAAGCCGACTGGGATGTGGGGCTCGCCGTTGACGCCATCAAACTCGCGCCAAAACTCGACGCCATTGTCATAGCGTCTGGTGATGGAGACTTCGTCCCGCTTGTTGATTACTTGAAAGCAACCACGCAAGTCGAGGTACTTTCATTCGGCAAGAGCACATCCGCACATCTCAAGGAAGTTGCTGATGATTTTGTCGATATCTGCGAGGATCCAAGCTCTTATCTCATTCCAGAATCACGAAGAAAAAAGTGAAGTAAATTCGGATTTCGTTTCTATAATTTGTTTCGAAATCCTGTCGATCAAATATGACAAAAAAAGAATACACAACCGAGGTTGGCGACACGCGCCTCTCGGCGACCTTCTCTGATCTTACCGATCAAGCAAACGGATCCGTTATTGTGAGTTTAGGTGGCACTGCGGTACTTGTCACCGCAGTAATGGGAAAAGAAAATCGCGACGACATCGATTATTTACCGCTCGTGGTCGATTACGAAGAACGCTTTTATGCCGCGGGACTCCTCCTTGGCGGGCGCTTCATGAAGCGCGAGGGGCGGCCTTCGGACGAAGCAATTCTCGCAGGACGCCTCGTGGACAGAACCATTCGGCCTCTCTTTGACCAGTCAATACGGAGGGATATCCAAATCGTCATCACTATACTTTCAGTTGACGGAAAAAATGACCCCGATATTCCGTCAATCATTGCAACATCTCTCGCACTTGGCACATCGGATATTCCTTGGGGAGGGCCGGTTGGCGCGATTCGAATTTCAGGGGGTCACGATGGTCTGCTTTCTATTAATCCTTCTTACAGCGTACGGGAGGGCTGTGACTTTGATCTCGTCTTGTGCGGACAAGGAGAAACAATAAACATGATTGAAGCGGAAGCACGTGAAACCCCGGAGGAAACAATAGTGAAAACACTTGAACCCGCAATCAAGCATTTTGGAGCACTTGAAAATTTTCAGAAAAAAATCATTCGAGAGATTGGAAAGAAAAAAATCACTCTGGCGCACCGTGCTAAAGACTCGAAGATAAAAGAGCATTTTGAAAAAGAAGCTGCCGGAAAATTGAAAAATGCCTTCTACAGCGGCCCTGGTCACGATGGACTTGATGCTCTCCGAAATGAATGGCTTCAGAGTTTCACCGTCGCCTACCCAAGTATGCCAACCGAAGACGCCGCCCTCCACTTTGAAGAAGCAGTGAACACATTCCTCCATACGGAAGCGATTGAACGAGGTGGGCGCGCCGACGGACGAAAGGTTGATCAAGTTCGACCGCTCTTTGCCGAAGCTGGCGGCATATCGGATTTTCTCCACGGTGTCGGAATTTTTTACCGCGGCGGAACGCATGTCCTCTCGGTACTCACACTCGGGGGGCCGGAGGATTCACAGATTGTCGAGGGAATGGAGGTTAGGACAAAAAAGTACTTCATGCACCATTACAATTTCCCGCCGTTCTCATCGGGTGAAACCGGTCGTCTTGGTGGCACGAACCGACGTGCCGTCGGCCACGGAGCTCTCGTTGAAAAAGCGCTTAAGGCAGTGATCCCCGATCGAATATCTTTTCCATACACAATTAGACTTGTATCCGAATCAATGGCATCGAACGGCTCCACGTCAATGGCATCGGTGTGCGCAAGTTCACTCGCACTCATTGACGGCGGTGTACCGCTAAAGACTCCCGTCGCGGGAGTCGCCATGGGGCTTGCTATGGAGAATAGTTCACGGTACCAAATTCTCTCTGACATCCAAGGTCCCGAAGATCATCATGGCGATATGGATTTTAAAGTTGCCGGCACAAAGGAAGGTATTACGGCGCTCCAGCTCGACGTCAAAGTGAGCGGTATCCCAGTGAAAATCCTTGCCGAAGCCCTCACGCAGGCAAAAGAAGCCAGAACCCACATTCTCTCCGTGATGACGGAGGCCGTGAAAGGAAAAAATTTTGCACTTAAACCTTCCGCACCGCGCGTAGAACGAATCACCATCGACCCTGATAAAATCGGCTTCGTCATAGGACCCGGGGGGCGCACAATCAACCAGTTGAGCGAAGAGACGGGAGCGACCGTAAACGTGGAACAAGATGGTACAGTTTTTGTCATGGGAGGAAAAGATGCCGTCCTTCGAGCAAAAGACGAAATTCTTAGCATGACCAGAACATTCACTCCCGGAGATCGCATGGAGGGCACCGTCGTCAAGTTATTTGATTTCGGAGCCGTGGTTAGGTTAAGTCCTTATGCCGAAGGATTGGTGCACATTTCCGAACTTGCTCCGTTTCGCGTGGAAAAAGTGACCGACATTGTCTGTGAAGGGGAGAAGGTGCCAGTTATGGTGAAAGATATCGATGAACGTGGGCGTCTTTCTCTCTCTATCGTCAAAGCAGAGCCGAACTTCGCCCAAGATCGAGGGCCCAAAGTCTGTCCAGAGCCGGAAACTACTCATGGAGACGACGGGGTAGGATATAATAAAAAGAATGGGAGACATGAAGGAGGTGAAAAAAGATACGGGCGGGACCGAGAACGAAGGGGGCATTAGAAATGATTCGAAAAATTTCCACGCCGCAACGGCGGCGCAAAAAACCGAAGTCTCGGGATTGGATAGTGCGTCCGTAAAACCTCTTCGAACACTGGTGGGGGATATCTCCTCTATCATCAAAGACCAGCACCTCTCGAACTCGGCACTAAATATTCTCGACAAAAAACTCCGCGAGGAAATCGAGACCTATGAACGATCCGGCGGAGATAGACGTATTGCGGAAATCCTGAAAACCACCTCCCTTGAGAATGTAGTCACTAAGCCCGAGCCGCGGACGTTTACACACATTCCACACCTTGAAAACCGGAGCCCTATAGCGAGCGGGGTGGAAGAAAAAATAAATGATATACCACCGCCCTCCTATACCACTCCCACTCCGCCAAAAACCAGAGTTCCCTATGTACCAACTCAAACACCACCACACGAGACACATAGAGAACTGCTCCCTACGCCGAAAGAAGAAGACAGCGAGGAAGCCGCTCGAATGATTCTCGAAAAACATCGCGAGACTGAAGCCTTACACGCGAGTGAAGTCGCGTCCCAAAAAGAAGCAAGGAAGCGGAAAGAGCGGGAGCTTACCGACGAGGAAGAAAAACTTCGAGGGGAGACGCGTCTCCTTGAGGAAGCAATTGCCGTGATTCCTCAAATGCGCACCCGCGACGAAGAGGCAATGCGAAAGCCCTCGGCCCTACGTGAAGAACTCATACAGCGCCTCGCGAGCATACATGAAGAGGAAAAGCGAGCTGAAACCGAAGAGCTGCATTATGAGGAGATAGAATCAAGAAGCACGAGACCGGAAGAGAGACAGAAAGCAGAAATCAACCGCGCTCGCGCCGGAGACTTACGGGAAGCCGCCGAACGAAAGCGTTTTGAAATCGATGAGAAAATAGCCCAAATTGGAAACGAGCTCGATACCAAAACCAAAGCACTTGCGGCACTTGAAGAAAATGAAAAAAAATTAAGAGGGGAACTTGCGGGTATCGCCGCACGACGTACCACCATACAAAAAGAACGAGCGTGGTTCGGGCTCCGCGAACGCATTGCCGAGATAGCAAAACTCAAGGAGTCAATTGAAATGAATTGGATCGTTCTGAATGAAAAGAAAAAAGAGGTCGAGAAATCGCTCGCCCCAGTGCTCTCCCATGAGCGGGAGCTTGAAGAAAAAAAACACAATCTTGAAACGAAAGAAGCGAGTGCATCTGGGCCCGCGGCTCGCCACCAAATTGAGAGCGAGCGCTGGGAAATTGAACGAGAACGCAGAAAAGTTGAAGAGGAACGTTGGAAATTGGAGAGAGAAATCGAAACCACCAAACGCCCCATGAGAGAGCTCGGTGCGAAATATCAAAAACTCCTCGAGGAGGAAGAACGTATCACGGAAGAACTCCGTACTACGCCCGGAGAGGGAGAGTACACTAAATAAGCTAATAAACTATGGGCGCCGAGACAAACCCACCTTCCATGTCGCCTGATGAACTTGAGCGATTACGTCGCGAGGCTCGTCGGGCCCTCGAGGATACCCCAATCGTGGGCAGTCCCGCCACCGAAAAACCCTCTAATTTCCCCACTACACCTACACAGAGTCGAGATACGGCCCGTCTTCCAATCTCTTTACTCAAAGAAGAAAAAGAAAAATTGGAAGCGCATCGAAGCGAGGCGAGAACGGCTCTGACACAAAAAGATACACCCCATCCTCCACCACACATTCATTCAGTACGGACTGAAGCTCCTATCGAAAAACCACAAAATCCACCTTTCCTCGAAACTCAAATGTGGGCGGCGGGAAAAACGCCTAACGATATACGGGCACATTTACTTGAAGAAGAAGCGCGGACGCGCGCTCGATTGGGAGGAGAGAGAATACCAAAGGAACCCGTAGTCAAAGAAGAGAGACTTGTCCCCCCTATTGTTCCAATAAAACCCTCTCTATATGCGCCACCAGAGCCAAAGAGAACAGGTGGACGAGAAGCCATAAAAACCATGCGCGACGATGTGGCGCGCGCCGTAGAAACACAAAAACTCTCACTCTCACAAATCGTTCTCCTTGAACGGCAAAAACGGGCACGCGAAGAAAGAGAGACCGAGTTTTCCGAGCGGGGATGGAGCCAGAAAGTTTTAATCAGCACAAGTATTGTCCTCGTTCTTGCGGCAACCGGAATAATTTTCTATGTCGCCTTCATTGGTTCTCCCCGTATCAGCGACACTACACTCCCAGGGAAGGTCTCTCGAGAATCGATCGTGCATGCCGATTCGGAACGTGCGCTCGATATAGGAAGTCTCACCGGGGCGGACATACTCTCTCAAATGAGAGGGGTCGTTCTCGACACGGCAGTTGCCCCCGGAAAAGTTACCAGCGTCATTCTCACCGACGGGAGAGAGAAAGCTCTGATGGAATTCCGTGCGGCGGATTTTATCTCCACCATCCCTCTCGCGGCGCCGAGTGGATTTGGAAAATCCCTTGATACTCCTCTTATGTTCGGTATCTATAGTTCAGGTGATGCAAATCACGGTTTCCTTATTTTCAAATCTCGGTCTTATGAGACAACATTTAACGCCCTACTCTCGTGGGAACCAAAAATGGCAGAACTCCTCTTTCCGCTCGGCGCTGACATAGATAGGGGGAGTGAAGGAACCTGGCAAGACGTTGTCATAAAAACGATTTCATCACGCGCCTTAATTTCTCGGAGCGGTCGCATCAATCTCGTATATGCATTCTTGGATAAACGCACCCTCCTTATAACAACGGATAAAGACACCTTCGCTCTCATAGTGGAGAGATATACAACTCCGAAAGACGTCATTCGCTAAAGGAATCGCGTGATGCAGGGTAGTACTCTCTCGTGTATAGTAAGAGGATGATTGATACGGAACAATTAAAGCGGCGCCTCATTGAAGAAGAGGTGACACTCGTGAAAAGTCTCGGGAAAATTACGCGGGCGAATCCCGATAACCCCGATGACCTCATTGTCCTCCCACCGGAACCTGACCCCGTCCCAGCTGACCAAAATGACCTCGCGGACCGCAATGAGGATTTCGGCGAACGGAGATCCACTGAATTGACACTTGAAAATCGGCTCAATGAGGTGAGGCTTGCACTTTCAAAAATTGAATCCGGAACGTATGGCGTGTGCAAGACATGCGGGAAATTGATTGAATCGGAGCGTCTCGAAGCAAATCCGGCGGCAGAGACGTGCGTAGAACACCGGTAGCACGTCCATAACGTACTCTGGTGGAAAGAAACCAGAGAAATATTCGAGTTCATTATGCTTGCAAAGGTTCATTCTGCGCAAATCGTCGGACTTGAGACATGTCCGGTTGATGTTGAAGTTGACGTGGGAAGAGGACTCCATTCTTTTTCCATTGTCGGACTTCCAGATAAAGCAGTTGAAGAAGCCAAAGACAGAATTAATGCGGCGATTAAAAACTCTGGCTTCGTTCCTCCGCAGAAAGGTAATAAAAAAATCACGGTTTCGCTTGCTCCAGCTGATGTAAAAAAAGAAGGTCCCATCTTTGATCTTGCAATCGCGCTCGCAAACCTCGCCGCAACAAACGAAATTTCATTTAACTCGCGCGGACGGCTCTTCCTCGGAGAACTTTCACTCTCAGGAGAACTCCGAGGTGTTCGCGGCGTGCTCTCCATTGTTGAACATGCAGCCCGCAGTGGATTCGAAGAAGTATTCCTCCCGGAAACAAACGCCCGCGAGGCTGCTCTCGTTCGGGGTATTAAAATCTTCCCCGCAAAAAATCTTCGCATGATTGTTGCTCATCTCTCGGATCGAAAGATTGAAGGGTTGCCGGGGACCATGCTCGTCGAGCAACCCCCGACAGAAATTAGTGTTCCGCCCGAGGTACTAGAAAGCATCAATTTTTCAGACATCAGAGGACAAGAATCGGCGAAACGCGCCATCGAAATCGCGGCGGCCGGAGCACATCACATCGCGATGTCTGGCCCTCCGGGAACCGGGAAAACTATGCTCGCAAAAAGTCTCCCGGGGATACTTCCGCCGCTTTCATTCTCGGAAACAATTGAGGTGACGAGTATACACTCCGCAGCCGGAATATCCGAGGGAGGAATCATTACGTTGCCACCTTTCAGATCCCCTCACCATACTGCATCATATGTCTCAATAGTCGGTGGCGGTTCGTGGCCTAAGCCCGGAGAAGTTACACTTGCGCATCGGGGAATTCTCTTTCTCGATGAATTTCCAGAATTTGATCGCCGTGTAATCGAGAGCTTGAGACAACCGCTTGAAGAGTACGCTATAACCATTGCACGCGCCTGGGGCTCGCATCGCTTTCCCGCGCGCGTCATACTCGTCGCCGCGATGAACCTTTGCCCGTGCGGGGCAACTGGGCTCGAGAAAAAAGAGTGTGTGTGCTCGCCCGGAGCGCTGATGCGTTATCAGCGAAAAATTTCCGGGCCAATCAGCGATCGAATTGACCTCTGGGTTTCTGTGCCCGAGGTGAAATACGACAAACTTTCGGATGAAACATCGCTCGAATCGTCGAAGAAAGTGCGAGAACGGGTGGTGCGCGCCCGAGACATTCAGCGCGCGAGATTCCGCACCAAAAATTTAGGCAAATCTCATGGGAAGCACACAAGCCTCTCTCGAACAAACGCCGACATGGGTGTTCGGGAACTGAAAATCCACGCCACTCTCGGAGATGATCTCCGTTTGCTTCTCAATACTTCGGCAGAGAGACTTGGCTTCTCTGCCCGCGTCTATCACAAAATCATTAAGGTCGCACGAACCATTGCCGATCTCGACGGGAAAACTCATATCGGGAAAAATCATCTTCTCGAAGCGCTTCAGTATCGGCCACGGCAGGGACTGTGGTAGCTCTCTACGAAATAACCCCGCCAGGGCGGGGTTATTTTCTTTACTTGAAATACTGCTCAGACGCACATTTAAAAAGGATTCACCGCTCCACGCACTTCAAAATGGACATGCGGCCCGGTGACACGGCCAGTCGCACCGATATAGCCGATAACCTGTCCTTGTACCACGCGCTGTCCCGGAGTCACAATGTTTGAGGTGTTGTGCGCATAAAGTGTCTGTGTACCGTTGTCGTGTGCAATCACAATGTAGTTTCCATAACCGCCATTCCATCCGCTTCGTGAAATAATAACTTCTCCGGTTGCAGATGCGAGGATCGGAGTCCCAATCGGGGCGGCAAGGTCAACCGCATTATATCCATGAATTCCTTGACTCTTCGTTCCTCCAGTTACAGGGCGCAGATAGTAGTCGAGAAGAAGTGGTCCGCTTGTGCCGCGCACGATTGAAGTCCCTGGATTAGCATAGGTCGGCGTCGCAATCGTACCCTTAGGGACAATAATTTCATCCCCGACTATGAGTAAAGCGCCGTCCGAAAGACCGTTATAATCAAAAATTTCATGGGCGTCGGCTCCATATTTTGCTGCAATACTCTTTATGGTGTCTCCCTTCCCGACTGTATGCCGTATGCCGCTCACCGGGAGAACAACGAGCGTCTGGCCTTCATGGATGACATTCCCTCGTTTTATGTCATTTGCCCACACAATGGTATTCACCGACACCCCAAACATATTCGCAATCTGCGAAAGTGAGTCACCCTCTCGTACTACATAGACACTAATCTGGTCGGATCTCGGAATTACCGAGTCAATATCGGCAAGAGTGCCAAGGGGACCGGATTCTGGCATGAGAGCTCGTCCTTCAACAATCGTGATGTCTCCGCCTCCTTTCGAGGGATTTGGATCGTGGTTCACTGCCGCCTGGAGAAGCAACATGTTCTGGGACGTTGGCACACGGTCGAGACTTTCTTCACCACCCCCAAAAATACCACCCAGGAAAGAACGTAGTCCTGCGTGAGCAAGGGTTCCTTGTGAGAAGAGCATTAGAGCTAAAAAGCCCGAAAATACGAGCTTTTTTGAAAGCTTTCTGCGAAATCCCTTTTCTCTAGTTCTTAAGGCACTACAAAAGCCCGAAGGAGTATGTGTTGAAGGTAAAATAGGCCCAAAATTAACGGTTAATCAGAGGGTACAGTCAAAAAACCTTTATTTGAAGCCATAAAACAAAAAATGACCGTAGCTGGTCATCCATAATTTTATCCGACCCATGCCGACAAAGCAACCCGGAGTGGTAAAGCTGTGGATAGGAATTTTTGAGTGATATAGTGGGACGGTGGATTATTTTTCCGAGCTAAACGAACGCCAACGAGAGGCGGTTACCCACAAAGATGGCCCTATTCTCATTATTGCCGGGGCTGGAGCTGGAAAGACAAAAACTCTTACGTGCCGTATCCACCACCTTGTCCAAGGTGGTGTTCCTCCAGAGAAAATCCTTGCGGTCACCTTCACCAATAAAGCGGCCAGGGAAATGAGAGAACGGCTCGATGTCATCCTCGGACACTTGGATGAAGTTGGTGGCCGAAGGGGTCTTCGAGCGCCCTTCATAGGAACCTTTCATGCACTCGGCGCGCACATACTGCGCTCCCACGCCGCCCGCGCCAATCTCCACCCGCACTTTTCCATTGCCGACAGGGACGACTCCCTCTCTGCCATAAAAGATGCGATGAAACTCTCCAGCATTGACCCGAAACGTTTTGAGCCGCGCAAAATCCTCTCCGCGATATCGCGGCAAAAGGGCAATTTGATTTCGCTTGAGTCTTACGCGGCGGACTCGAGCGATTTTCTCTCAAAAATAATCGCGACCGTATGGGGACACTATGACGAGCTCCTTAAGAGAGGGCGCTCCCTCGACTTCGACGATCTCCTAGTGCGGCCCGTCAACCTCCTCACAAAAGACCAGAAAATACTCGAAAACCTCCAGAATGAATGGTTATACATTCACGTTGACGAATACCAAGATACAAATGCCGCACAGTATGAATTGACATCCCTTTTAAGCGGTGCGCGAAAAAATCTTTGCGTAGTGGGAGACAGTGATCAATCAATTTATAGTTGGCGAGGAGCTGACTTTGGAAATATGCTCAATTTCGAGCGGGACTACCCGGGCGCCGCCGTGGTAACTCTCGAAGAAAACTATCGATCAACGCAGACCATTTTGAGGGCCGCAAATAATGTCATCTCACGAAACGTCATGCGGAAAGAAAAAAATCTGTTCACCAAGAACAAGGTGGGGGAAGTCATCAACCTCTATGTCGCGCTCGACGAAACCGATGAAGCAACCTTCGTTGCCGCTTCTGCTCTACGTCTCATCAAAAATGAGGGTGTAGACCCGGGTGAAATCGCTGTTCTTTACCGCGCAAATTTCCAATCACGTGCACTTGAAGAAGCCTTTCTCGCCGAGGAAATTCCTTACCAAGTCCTTGGTGTGCGCTTCTTTGAACGGAAGGAAATCAAAGATATTCTTTCCTACATTAAGGGAGCGACAAATCCAAGCGATTTTGTCAGCGTTGCCCGAGCGCTCTCTGTACCGAAGCGCGGACTCGGGAAAATCGCGCTCGCTAAAATAATCGCGGGGCAAACCTCTCAACTTCCGCTCCGCCAGCGCGAGAGTGTTACTGTATTTTTGAAACTCCTTGACGACATCCGCACTTCACTCGAAACACTGCCAACTTCAAAAGTCATTAAAATGATTCTTGAGCGCTCGGGTATTCTCTCTGGGCTTAAGAGCGGCTCATCAGATGAAAAAGAACGCGCAGAAAACATAGAAGAGCTTGTAACTCTGGGAACACACTACGACTCCCATAACCCACCAGATGGAACGATGAAATTGATCGAGGAATCCATGCTCTCAAGTGGCGACGAGGACGGAGCTGAAAAACCAGAAAGTGGCGTGAAATTGATGACAGCTCATGCGTCAAAAGGTCTCGAGTTCTCGCATGTATTCGTCACCGGCCTCGAGGAAGGACTCTTCCCGCACGGAGGTCTTGATAATGAAGGAGACCCAGAAGAAGAGCGGCGGCTTTTCTATGTCGCTCTCACACGCGCTAAAGAAAAACTTTCTCTTTCGTATGCCATGTCACGGACAATCTACGGGTCGAGACGCATCAACATCCCGTCCGAATTTATTTCGGATATCGATCCGTCACTTATCGCAATGGAAGAAGGCGGCGAACGTATACTTGATCTCGAAAAACTCTAATGCGGGCAAAACGTTCACTCGGACAGAATTTCCTTATAAACGAGCGCCTTGCGAATAGCATGGTCTCTCTGCTCGACATAAAACACAGAGGAAAGGGGAAAATAGTGCTTGAAGTGGGGCCGGGTAAGGGTATATTGACACGTGCACTCCTGAAAGAAGGAGCTCGCGTCGTTGCCTTTGAAAAAGATGCCGCGCTCACAAAGGCCCTTACCGAAGAGTTCTTAAGTGACGTGAGGAGCGGAATGCTTACCCTCATTAACGATGATATCTTTAAGATACCTCTCTATAAGAACCACACCGTAGGAAAGCTATTGTCAGGTCCATACGTCATTCTCGCAAATATCCCTTACAACATTACGGGCGCATTCATTAAGTTTATGTTCTCACTCTCGCCACAACCTCTCTCGGCAATCCTGATGCTTCAGCGTGAAGTAGGGGAACGCATCGCGCGAGATCCGAAGGGAAGTATTCTCTCGATAAGTGTCAGGGTCTACGGTACGCCACAGTACTTGAAGAGCGTTTCTCGAGGAAACTTCGTACCGAAACCCCGTGTAGATTCGGCGGTAATCAGTATCGACGGAATTTCGCGACGCTTCTTCCATTCAATTAACGAGAAAAAGTTTTTTGATCTTGTCCGAAAAGGATTTGCGCATAAGAGAAAAAAACTTTCAAGAAATCTCGGTGTCGAAGAAACGCTTCTCTCTTCGTGCGGACTCTCCGCTCTCGCCCGGGCGGAAGACCTCTCACCGGGTGCATGGGCATGCGTGTACAAAAAAATCAACGAACAATGAATACGAAGCGTGTACTTATTTCTACTTTTATACTCCTCGGGTTCGTCTTCATTATTCTCGACTCAAATCCCGCCTATCGGCAGACAGGACCGATTAGTCCGATTGAAGAGAACCCTGAAAACACAGGAGATACGGTTGAGCAAAAAATACTCTCAATCGGCGAGACAAGTATTCAGATTGAAATTGCAGACGAGCCCGCCGAGCTATCCCGGGGCCTCTCGGGGCGAGAAAGTCTCGGAGAGGACGAAGGACTTCTTTTTATTTTTGACAAGCCGGGAATCTATCCGTTCTGGATGAAAGAAATGCATTTTCCGATTGATATCATCTGGATTGGGGAAGATATGCGCGTAGTGGATATCACCCGAAGCGCAACGCCAGAGTCATATCCGAAAACGTTTAGCCCAAGCACACCGGTTCCCTATGTGCTCGAAGTAAATGCGAACTTTTCCGATCGAGAAAATATTAAGCCCGGTGACGAGGTTATTTTTTCTAGTACGTAGCGTATAGTGTTAACAACTACATAGTAATGGCTCTTCTCTATTGATAGACTGTAGACGAGCGACAGAAACGAATCTTCTAAGAAAGCTCTCCATGATTAAAGTATTTCTGCCTTTTATTTCAATTATATTTTTATTTTTTCCTTTTTTCTCGGTAGAAGCACAGGTTTCTCAACCATCTCTCGTACAATATACTTTTACGCATAACCTGCGTTTTGGGGACAAGGGTATTGGGGTAAAAAACCTTCAGCGGTCTCTTAATTTATTTCCAACATCACTTGTTGCGGTTTCCGGTCCAGGATCTCCGGGAAATGAAACGGAGTTTTTTGGAAACCTCACGCTTCAAGCGGTCATCAGATTTCAAGAATTATATCGTAACGATATTCTTTTTCCGATTGGACTCACAAAAGGGACTGGTTTCTTTGGCCCGCTCACCCGAACAAAATTAAATGCCCTGTTGATTGCCGAAGGCAAAATGAACAGTGGAAATACTCCCGGCGCACCACGGCTCGTGAGTATATATCCGATTTCCGGAGCTGAAGGAACAAAGGTAACCATTACCGGTACGGGGTTCTCGGAAACGAACAATACCGTTCTTTCGGGAACTGCAACGTACAAAAATACTCCTTCGGCTAACGGCGTTATTGAAGTTACCGTTACTTCATCTATCCCAGACGCGGTAAAAAAGTATTATCTCCCTATTGACCTTAAGTTCATGGTAAGAACAGGTGATATACTAAGCAATGAACTGACTTTTACCTTAGTTGGAGGGAGTGATACTATTTCAGACGAAGTCAAAAACCAATATAAAAATAAAACACTCGAATTACTAAACTTGCCTGACGGTTTTCGCAATTTTTAATATAATGCACACTGTATGATTGCTATACGCACCCTGTTAGAAAAGACGACACTGTTCACGGCAAAAATACTGTTGTATATGCTCTTGTTTATTGGTGGCGCAGTTATCTTTATTATGATACTGGCTTCGGTCACTCAAGGACCGGCGAAAGGTCAGGGGCTTATGGTGCCGTTCGGAGGTGAAATTAGGTCAGTGAGCTACGAATGTTGCTATGGGAGTATAATCACGATTCACGACGTGAGAACCGATGAGGACATTGAAATGATGCTTTATCCAGGCCTTACACAAGTGTTTCGTGAGTATCAACTGTGGAGTGAGGGGCCCAATACGGTTGGATTCTATTTTCCATTCGGTATTTGTTTAGACATAAGTGGGCTCTGTTATCAAAGCGTTAGTTATACTGACGGGAGTATATTGGCAGTCGGCACCAGTGAACGCTAATGTATGTGACCTAGAAAGGTTTTAACTAAAAGAACCCCCTTGCGGGGGTTCTTTTAGTTACAAGGCAACATACTATATCCCGCAAAGCTTTTGTTATCCCCACGGAATATGCACTTTTATCGGGTATTAGAGCTACAATGGATGTAATTAGTAAAAGAGAAAAGGCATTGGGGGTTACATTTGTGAAAAAAACCCTAATCTTATTGAGTATCACCGCGGTCGCCCTCGTTGGCATATTTTGGTTTATTGGAATATCGAGCCGCATTCCAGGAAAATTCACTTTTAACGCCCAAAAAGCATCCCAACCGACGAACCCCACGATTACGAGTAGTGGAGAGTTGGCAGAAAAGTGGGAAGAATCTCTTGCCGCAAGCGCTGTCAAGACGAAGACAAATGAAGTCTCCGCGAAGATAGTCGAATACTTTGTCGAGAGTACAAAAGCATCGGGTGGAACTGATACAGAGAACACGCAAGAATTCGTGGACTCGCTTCTTACGGAAGCAAGTGAAACAACAGAACCTGTTCGTTACTATACACTCTCCGAGCTCACTATTTCAGACGACGAGAGCCCCGCCGCGCGCCTTCTGTACGACGATGAGATGTTACAAAGCTACGAAATACATACATATCCCGAGCTCGGAAATGAAGTGGCTCTCTTCCTTGAGACGACACGCGCATCCGCGATACACGCGGACATCGTGCGCGTGTACACCGCGCTCACAAAAGCCGAAGCCGCCTACCAGGCTACAGCGGAAACCCTGACGAAGGTTAAGGCTCCGCGTTCGCAGAGTGCTCGCCATCTCAAGATCGCAAATGCATTTGTGAAACTCTCCGTGAGTGTGCGCGAAATGAAGCGCGGTATTGGCGATCCTATGGGAGGGATTGCTGGTCTTGGTATGTATCTCGAGACTGCGCGCAGTCTCCTTGAACTTCAAAAATGATATGAAGACCGCTTTGAAGAAAATTGTAGCGTTCACCATAGTTCTTAGCACAGTAGGGAGCGCGTTCATTCCCGCCTTCGCTCCGCGCGCCGGGGCACAGCTCACTGAACTCATCAGCGACGCGGCAACGTGCTATATCGCCGATTCCATCGGGGATATCCTGACTGGGCTTTTTGAAAGCAGTGTCGGATTTAACGACACGTCCGGAGCAGAAGTTCCCGTTGCCGACGATGACCTCCAGAGCGCAGCATACACTATGCAAAGCAAGGAATTCGGTCTTGACTGTCTCGTCTGGGCCGCATCAAAGGCGGTTCTGGACTCTGTCACGGAATCTGTGCTCAGCTGGGCACAGAGGGGAAACTGGAACGGCACGCCTTTCTTCGTTGAAGACCCGAGCCAATACTTCTCATCGCTTGAAGACGACGTCAGTAACCTCTTCATTGACGAACTCGCCGATGCGGCAACGAACATTTCACCCGATTTTAAGTCCTCCATAATACAGGCAATACAGCTCGATACGGTACGCATTCCTTACCAAGAGTCGTCTCGGTGCACCGTATGTAATCCTGATGCCTTCATTAATGATCCGGACGGCCAAGGCGGGTGGGACACCTTCCTTGAAATCACATCAAATCCCCAGAACACGCCCTTCGGAGCCTATTCTCTCGCCACCGCGGAACTCAATCGTCGACAGGTGGTGGTGGCGAAAGAACAGCAAGATTTTCTCGACTGGGGCGGAGGATTCCTGCCTGAACTTGATCCCAGAACCGGATCGGTGCTCACACCGGGGTCCACGATACGCGATCAACTGACGAAGGTCATCGGCACGGGTCTCACCCAATTAGAAAACTCCGACGAACTCGCGGAAATATTGGCAGCTCTCGCCACATCGCTCATCACTACGGTTTTCGGAGGGGGTGGGCTCTTGAATGCAAATTAGCATGAAGCCGCGAGCGAGAGTACTCCTTTTTATCTCACTTACTGCACTAATTTTCCTTGCAGTCTTTGCTCCGGCATTGGTTCATGCTCAAGCCCCAGCAGCAGTACTTGAGGCTCCGGTGCCGATATCTGGTTTTCCTATAGTTGGCCCCCTTCTTGGAGCGATTGCGGGGGGTGCGGGTAGAATTGTGGTGGGGCTCTTCGACACCGCACTCGCTATTGTTGTCACAACAACTGGTGGAGGTCTCCTTTTTCTTGCTGGTTTTTTCTTCGACTGGATGGCCACTTTCTCTCTCTTGGGAACGATTTACCAGAGCGGGCAAGGCAGTATTGTCTATGCGGGTTGGACAATATTTCGTGACCTCGCGAATATTCTTTTCATATTTATTCTCATCTATATCGGCATCGCGACCATTCTTCGCCTCGCCTCCGCGCAAACCTACCAGCTTTTGGCGCGCGTTATCGTAATTGCCATCCTCATCAACTTCAGTTTAGTAATCACGAGGGTGGTGATAGATGCTTCAAATATCCTCGCCCTCACCTTTTACGATGCCTTCCCGCCAAGAAACGATTTCACCAATTTTACGAGCGGAGTATTGTCTGGACTCGGCAACACCAAGAGTTTATCGTGGCCATTTATAAAATCGTCCGGGGTATTTCGATTTTTTGAATCAAGTCTTTTTGATGGCTGGCTTGCACAACGAACTACTGGTTTTGGTATTGGAAGCGCTGTAGCTGAAACAGCAGTGTATAACATTTCAGAACTTGTTGTTCTTTTGATTGCGTCTTTTGTGCTTTTTGCCGCGGGGATTCTCTTTGCGATTCGCACCGTCATTCTCATGATGCTGATGATTCTCTCGCCTGCCGCCTTCGCAATGTACATTCTTCCGGGAACCCAGGGGTATGCAAAGGAGTGGTGGTCTACGCTCTTAAAACAAGCATTCTTCGCGCCGATATTCTTGGCGCTCTACTATGTCACAGCGCGCATCTTCGGCGCGCTCTTCCAAAGTATTAACATAACAAACACTGCAACCAATTTCTACGGCTCAATCGGGACTATTATCATCAACTTCAGTATCGTCACTATTTTCCTCGTATCAACTCTCATCATTTCACAAAAACTCGGCGCCTACGGAGCAAGCACCTTAATAAAGAGAGGTAAGAAGTTGGGTAACCGTGGCATTGGATTTGCCGCCCGGAATACCATTGGGAGAGTGGCATATGCATTGAGAGAGTCTGATAGATTCCGGGAATTCGCCGGGCGAAATCCGCGACTTGCCTCCCTTGCGCTCCAGCCAATTGCGTATACTGCCAAGGCTCCCTTCGGAGGCGGGAAGGGTGGCTTTGAGGGGTCGGTAAAAAGTAGTGCAGGACGAGGCGCTGATATTCTCGAACTTCTCGAAACTGATGCAAAAGGGAGACAATACTCCACAACCTCAGAGACGGGCGGAGGAATATTGAAAGGTTACTATGGAAAAGATGTTACAAAAGGAGGTAAAAATGTCATGGTCTCAAAACAAGTCTGGGGAGCCGCCAGTGAAATCAAGAGGCAGCAAAGTCGTTGGAAAAGGATGCTCATTGGCGGCGAGCGTGTAGACAGGGAGACGATGCGGGCATACACAAAGAAGAAAGGAAAGAGCTCGCTCGAGGAGGCGGCGGAAGAAGCCGGGAAAGCGGCCTCTCAATCTCAAACAGGTGGAGATAATACCACTCCCTAATCAATATCTATGACAGAAAAAATCGACGATACGACGGTAGAAAAAATAGAAAAAGGTTTCTGGGACCACATTCAATCTTTGAGCCCGGAACTAAGAAATTTCATCGCCTCTCCGACAACAATACAGTCCGTGCGGAGGATCGGGAAAGAGTGTGAGCTCTCAGACGCGGATATTGTGGAACTCCTTGATGAGGTCGGTCTCACCTTAATCGGATTCGGACCTCCTCTAGAATTCAAAATGAGACTCGCAGAACGATTACCGAACCCTGAAAAAGTAGAACTCATTGCAAACCGCATCGATGAGGAATTATTTGCGCATGTCCATAACGAACTCGACTCACTCTACAAGGAAACTTCAGACGAAAAACCAAAGCCCAACGAAACAACCCCCGCTCCTGAAATATTCAAGGGCGGTGTGGAGCAGTCTTCTCTCACGCCGCCACTCTCTCCACCCCCTCCTGAGGCGCCACTTATTGTGCCTCAACCAGAGAAAGCCCCCATTCCAAACGTTCGAAAGTGGCCGGAAGTGCCCTTTCCAGAGGTAGCTTCTCGTCCGCCGATGCCAGAGTGGAAACCAGAAGAACACCTTATCACTCCTCATCCATCGCTTCCGGGTGAAAGACCGGACGGAGCGACACAGTTGTTTACAGTAGCGCCACAGCAAAAATCTCCCACGAGTATCTTCGAACAAAAGGTCAGCGATTTCTATAAAGCGCCGAAGGAAAATGGAGCGAGCGGGGAGATAAAAGACCCGTACCGCGAGCCAACTGTCTAACAAAATACCATGCAATTCAACGTCCCTCAATTTATTGAAGAAGAGGATAAGATTTTCGGCCCGCTCACACTGAAGCAGTTTATCTATGTCGTCGGCAGTATCGGCGCTGGTATTGTTTTCTGGTCAATTTTTCCGCCAATCATTGCCATTTTCTTCGCCATTCCCGTAAATGGCCTCGCTATTGTGCTCGCTTTCTACCCAGTGAATAATAGACCTTTTTCTTACATTCTCGAATTCGCCGTCAAATACTTTATAGCCGACAAGCTCTACCTTTGGAGAAAAGAAAAAAAGAAAACTTCAACACTTGAAGAGATTGAGGTTATGGGGCATGTTACCTCTCCTCGCATAAGTATTCCCAAGATAACGGAGGGAAAATTGGAAGATCTTTCGTGGACGATCGATGTCAAGGAACGCGCAGGAGGGATCGCTCTCTAGAAAAATTATGTTACTCTCGTCAAAAAAAACAACACAAACCTTCGTCCCAATCAAAGACATCAAAGACGGCGTCGTGCTCTTTAAAAACGGTTCAATGAGAATGGTCATCATTGCGTCGTCTATTAACTTCGCTTTAAAGTCAGAGGAAGAACAAACAGCAATACTCCTCCAGTTTCAAAACCTCCTCAACTCACTCGATTTCAGTCTTCAAATTCTGGTGCAATCAAAAAAGCTCGATATCAATCCTTACCTCGCTATCTTGCGGGAGCGTAGTGAGGCCCAGACGAATGAACTCCTGAAAATTCAGACGCGCGAGTATATTGATTTCATTAAAAATTTCACTGATTCGGTCAAAATTATGACGAAGAGTTTCTTCGTCGTCATTCCTTATTCTTCTCCGGTCTTTGCTGGAAAAGTCGGACTCTTCAATCGCCTAATCGGAAGAGAGGTGCCGGCTGCCGAGCAAGAAATCGCCGATTCACTCTTCCGAGAAAGTAGGGTCCAGCTCGACCAGCGTGCCTCAATCGTTGAGCAAGGGCTCCGGGCCTGCGGCATCAGATCCGCGAGACTTGGCACGGAAGAGCTTATCGAGCTTTACTACAAATCTTTTAACCCGAAAGACATCGGGGGTCCGGTTCCCCAAGATGTCACCCGCGCATAACTATGGCTTTACCATTTTTCGGTAAAAAAAATTCGGGGAGTGAGGAAGATCTCATCACGGGAATATTGCCATCCGAGATGTACGCCAATCCGGCGCTCGAAATTTCGGATATCATCGCTCCGTCGGCAATTCGCTTCAGTGCAAGCACGGTCAATATCGGGGGAAAATTTGCGCGCACTCTTTTTGTGGTGTCCTACCCGCGCTTTCTCACCGAAGGATGGCTCTCCCCAATCATTAACCTCGATAAAGTATTCAACGCTTCTGTCTTTGCGCACCCGGTCGACACCACCCGCGTTCTCCGCCAACTCCAGAAAAAAATCGCGTCGGTTCAGAGCGAAATATCGACGCGCGAGGAAAAAGGGTTCGTCCGGGACCCGAAACTCGACATCGCAAGGGAGGATATCGAGCGACTCCGCGACCAGCTCCAGCAGTCACGGGAAAAGCTTTTCAACGTTGGTCTCTATATTACTATCTTCGAAGACTCGGAACGAGAGCTTAATACGAGCGAAGCTGAATTGAAATCGCTTCTTGAATCAAAGCTTATTTATCTGAAACCGGCTCTTTTTCAGCAGGAAGAAGGGCTTAAGAGTGTCATGCCTTTTTCAACCGACGAACTCCAAGTACACTCGAAACTCAATTCCTCTCCTCTTTCGAGCTTTTTTCCCTTCACCTCGTTTGACCTGACGTCAAACAAAGGAATTCTCTACGGCGTCAATCGCCACAATTCGAGTCTCGTTCTCTTCGACCGCTTCTCGCTTGAGAACTACAACTCGATTATTTTTGCAAAATCCGGTTCCGGAAAATCATACATGACCAAGCTTGAAATCCTGCGTTCTTTGATGTTCGACACCGACATCATCGTCATCGACCCCGAGAATGAGTACGAATATATGTGCGAAGCTGTCGGCGGACGCTACTTTAAAATCTCCCTCAATTCAGAACACCATATTAATCCTTTCGATTTGCCTATCCCCGGAGAGGATGAGCTCCCGGCGGATATTCTCCGGTCAAATATCATTAACCTCGTCGGGCTTTTCCGCATCATGCTCGGCGGCTTGACTGCAGAAGAAGACTCCATCATCGACAACGCCATCACCGAAACCTACGCGCTCAAAGATATCACCACTGATTCAAATTTCGCCGACATTGAGCCGCCGCTCCTTTCCGACCTTGAAACAGTTCTCGCTGGAATGGATGGTGGTGAGAGTCTCGCACAACGGCTCACAAAATATACGCACGGCACGTGGGCTGGTTTCATCAATCGTCCAACGAATGTTGACATCAACAAAAAATTCGTCGTTTTCTCAATCCGCGATATGGAAGACGAGTTGAAACCTGCGGCAATGTATATCGTTATGCACCATATCTGGAGCGCCATACGGAAAAACTTAAAGAGGCGGCTTCTCGTAATTGACGAGGCGTGGTGGATGATGAAATCAGAAAATACGGCATCGTTCATCTTTAGTCTTGCAAAACGCGGAAGGAAATATTACCTCGGGCTTGTCACGATTACGCAGGATGTTGAAGACTTTTTGAAATCGCCCTACGGCCTCCCCATCATCACAAATTCATCAATCCAGATACTTTTGAAGCAATCTCCCGCTTCAATAGATGTTGTCCAAAAAACTTTTAATCTGACAGACGAAGAAAAATATCTCTTGCTTGAATCCGGTGTGGGGGAGGGTATTTTCTTCGCGGGGCTCAAGCACGTCGCCATAAAGGTCATTGCGTCCTATACCGAGGACCAGCTGATTACCTCCGACCCCTCGCAAATCCTCGCCATTAAAGAGGCGAAGGCGGAATTAAAAACAATCCAACATGGCAAGTGATGAAATGTTAACGGACGATTCCATATTCGAGGATTCCTTCGAGGAATCGGAAAACGAGGATGGAGCTTTGAGAATGGCTTCTCCGCGGATTGAGAGTACGAGTGCGATGCTTATGCTTGGAACAGCACTTTTTTATGATGGCGTTGAAACCGTGCTTTCGTTGCTTCTTTATGCAATTCCCGTCGTCGGCATAGTGCTCGAAGCGGGGATGGGACTCATTTTCTCCGGACTTTTCTCGCTTACATTCTATATCTGGTTTAAAATAAAAGGTGTTCGTTTCATGGCGTGGCGGAGAGTTTTACCCATACTTGCGGCTGTGGTCATAGAACTCGTCCCCATTCTCGATATTTTGCCTTCGCGAGTGTTGAGCATATTCATCATTATCTTCCTCACACGTCTCGAGGATAAAACACACGCACGAATTAATCCAAATTTTTTAACCTAGCTCAATCCAGATGAAAGTTCGTATCCTTCTCACCATTCTATTCACGCTTCTCATACTCGTTTTCCCTGGGAGTGCCGCAGACGCAGTCGAGGGTACGAGCAATCTGTACAGCGCAGAAGACCTTGTCATCACTATCGTCCCGGAAAACCCCGGTCCAAATGAAAGTGTTACGCTCTCAACCCAAAATTTTCTGACCAATATCTCAAGGGCTCAAATAACGTGGTACGTTGATGGCGTCCTTAGTGTGAGGGGGGTTGGCAAAACAAGATTCGAATTTACGACTGGACCAGTGGGCTCACGGAAAACGGTGCGTGCGGTAGTAGAAACCGAGGAGGGGCGGGTCCTTTCAAGAACGCTTGTTTTTGAACCAGGGGATCTTGATATCCTGTGGGAAGCCAATACCTATACGCCCCCCCTCTACCGAGGTAAGGCCCTCCCGTCCTCGGAGAGTGCCGTAAAAATTATTGCAATCCCTCGTTTTAGAAACCCTCTCGCCGGCCGTCCGGAAAACACACTGTATGAATGGAAACAAGACGGGAGAAAACTTCTCCTTGAATCCGGGCTCGGGAAAAACACTATCACCATAACAAGTGCGCGGCTTATGGGCACAACGGAGATTAGCGCTGTCGTGCGAACACTCGATGATACCGGGGTTGCCGTAGGCAGTCTTAAACTTCTGAGCGTATTCCCCAAGGTCAGACTCTATGAAGAAGCTGCCATTTCCGGAACTAAATATGCTGAAACGCTCCAGGGTGCGTTTACGCTCCAAAGCGGGGAAGTCGCCCTCAAAGTTGAGCCGTTCTATTTTTCTTTTGAAGATGTAAAAAATGAAAGTATAGAGTATTTGTGGCGCATCAATGGAAAGGAGGCATCGTTCGGGAGAGAAAACCAGCGCGTCGTCGTTCTACGTGTGCCTGATCAGGGCCAGGGTGGCACATCACGAATTAACGTTGAAACAAAAAATACAAATAATCCTCTCCAGTTTGTGAAAGATTCTTTCACAGTAACTTTCACCAGAACGCCAAGTGCGTTTTAACCACAGCAACTAATAATGAAACTCGTTAGTCACATCGTTCTTGTCCTTTTGATGCTCATAACTGTCTTCGCCGTAAGTCCAGAAGCGAGAGCACAAACGTATACATTTCTTGAGCCTTTGCCATCCTCCGGTAACGGGCTCACTGGAGTGGAAGAACGAGCCGGACTTTTTGGGCGTTACGCAAAAAATGCTTTTAACGTGAGCATTGGCGCGGCCGGCATCTTGGCAGTACTTATGATGGTGGTAGCGGGGCTACAGTACACACTCTCCTACGCGAGTGAGTCACAAAAAACCGATGCGCGAGACAGGATTAATGCCGCAATAACAGGGCTCTTGATTGTTATAAGTGCCTACCTTGTGCTCTATACCATTAACCCCGATCTTGTCCGCTTGGGACTAAACGTTCCCTGTGTCACCGACCCCTTGGTCTCACCCCCTGACTGTCCATCCTGATTCCTAACATGAATAACAAAAGAGCGTCTATCGTATGAAAACATTTCTGGTGATAAGTGTACTTGTTGTGGTCGTCGTCCTCGGTGGTGCAATTTTTCTCTTAAGCACTATGGGGGGAGGGTCAAATATACTTGGTCCTCTCGGTGATTTCTTTCCTATTTCCGGGCAAGAAGACATACCTACCTCGGAAAATGTGCCCGGCGATGGGACAGATGAAGTCGACTCCCCCTTGGGGAATGACAGTGAAGGGTGGAGTGTTTCCCTTCCGTATCGGAAAATCACCGATAGGGAAATTGTCGGCTACACGATTATATCTAATTCGAAGGGTGAAAAACTTCGATATCTTGAACGCGGCACAGGCCATATTTATGATTATGCTCTCCCAAGTCGCGAAGAATCGAAGGTTTCAAATAAGACCATCACCCGGGTGCAGGAGGTGCTCTGGGGTACGGGTGGAGAGTCATTCATTGTGCGGCAAAGCCCTGATACGAGAGGTATTGTGAAAAATATTTCCTTTGCCTTTGAAGTTGAAGATGGGGTTCGGGATAATACCGCGGGACCACTTATTATTATGAGCACTCTCGGAGTAGGGGACACGGGGCCCGACGTACTCTCACTCCAAAGAATACTCAACATGAGTGAATCAACTCAAATCGCTTCTTCCGGGCAAGGTTCACCGGGGGCGGAAACTATGTACTACGGGTCGCTCACTGCATCCGCCGTAAAAAAGTTTCAGGCGCTCCACACCACCCCGGCCGAGCCGACGGGTGTCCTTGATGAGGAAACGCGCGCACAATTGAACGAGGTAGCAAAAAACGAGTATGACAGGGGGTTTGGGTCCTCCGGAGAAGTGGAGGGTGAAACACCCCTCGAGGCCCTTGAATTACCCAGTATTCAGGAAATTACTCTTTCTCCCCGTGGAAACCAGATATTCTATATCGCCAGAGAAAATGATTCTGCGGTCGGCCGCACTGCGGATTTGAAAAATAAAGGGGTGCGACGTGTGTATCAATCGCCCTTCGGTGAATGGAGTGTTAGTTGGCTACAGGAAAATACGGTCGCGCTCACGACCAAACCATCCGAATCGGTCCTTGGATATCTCTATTTCTTGAACATCTCCTCGGGTTTACTCACTCCAATCTTAAAAGACATTCTTGGATTAACAGCACTTGTCGATCCGGGGTCTCTTAACCTGATCTATTCCGAAAAAGCAAAAATAGGAAATGGACTCTTCATGTACTTCTTCAATCGGGCTAACCGTACGACGTCAATCCTCCCCATTCAAACACTCCCCGAGAAATGCGTCTGGAGCAAAAAGACTGCGGGACTCATTTACTGCGGAGTTCCCAACACCCTCCCAGGAGGAGAGTACCCAGACTCGTGGTACCGGGGCGAGATACGCTTCTCTGATAGTATTTGGGGCGTGCGTACACAGGAAAGTGAACACCAGCTCATCTGGAATCCCAAAGAAGAAACTCTCTCTCAAGATATCGACCTCATGGTTCCACTTCTCAACTCGGACGAGACCACGCTCTTCTTTATGAACAAGCGCGACGCATCACTTTGGTCGCTTGACCTAGACAAGTAATTTCTTCGCCCGTCTCTTTACGAGAAGTTCGTGACTAATGGAAAATAGATTGCTGGTACACCAGTAAAGCGGGACTGCGGCTGGAAACCCGATAGAGACGAAAAAAACTACCCCCGGCAATACATAGCGCATCTGAAAACCCATACTTCTCTTGATTTCATCTCCAAATGAAAGATTCCCTTGGGATTCTTCCCGTGGTGGGGTCGGCGGGAATGACAGTTTGATCTGAACAAACTGCGACAGTGCGGCAAGGACAGCAAGAATAAGGCTTTTTTCACGTATATCAAGTATGCCGAGAAATATAAAATTAACGCTGGGCAAGGAAATAAAGGAATACAGATTCTCGGCGATAAGACTGCCGCCGGCAAGCCCCTTCCAAAATACCCAGTAGAGAGCGATAATGACGGGAAATTGGATGAGGGCGCTCGCACACCCGGAGAGCGGGTTAATGCCGTGCTCTTTGTAAAGATTCATCATCGCGCGGGCTTGCTCCTCTTGATTCCCGCTGTGTCGTTCTCGCAATCGTTTAATCTCCGGGTCAATACGCCGAAGAGTTTGCTGGGTCTTTACTGATTTATGAGCAAGCGGCAAGAGGGCTCCGCGTACAATGAGCGTGAGGAAGATAATTGCAATCCCAACGTCGCCTCCCGGAACAATTGTCACGACAAGAACAAGCGCGTTATAGAGCGGCTCGTAGAAAACGGTGGAAAAAAATTCTCCAAAGCTCATGGTGTTTTCCTATCAACTGCGCAATTGGGAAAATAATCAACGCGCGGCTCTTGCCATGGGTGACAGCGCATAATCCGGAGAAAAGCATAAAGCGTGCCTTTCAAAAAACCTGTATTTTGAATTGCGTCTACCGCATACTGCGAACATGATGGGTAGTACATACAACTCCACTTACCACTTCCAAACCCCGTCCGCGGAGAAAAAAATTCTTGGTACACCTTGATGGCGCCAACCGCGATAACCTTCATTGATCTATTGTATGTAACATTGAGAGAAGTTCTTCGCGTAGTACTGTGAAGGGGAGTGTGAGAGCTCCTGGTTTAAAGAAAAACATATACCGCAATGATTTTTTATTTTTAGGAAGGATGTCTTTTAGTATAGCCCTTGCTCTGCGTTTCAGTAAGTGCCGGTCAACTGATTTTTTATAGTATTTTACAGGAACAACGATGATAATTTCGTCGATCTTAAGCTTTGGGTCTTTGGTGAGAGAAAACCCCATGTGTGTAGAGGTAAATCGCCGTGTGTAGAGAGGAGGGGGTCTAACCGCACCCGCTCGAATCCCTTGGGTTCTTGGGGTCCCGGGCTTGTGCATTTAACGATTAAATTAAACCGAAAGACGGCTTCGGTTCTTTCTCCTTCTCCTTTTTAAAACATTTCTACCGTTTTTTGTTTTACTGCGAACTAAAAAACCGTGGGTTTTTGCTCTTTTCCTTTTTTTGGGTTGATACGTTGTTGACATGATAAAGCAGTGTATAATAGCTGATGCGGGAAATCAACTTGTTGTTCTTTTTTCGGTTTTCTGGTCTAGCACACTTCTCCACATAAAGAATCCCCTTTTTACTCACAGATTTTCACTCTTCTTTGAGTTGAGTGCGGGCACTATAATCTTTCTACGTATATGCACGCAAGCGATTACTATAAACCCCTTGATGACGCCGGTGGACTTTGGGAGAGAGCGCTTATTGAAATAGGGCTCTCTGTCTCAAAAGCAAACTTCAGCACGTGGTTTAAAAACACCGCAATCTCAAAAAAAGACGAGGGTGTAATTATTCTTTCGGTACCAAATGCATTCGTTAAAGACTGGTTGAGCAATAAATTCCACAAACACATCCTTCGTGCGCTTCGCAACATAGCTCCTGAAGTTCGGAGTATTGAGTATATCATCGCACACTCCGTTCCTGCCAACCGAGAACCTGTGGGGCGAATAGAGCCTCCAGTTCTATACTCGGAACAACTTCGGATGAGCGAGCTCGACGCAAACCACGAAACTGGTTTGAACCCTAAATACGTTTTCAACTCATTTGTCGTTGGGCCGTTTAACGAGCTTGCCCACTCTGCCGCACAAGCGGTGATTAAAAATCCTGGCGTCAGCTATAACCCACTCTTTATTTACGCGGGGACAGGTTTAGGAAAAACACATCTAATACAGGCGATTGGAAATCAGATTAAAAAAACGGATCCGGGGAAAAGCGTCTATTACCTGACGTCTGAAAAATTCACACTCGATTACATCGAGTCGGTCCAAAACAACAAGATGTATCTCTTTAAGGAAAAATACAGAAAGTATGATTGCCTCATTATGGACGACATACAGTTTGTCGCAGGGAAAGAGCGTACACAAGAAGAACTTTTTCACCTTTTCAACAATCTCTATAACAGCAACAAACAGATTATTTTTTCTTCCGATAAGGCGCCAAAATACATCACCTCAATAGAAAGCAGGCTTCGGTCTCGGTTTGAGGGGGGGATGATTGTTGACATCTCACACCCAGATTTCGAGTCCCGGTTCGCTATACTCAAATCAAAGCTCAAGGAGCTTGAGTTTGCGCCGTCTGATGCGGTGGTTGAGTATATTGCTTCAGCTATCCAAGATAATATCCGAGAGCTTGAGGGAGCTCTTAACTCGGTCATTTGTCAATCACAACTAAAAAGGAGAAATCTAAATGTTCAGGAGATAAAAACCCTTATTAAAAACAACATTAAACCCAAGAGAACTATTTCAGTGAAAGAAGTGATTAAAACGGTAGCGCAATTTTATAACATTGAAGAGCGCTCTTTATATGAAAAAACTCGAAGGAAAGAGATTGTGAAACCACGGCAAGTGATAATGTATATTTTACGGGAAGACTTCAACACTTCATACCCGTATATCGGCCAAAAACTCGGTGGGAGAGATCATACTACTGTTATCCATGCATATGAAAAAATTAAAAAAGACCTCCGTGGTGACTCGCTTTTAGTACAAGAACTCGATCAAATAAAAATCTTATTAAATAACGCCGAACCAGTTGGTGTATAACCAGTCAACTTCTTGTGTATAATTTTTTATCTATTAATAAAAAGCTCATCAGTTTTTTATTAACAACAGATTTTCCAGAACTTACCAACACCCTTGTTGGTAAAATATCAAACCAATACCTCATATAATGTACTTTTCCACTTATACACAACCATAATAATAATTAATCTTTCTTAATTAAATAAACTTAATTAATTTACACACCACTTTGTATGAAAGTTGAATGTTTTAGAAAAAAATTACTTGACTGTATTCTCCTCTCCGGACGTATCGCAAGTAAAGATTCTACCCTCCCTACACTTAATGCAATTCTTTTTAGTGCTAACGGATCATCACTTAAACTAAGAGCGACAAATCTCGATGCCGGTATTGAGTTTGATATACCAGCGAAAGTTCAAAAACAAGGGTCTGTGTTAGTTCCTAGTGATGTTATAGGAGGTTTTCTTAGTGCTCTTGAGGGGGATGAGTTTGTAAAACTTGAGGTGGTGGAAAAAAACCTTTCAATTACAACAAAACACAACTCAACACTTTTACACTCTTACCCCGTAGATGATTTTCCTAACTTACCCCCACTAGAACCAACACACACCTTTGAGATTGATACTAAAGAACTGGTTGGGTGTATTAAGTCTGTGTGGTATAGCACCTCAACATCTGACATAAAACCAGAACTTGCAAGTGTACTTATTTATCCACACCACAATACGTTAGTATTTGTGGCCACAGATTCGTTTCGTTTGGCTGAAAAAAAGACAGCACTTGAACCCCCCCAACAATTTCCCCCAATACTCATACCGTACAAAATTGCATCCGAAGTAACCCGCATGTTTGAGGGTATTGATGGTTTTGTTTCTGTGCGATTTAACAAAAACCAAATTTCTTTTTCAACGCAGGGTATTTACTTTACTTCCCGACTTACTGACGGTGTATTTCCTAACTACCAACAAATTATTGTCTCGACGTTTAAAACAGAAGCCGTTGTTTTAAAAAACGATCTCCAATCATCATTGAAAATTGCCCATATTTTTCTCAATAAATTGAATAAAGTTGATCTTAAAATCTCAAAAGAAGACAAACTATTTGAAATTGTCTCGCGTGGGGGGAATGTTGGGGAAAACACTAGCACAATTTCCGCCGCGATTGAGGGAGAAGATATTGAGATGAGTTTCAACCACCGATATGTGTTTGAAGTTTTTCAATCAATAGGGGAGGACAGTGTGGTACTTAAATTTAATAGCCCAACAAAACCAATGGTAATTGAGGGAGTGGGGAATAAGACATTTACGTACTTGGTTATGCCTATGAACCGTTGATATGTCGTGGACAGGAATTGGGCATTATTTATCGAGATTTAGACAATTTCACCCACCAGAAGATACTGTACAGATTCGATGCGCTGAAGTTTTAAGTCGGGCACTAGGAGTCATTATTTCTTCCGAAAATATCTCGATTAAGAATCACTGTCTTTATGTTCAAAAAATCGACAGTGTAACGAAAGGCGAAGTGTATCTTAAAAAAGAGAGTTTACTCAGACTGATTCGAACAGAACTCGGGAGTGGGGTAGTCACCAATATTAAATAGTGATAGTAATAGGAATTCTTGATTCCCCTTGATTGCGTACCGAATCAAAGACACGAATGAGGAGCTCGCCAACTCCTGGAGAAACACCACTCTCATTTGGTACAAAGGAGAAAGCTGACGCAATTCCCGTTCTTGACCCAAGAAACACGCCATTTAGGTAGTAATCGGTTTGTGTAATTGGAAACTTTCCAACCGCATTTACACTGACCAAGATTGTTTCGTTTTCTCCAAACGAAGCCCCACCCAGAGGCTTTATAACACTCACCCTTGGTGTGTTGTCGGGCGTGTGTATGTCATCAGTCTCTTTAGGGATGGTGTCTTTTGTTTCATCAACAATACCGTGATCGAATGCCCACTTTCTCACCCACGGCTCCCAGAGATTGAACTGCGGATCATCCACAGGATTCCCGGGTCGACCGCCACGGGGGTTTGATTTATCGAGCCAGTAAAGAATCGAGTGAACCTCGGTTACCACATGCTCTTCGCGGACCTCTGGCGGCGTATATTCGGTTGCCAGTTTCTTAGAGACTTTATCTAGGAAGTAGTTTTCTCCACCCCGCCACATCCCCCGGAGCACGGGTTTCAAACTCTCGTACCCGGGGTCTTGTTCGGGCGCGGAAAATTTTTCGACCGGAAGAGATGGTAAAATAGCGTCCATAAAAGCCCTCCACATCGGAGCAATAATGAAACCGGCGACACGTTTTTCCATTGACGAGCCATCGTTGTTCCCTGCCCAAGTACCAACAACAAGGCTAGGTGTGTAGCCCACAGTCCAAACATCTTGGTAATAATTTGTAGTACCTGTTTTTGCGGCGACTTGGCGCTCGGGGACATAGAGAGGGGAAGCATCGCCGAAGGCGGGTGCGCGCGCCCGGTTGTCGGAGAGGATATCGCTTATCTGCCGAGCGATGTTTTCGTCTACAGCACGCTCGGGCCGAAGGTCGAATACTTCAATAGTTGCGCCGTTTTGGTCTTTAACTTCGATAATCGGTATGGAGATATTTCGTATTCCATCGTTTGCAAACACACCATATGCACCAGTGAGCTCAAGGAGCGTCACCTCGCCTCCTCCCAAGACGAGTGTGAGTCCGTAGCGATTTGGGTCGGTAAGTGTGGTAATACCCATATCTCGAGCTGTCTCAAGCGATTCTTTAATACCAGCGAGGTAAAGTACTTTGACCGCCGGCACGTTAATTGACTGAGCAAGGGCGTTTCGGAATGTTATGGGGCCACGAAATATGTCGTCGAAATTTCCCGGCGTGTAGCACGCCTCCGGGCTCGCATTGCCGAGGGGGACACCTTCTGGTGTGCACTCTGTCGAGAACTGTGTCTGTACATCAAACACAATTGTCTCAGGTGTGTATCCACGCTTAAACGCCGTAGCGTAGACGAAAGGTTTGAAAGCGGATCCGGGTTGGCGATGACCGAGAGTGACGTTAAAATTTCCTTCCCCCTCGATGTCGAAGTAATTTCTTGACCCGACCATTGCGAGAATATGACCCGTTTTCGGGTCTATAGCCACAAGCCCAGCGTTCTTTGCGTTAAAAGTTTCTGCATTTATCGCGCCGAAGCGCGTGACAACCTCTTCTGCTTTCTTTTGCATTTCCCAGTCCAGGGTTGTGATGACCTTAAATCCTCCGGTTTCCACCGCTTCAACTCCATAACGGTCCTCAAGGTGTTCCCGGACGAACATCACAAAGTGCGGGGCCTTAATACCTTTTTCTTGAGGTGGGAGAAAGGTAACTTGTTCAAGGCGCGCTCTATTTCTTTCACTCTCCGAGATAAAACCAAGCTCCACCATTCGACCGAGGATGATGTTCTTCCTTTCAAGGAGCTTTGGCACATGCTCCCCGTGTGGAGAATAGTAGGTTGGTGCTTTGGGGAGTGCGGCGAGGTAGCTGGCTTCGGCAAGTGAAACATCAGTAGCACTCTTTCCAAAAAAAGCCTGACTCGCTTCCTCGACCCCATACACACTCCCACCATACGGCGCGTCGTTTAGGTAAAGAGTAAGGATGTCGTCCTTCGACATCAACTTCTCGAGTTTCAAAGCAAGTACCGCTTCTTTAATCTTCCTCGAGAGTTTTTTCTCTTTACTGAGTAACGTATTCTTAATCACCTGTTGGGTGATAGTCGATCCGCCCTGCTCCACCCTCACTGAAACCAGATTCACGAGGAAAGCGCGAAATATTGCGGTTACCCGAACACCACGGTGTTCGTAGAATTCGGAGTCTTCAATTGCAACCGTCGCATTCCGTATATGGAGGGAGATTTCTTCATAGGGGATAATGCGCCGCTTAATCTGCCCGTGAATATCATAAAGAAGTATTTCACCGGTACGGTCGTATATTTTCGTTGATTGCGCAATCTTACGCTCCTCAAACGTTTCAAAGTCTGGCAGGGGAAGTGCTGATACCCAGAGGATAAACCAACCTGCAAAAAAAATAAGAAGCGCTCCGAAAATGACAGCAAGGTGAGAAATTTGTTTTTGCAGGACCCGCTTTCTTTTCAGGCCTTTTAGGTTTTGACTCATATGCGCCATTTATTTTAGCACAAGATTCGTGAGTCAAGACAAATAAAAAAAGTTGTGGTAAAGTACGGAGCGTGGAGATAATTACTGACGCATCTAAAATCGAGGAACTTTTAACGCGGGGTATTGAGGACAGTATCCAGCGTGAACATCTTCTGGATAAACTCTCGCGAGGAGTAAAACTCAAAATAAAATTCGGTATTGACCCCACATCGCCCCATATTCATCTGGGAAGAGCGGTACCACTTCGAAAACTCCGTCGCTTTCAGGAGTTGGGGCATGAAATCATACTTGTGGTTGGGGACTTTACCGCGCAGATCGGAGACCCTTCTGATAAACTACTCCGCCGCCCCATGCTCTCCGAGGACGATGTTCACACCAACATGAAAGGATACAAAGAAACCCTCGGAAAAATCCTTGATATCGACTCCGTTACCTTCCTCTATAACAGCTCGTGGCTCACAGGGCTTTCCATGAAAAAGCTTACCGAACTTGCCGAAATTTTTTCAGTTCAACAGATGCTTGCGCGAAGAAATTTTAAAACTCGCTATGAAACAGGAACTGAAATCAGCTTACGGGAGTTTCTCTACCCGATTTTTCAAGGGTATGACTCATTCCATATCGCGAGCGATGTTGAAATTGGCGGGTCTGACCAACTGTTTAATTTAAAAGCGGGGAGGACTATTCAGAAATATCTGGGGCAGAGCGAGCAAGACATCCTCACGACGAAAATGCTCCGCGGTACTGACGGCAGGAAAATGTCGAGTGCGTGGGGAAATGTGATTTCCATCTCCGATGCGCCACAGGAAATGTTTGGCCGGACTATGTCACTACGCGACGAACTTATCGGAGAATACCTTCTTCTCTCAACCGACACATTACTTTCAGAGATTAAAGAACACGAAAAAGGAATCGAAGATGGGCACGTCAACCCAAGAGACGTAAAACTTCTCCTTGCGGAGAGAATAGTCGCGCTCTACCACGGCGCGGGAGCCGCCCAATTCGCCCGGGAGGCATTTCTCGATACGTTTAGTCGCGGAAAACCAAAAGAGACCGAGGCAATACTCGCACGAAAGGACGAGCGACTTGAAGATGTGCTTCTTAAACACAAAATTGTTTCTTCGCGGAGTAGTTTGCGCCGGCTTCTCTTGGCCGGTGCGATTCGGGTGTACCGAGACGGTATTGAAACACCACTTTCGAATCTTAGCGGGGCAGTCGAAGAAGAAATGCTTGTCCGTGTGGGGAAAAAAAAGTTCATCACCATAAAAAACCCCCCGCTCTAGGCGGGGGGCAGGGACCACTCGCAGACCTTATTCTTCAAGCGGGTCCACGCTGTCGTCTGTCTTTTCTTCTTCGTCGCCCTTATTGCCGACTACCGCCTCACCCTCGACGGGAGAATCGTCGTCTCGGAAGATATCATCGTCGGGCACGGGAAGAGCATATACTGAAATCATAGTATTCATGCTAGGTTATTAAAAGTTAAAACGACCTTCCCCTATTAGGGTGTACATATTCTCGTAGAAAAAAAATTACTTTTCAATACCTTCACCAGTCTTCTGTGGATAAAGACGTTTTCTCTCGGCGATGGCGGTAAGGGCGAGAGCGATTGCATCGCACTCATCGTCCGAGCGTGGTACTTGTGGAAGCGCGAGGAGGGTTCTAACCATACGCGCCACTTGTCCTTTGTCCGCCTTTCCGTAGCCGGTTACGGTGAGTTTCACTTCAAGCGGGGTAAACTCAAGAATCGGAACACTGAGTTTCCCTGCAAGGTAGAGAATAACGCCCCGTGCTTCCGACACACCCATTGCGGTTTTTTGGTTTTTTGAAAAATAAAGTCGCTCGGTGGCGAGAATATCGGGCGACCACGCTTTGATAATCCGTTCGATTTCCTCCCCTATATACCGGAGACGAGAGGGTGTGGGGTCGCGCGGGTCAGTTTCAATACAAGACGAATAAAGAAGACGCTCTTTTTCGTGTATACGCTCTACTATCGCGACGCCAAGGCGCCCGTATCCCGGATCAACACCAAATGCTTTCATGCTTGTTCGAGAGGAGTGTTGGTGAAAACATCCTCGACATCATCGAGAGTGCGTAAGTTTTCTATTAAAGACAAGAGTTTCTGGTGATCGAGAGCAGAAATTTGAATGGTGTTAAGCGGAACAAATTTACCCCCATCTTTTTTGAATGCCCAGAGTGCGGACCCCTCTCCCGCAAGAGAGAGTTCGTGGCGAGAGAGACACTGTTTTATTTCCGCCAATGTTTTGTTTTTTCTATCGGTGAGGGTCGAAACGAGTATTGCCGTTCCACCTGGTCCATAGACCTCGCACACGAGTTCCTCAACAAGAGCGCCTTCCGATGAGAGTCCTCGTGTCACCGCACGGTCGATATTTTCGGATGGAAGATTTACGGCGCGAGCTCGGAGAATCGCACTGCGGAGCCCCGGGCTCTCGCGAGCACCGGCGGCTTTTTTTGATTCAAGCGTTATGGTGCGCGAAAGTATTGAAAAAAGTTTGCTTTTCTTTACGTCCTCAACCGCTTTTTTATTTTTTATTTTTGACCACTTGTTGTGTCCTGACATGGTGCTAGGGGGCTAGAGAAGCGTATCTTGCTTTGAAGGGAGGGATAGAAGACCAAGATGTGTATGCGCATCCTTAGTTGTGGTTCTCCCGCGGGGAGTGCGCTCAAGAAAGCCCAGTTGAATCAGATACGGCTCGACAACCTCTTCGATGGTTGCCTCCTCTTCACTTACTGCGGCGGCAATCGTGCCGAGACCGACGGGACCTCCGCCGAATTTCTCAATAATGGTTTCTAAAACTTTCCTGTCAAGAAGCGTGAGTCCTCGTTCGTCAACACCTAAAAGGCGAAGCGCATCGACAACAGCTTCTCGGTTTAAGGGTTGTCGCCCGACTTGGGCAAAATCCCGCGCTCGTTTCAAAAGATGGTTCGCAATCCTCGGCGTCGCGCGGCTCCGTTTGGCAATCTCAAGTGCCGCATTTTGGGGAAGCGCGACGCCGAGGATTTTCGCGCTACGGTTGATGATTTCCGTAATCTCGCTGTCGGAGTAGAAATCGAGTCGGAACGTTCCTCCCGAGAATCGCGACCGGAGAGGTGCGGAAAGAAGTGCAATGCGGGTTGTCGCGGCAATAAGGGTAAAGGGAGGTAATTCGAGTTGGATTGTCCGCGCGCCGGCCCCCTTACCAATAATGATATTTAAGGACCCGGATTCCATCGCTGGATACAGAACTTCCTCAACAAGTTTATTGAGGCGGTGAATTTCGTCGATAAAAAGAATGTCTCCCGGGGAAAGATTGGTAAGTACACTCGCGAGATCTCCGACACGCTCAACGGCGGGACCGGAGGTCATTTTTATTTGCGCCCCCATTTCTTTCGCCACCAAATGCGCCAGTGTTGTTTTCCCGAGACCCGGCGATCCGTAGAAAAGAAGGTGTTCCGGAGCATGTCCTCGCTCGCGCGCCGCAGAGAGAAGAATGTGGAGATTTTCTTTGACAGCACGCTGCCCAATATAATCGTCCCAGCGGGAAGGGCGGAGGGTTGAGTCGAGGAAAATGTCCTCGGAGGGCTCGTTTGTAGGGTTACTTGACATAAATATATTTTTATGCTAGCCTAATCTAAACAGTGAACATTGAATTTATGAGGCTAGAAATCTCCAAGCAATCTGTCGCAAGGCATACAGGGTCTCTTGAGAGGACACTCTGGTTACCCCTTCGGGGTGTGTACTGGGGTTATCCTTTTGGGAGGTTTTGACTTTTGACCTCCGGGCCGGAAGAGATTACTTGGAGATTTTTGGCCTTTTTCTCACTCCTCCTTTAAGTACACCGCCTTCCCCACCTCTTCGAGCGTCGTGACGCCGTCGAGCACCTTTATTAAACCATCCTCACTCATTTTTAACAGCCCTTGGGAATCCGCAGCCTTTTCGATATCGTGTTCGCTCGGGTTCTTGAGAATCGCTTCTCGGACGGCATCGTCGGTCAGGATTCCTTCAAAAATTCCAATCCTACCTTTGAAGCCTGTTTTATTGCATCGATCGCATCCGACCGATCGCCAGACCGATCGCTTTTCGATTCCACTCACCCGTTCCCGAAATTCGCTTGGCACGTTCTCGACGAGCGGACGCACTACTTCAAGCTCCGCTTCCGTCAACGTATCTTTTTTTTTGCAGACTTCGCAGAGTTTTCTGACGAGGCGTTGTGCGAGTGAGATATTCAAAGCGTCGCCGAGGATTTTTGTCTCGACACCGAGACCAAGGAGCCTCGGTATGGTGCCCGCCGCATTATTGGTATGAAGTGTCGAGAAAACAAGGTGTCCGGTCTGTGCCGCATTCACCGCAACTTTTGCGGTTTCTCCATCTCTGATTTCTCCCACCATAATCATGTCGGGGTCTTGGCGAAGCGCAGAGCGGAGCCCTTCGAGAAAACCATACCCTTTTTTCGTTTGTGTTTGCGTGATGCCATCGAGGTGGTACTCAACCGGGTCTTCAATCGTGATGATTTTAATTTCCGGGTCATTCACTGTGGTAAGGAATGAGTAGAGTGTTGTTGTCTTTCCTGACCCCGTGGGGCCCGTGGTAAGTATCATTCCGTGCGGCCTTCTGATTTGGTCCTTAAGGATTCCGAGGAGTTTCGGTTCGATGCCGAGGGAGGTAAGGTCGAGCGAGACGGTCTTTGGATTGAGTAGCCGAAGCACGATAGATTCTCCGAAAGCTCCGGGAATGATCGAGGTTCTGATTTCTATGTCGTTATCTTTTATCCGAATACTCATCCGCCCATCCTGTGCTTCTTTTTTTATGTTCAGTTTGAGCCCGGAGAGGATTTTTATTCGAGACAAAATGAGGTGATACACGTCGTGCGGGAGATCTATTACGTCGTGGAGTACGCCATCGAGGCGGACTCGGATTCGCGTGGCAACCTCTTCCGGTTCGAAATGGATATCCGAAGCGTTCGTAGCAATGGCGCCGGCGGCAAGAATCTCGATAATGCGGGAGACTTTTTGTGCCCGGTTTTTCTCCGCCATCTCGCTTGAAATGAGAGCCCGGATGTCTTCGGTAGTGTTGATTTTATCCGCGAATTCAATGAGGCGCTCATTCGAGATTTCCATGACACCCTCGGTCGATTTTGTGGCGAGTGAAAGTTCTCGATAGCGTTCCCACGCTTTTTCCAAACTTCGATTGCTCACCAGAAAGATTTTTACAGTAAAACCTTTTTCTTCAAGTTTTTTCAAAAGGGCCCGTGCTTTAGCGTTGTTGGGTGTTAGGATGCCGACGTCAAGTTTTTTTCCTCTTGCTTGAAAAACAGTGATTTTTCCCGCCCGCGCATCTACCTCGGAGAGCATCTGAACTGCCTCAACGGAGACGGGAACAATGGCGAGATCGGTGTACGAGACGCCGTATTTTTTCGCGAGCGTCATTGAGAGTTCCTCGGCTTCTTGTAGCCGGATTTCCTCGAGTTCTCCTTCTTTGATCCCCTTTTCAAATGCCATAAAAGGCAGTATAGCACCGTTTTTGGGCCTGTGGTTGGGCGGCTAAGGGGTACTTGACAAAATTGCCCCAATATACTATACTAAAAACAGATTGCAGACTACAGAGGGAGTTCCGAGAAATCGGCTCCCGAGGAGGCTTGAAAATGTATCGTTTTCTATTCATTCTCTTCTTCGTGGTGTTTCTCTCGGCGTGCACTGGAACGATTCCGGGTTCGACCTACCCCACGTCGGGCAGGGTCCGCGAGTCCGGCCAAACGGTCTATCAGAACGTCGAGATCACCGACCGGCAGATCGTGGCTTGCCCCTTCTTTCACGAAGGCATGACCCCCGAGGAGGTGCGTAAGTTCCGTGCTTGCCATGACAACTACCTGCGCTGGTACAAGGCCGGACTTGCCCAGCAGCGTGAGGATGAGCGACAAGAGCTTGCTCGACGTCGCCAGACGGGACGCGAGGTTGATGACGTGGTCAAGCGTACTCGCAAGGGAGTCGACACATTCGGTAGGGTGGTCGCCATCTTCGATCGGCATCGTCGTCACTAGCAGTCGGGAGGAGGTGAATCATAACAGGGCCCGTTTCGAAAGAGACGGGCCCTTTTTCTACCCCCTTACCCCGAGTGCTACAATGGCTCCATGAAGGGAAAACGGATATCCGGAAGCGAGGAAGAAACATACGAACTCGCTGAAGAATTCCTTCGAGACATAGATACAAACCCCCCGAGCGGTGCCACGGTTATTGCTCTCTCTGGAGAACTTGGATCAGGGAAAACGGTTTTCGTCCGGGGTATTGCCCGCGCGCTTGGTATTGAGGACACCGTTCAGAGCCCCACCTTTGTCCTCGAGCGGATGTACGAAATAGAAAATCATCCGCAGTTTAAAAAACTTATTCACATTGACACCTACCGAATGGATCATTCGAACGAACTTGGAAGTCTCGGATGGAATGAGATCATCGCCGATGCCAAGAATTTGATATGTGTTGAGTGGGCCGAGCGGGTAGAGGATTTGCTTCCGCCGGAAACAAGGAAAGTGCACTGTATTTTTATTGACGAGAACAAACGGGACATCCAATGGTGAAAAAATCCGGCACGAATAACAAAATTCTCGTTCTCCTTGATACACATGCCATCATTCATCGCGCGTATCACGCTCTGCCTGAATTTACCTCCGCTTCCGGCGAGCCGACCGGCGCCTTATACGGACTCGTTGCAATGTTACTCAAGATTATTCGCGACTTGAAACCTGATTACGTTGTTGCCTGCTACGACCTCCCAAAACCGACTTTCCGCCACGCGGTTTACGTTGACTATAAAGCCGGACGCCCCAAGGCGGACCCTTCACTCGTGGCACAAATCAAACGCTCACGAGATGTGCTCAAAGGATTCGGCATTCCAATCTATGAACTTGAAGGTTTCGAAGCCGATGACATCATTGGAACGATTACGGAAAAACTCTCGGGTGAAAAAAATATCGACACCATCATCGCTTCCGGCGACATGGATACGCTCCAGCTTGTTCGTAAAAAAGAGGTGCGTGTTTACACTCTGAAAAAGGGGATACAGAATACGATAATCTACGATGAAGAAGCAGTTCGCGAACGCTTCGGTTTTGGACCCGAGCTTTTACCGGACTACAAAGGCCTTGCAGGGGACCCATCGGACAATATCAAAGGTATTGCCGGCATCGGAACAAAAACTGCAACCGAGCTTATTACAGAGTTCGGTACGCTCGAAGAACTTTTTAGAGAGCTCAAAAAGAACCCCACATCGCTCAAAAAACGAGGTGTTAAAGATCGGGTGATTATGTTGCTTACCGAAGGAAGAGAAGATGCACTTTTCTCGAAAGTGCTTGCAGAAATTCGCCGGGACGCACCAATTACATTTACCATTCCCAGGAAAACATGGAGGGAGTCGTTTGACGTGGCCCAGGCAAAAAAAATCCTTTCAGAGTTCGGTTTTAGGAGTCTTACGGCGCGTCTCCTTGAAATTTTTCCCGCGCCGTCTCCCTCGGGCACAGCCCTGCCGGCAGTAGACCTACGGGCGAGTCTCTTGGACAGCGTAGAGAGTAATGAAAGTGTTGTTGCGAAAGAGCTGGACCCCGAGGAACTCAAGGATACCGCGCTCGCGCTCTGGGTTCTTGATTCGCATATGACGAGCCCCTCGCTCGAAGATATTCTTCTCTACGCGAAAACCGAGGATTTTAAAAAGGCACAGAAAAAAATTTTTGATGAGCTCAAACGGACCAAACTCGACCGTATCTATGAAACCATCGAGAAGCCGCTCATGCCAGTACTTGGTAGGGTTGAGGAGCGAGGAGTCTTAATCGATATCCCATACCTCAAATCACTTTCCGAAAAACATCACACCGAACTCAAAATTCTGGAGGGTAAGATATGGAAGCATGCGGGAGAAGAGTTCAATATCAATTCCCCCAAACAGCTCGGAGATATCATCTTCGAAAAAATGAAATTGGGGGATTCGAAGACAAAGAAAACACCGACCGGAGGGAAATCAACTCGCGCCTCCGAGCTCGAGAAGCTTCTAGGGAAACACCCGATTATTGAGGCGCTTCTTGCGTATCGCGAAATCCAAAAACTCGTTTCAACCTACATCGATACGATACCGGAAATGGTTGATGCAAATAACCGTCTCCACACGCATTTCATCCAGACCGGAACAACGACCGGGCGCCTGGCTTCACAGAACCCGAACCTCCAGAATATTCCGACTCGAAGTGTTTTCGGCCGCGAGATACGCCAGGCATTTCTTGCCACTCCCGGTTTTTGCATACTTTCCTGCGACTACTCGCAGATTGAGCTTCGGATCGCCGCGGTGCTTTCCCGGGACACAGAGCTCATCCGGGTGTTTCGGGAAGGGGAGGATGTGCATACGGCTACCGGAGCACTCGTTTTTAAAGTGGAATATAAAGACGTAACGCCCGAGATGCGGCGGATGGCGAAGGTTATTAACTTCGGAATTCTCTACGGTATGGGAGTGAATGCGCTTCGGGAAAATCTAGGCGGCACGCGCGAAGAAGCGCGGGAATTCTACGAGAACTACTTTCTCTCGTTTAAAGGGCTTGCGAGCTACATCGAAACCATTAAGGAGAATGTGCGGAAACTAGGTTACACCGAAACGTATTTCGGACGCCGCCGGTACTTCCCTGGTATCAACTCCAATGTTCCCTATATTCGCGCGCAGGAAGAACGGATGGCGGTGAATGCCCCATTTCAAGGCACGAGTGCCGACATCATCAAAGTCGCCATGGTACGGATTGGAGAGGCGATATCGCAGGAAAAATTTAACGGGAAAATTTTCATGCTTCTCCAAATCCATGACGAATTGCTCTTTGAGGTTGCCGAGGATTCCCTTCAGGACGCAGTGCCCCTCATTAGAGGTATAATGGAATTTGTGATGGAGGCAGACATCCCTTTTAACGTTGATGTGTCCTCCGGCCCCAACTGGGGCAGTATGAAACGATTACCGCTTCCTTAATAACTAACCCCTTATGCTTCCTAAAAAAGCACTCTACATTGTACTCTTCACGTTTTTGGGGATTCTGGTGAGCTTAATGTTTCACGGGCTTATCGAAATTGTCTCCATCTTTTTTCTCGCAAAGGATTTTTCTCGCTACGGTCTCGGCTTGACGTGGGATATGTGGTTTACCATTCACCGCCTGACTGCACTCATACTTTTTCTTCTGGGATTTTTTGGAGGGTACTGGCAAGGGAGACATTGGTGGGGTGTACTCTATGACGGGAGTGGCAACCGGCGCCCTGGTAGTCGCTGGAAAAAATGATTTATCTTTTTTTCGGTGACCACGACCGCGCTCGTGAGGTAGCGCGAGAACTTTTTCAATCGCTTGCCGAGAAAAAGCCGGACGCAGGACGGTATGTTTTTGACGCTCTCACGTGGAATGAAGCTCTTTTTGACGAGCTCATCGGCGCACAAGGACTCTTTACATCAAAAAGTCTCGTCTATTGCAATAAAATAAGCGAGAACACTCTCGCGCTCGAGTTTATCCGTCGCTTTGCCCCTGCACTTCAAAAGTCCCAGAATATTTTTCTTTTGGTGGAGGGGTCCGATCTTGACCCCACTCTTATGTCGCTTCTCTCGTGTCATGCGGAGAAAGTGCGTAAGTTCAAGAAGGTTTCCGAAAAAATTTCGGTCTATAAAAATGAAGCGCGCGGAGCACTTTTTCGAGTAACCGATGCATTCGGAAACCGTGACTGGGGTCTCGCGTGGACGGGCATACAAAAGCTCTATCGAGAAGGGCATGCACCTGAAGAAATACATGCAATGCTCTTTTGGCTTTTGAAAACAATGCTCCTCGCGAAAGGTTTTGAAGGGGACATAGAGGAGGGCGCGCGAGAAGCTGGAATGAAAGTGTTTCCTTTTAAAAAAGCACTCGGGTTTTCGAGACGGTTTGAACGAAAAGAGCTTGAACACCTCTCGTCCGAGCTCGTTTCGATGTACCATGAAGCCCATTGGGGAGGACTTGATTTTGATCTCGCGCTTGAAAGATTACTACTCGTATCCGCCCGGCAGGAATCAGTCACGAGTTCCCGCTAACGCAGGACTCGCGACCCCGCCTCCCAAGCACATAACTAGTTATGTGCTTGGTCCGGCTTTCGATTCCTGACGAAAACACCCCCGGTGTTTTCTCCGGGTGGGCAATTCACTTCGTTCGTATCCGCCCGGCAGGAATCGAACCTGCGACCGTCTGCTTAAAAGGCAGCTGCTCTACCGACTGAGCTACGGGCGGATGTTAATAAAGCCGTCACGGACTATCTTCTCAAGGTAGTCCTTTCGTTTGAGCTTTTTCAGTTTTCGCTCAACCGACCTGGCCATGCTTACGGTAGTATACTCCTGTGAAAAAACCAATGTCACCACACCTAACTTTTTTGTGGATGGTGTATAACCATTGCGATGATGCTTTACACGCTCGACAATATTTTTCGTGCTCCCCACGTAGAAATGCCCACTATTGCTTTTGAGTATATATACCCAAGCGCTCATTATTTTCATAGAGACTGAGTCCCGACGCCCCGGTCATCGGGGGTCGGGACCCCGACTTCGCGTCGGGGCTACGGGCGGATAGGTGCACTATAGCCGAGGCGAGGCGGATTTTCTAGAGTGGGAGGTCAATAGCGACCGCACCAGGACCCAAGAAGAGAAGTGCGACGGAAACTCCGAAGAGGAGTATATAGTAAGGGAGCACATGCATCATGAGTGATGATTCTCCTCTCCGATAGAAATTTACGATGATGACAACGGTCACAATAGCGAGGAGAAGCCCTGCTATTTGCGTGAAAAGTCCGATAATAAGAAAGAAACCGACAAGTAATTCAAATGCACCCACCACCCTCCCTCCGCGCATGACACCTTGGTATCCTGAGTGGATAACGAGGCCTCCTAAGAAAAGACGCAAGATAAGCGGGCCAAAAAATTGGAATGTGTAGAAATCGGGGATGGCACTCGGAACAGAATATAGAATGTCTCCTATCATCGATAAAAAGTATACCAAGAAACACTCCGTAGAAAAAGGAGAAAAAGCGCATGGGACTAGAAAACCCCGTGACGTATCTCTTCTTCTCCACGATATCCGGAGTGTGCACAATGTCGGCGCGATTTTTCGCTCGGCCGAAGCCGTGGGTGTAAACCGAGTGTACCTCTCCGGCTACACTCCTGGGCCCCGCGATCGTTTCGGGAGAGTGCGGAAAGATTTTGCCAAAACATCGCTCGGTTCTGAGCGCATGCTCGCATGGAGCCATGTAGATGACCCAGAGCACCTGCTCTCCGAATTAAAAAAGAGTGGGGTCCAGGTTATTGCTCTTGAACAAGCACCGCAGTCGGTTGACTATAAGCGAGTAGAGGCCGGGTTACAGTGTCTCATCATGCTCGGGAATGAAGTGAAAGGGTTGCCCAAAAAACTTTTGAACGTGGCAAGTGTGATTGCCGAAATCCCGCTTCGCGGGAAGAAAGAGTCCTTGAACGTAAGCGCGGCCGCGGCCGTATTTCTCTTTCGTCTCCTAGATTCCTAGATAGAGTGTATCGACAAGTGCGTCTCCACTATCAAAGAGATCAACGCGTCCCACACGCCGAACGAGAGTGCCACTTCCGAGAAAAATACGCCATTCTCCCATATAAAAATCATAGTCTCCCGAATGTTCATTGATACACCCTTCATAACTTGAAGCAAGTTGGAGCGGGTCTTTACATAGAAGAGGAATCTCCGGGGCAAAAGTGAGTGGGGTTTCACAGGCGGACAGACGTTCGAGGTACACAGAACACAAAGGAGCGAGTGGAGCGTGGTTGGGCCGGGGACAGCGTTTCACGAGTGGGGGATCAAAATCCTGAAATTGTTCGAAGTACCCACTACAGCGATTAATTCGGAACGAGTAACCAGTCGGCGACTCACGGAGCGAGAGCACGGCGGTGTCTGTCGGACCGAGCGTAATAAAAGAGGTTGTGTTTACTGCTCCAAAGTGTGGGAGATGTGCGCCCTCTCCGATTTCAAATGTTTCTTTTCCGAAGACGAGTTTCCAACCAGTAATGGTGACACCGATTGGGTTATTTTTCCCTGCAGTGAGTGTAATATTTCCTCGTTCGTGAAATGCCGCCCGCGCCTCTTCCCCGTCAACAATCGAGACCTTCCCTCGGAAGTGTGAAAATGGCAGTCCGATGTCCGTATAGAGTCCGGAGAGTAGCGGCGTATCACCGTCCGGGTATCGGGTATCCGCTATGACAAAAAGGATGAAGGCTACAATCAGTGCGGCAATAATAGCGGTTGCGTACCAGAAATACATCTTTCTTCGCCCGGGTTCCATATCAGCGTTTCGATTTGTTCATTTCTATTCTTTTTCGAATCGCGTCGCGCGCCACCTCGGAATCACTCCACGGCGTTTTTGTTCCCCGGGGACCCATGATGAAGGGGTCTGTACCTTTCCCGGTAATGATAACGGTGTCACCTCTTTTCGCCGCATGTACTGCCGTCTCAATGGCCCTCTGTCTGTCCATAATGATTTCACAAGGGGTTGGCGTTTCTCCACGCTCTGCCTTTTCTTTATTCACATAGTCAATGCCCTTTTTAATATCCTCTACGATTTTAGACGGGTTTTCATCATACGGGTCTTCATCGGTAAGGAGTATCTGTGCGCAGTACCGTGCGGCAATGCCACCCATGAGCGGCCGCTTCCAGCGGTCTCTCCCGCCACCAGTTCCGCCGAAGACGCAAATTTTTCTTTTCTGTCCGAGGGATTGGTATACAGCCTCAAGCGAGTCCTTGGTGTGCGCGTAGTCGACGATGACAGAGAAGGAAAGAGGATCCTCAACATGGATTTCTTCCATTCTCCCATGGATTACCGAGAGCCCTTCCACCGCCCGTTTAATTGTCTCCGGGTCAATACCGAGGTGCTTCGCAAGTGTCGCCGCGGCAAGAGCGTTCGCAACATTAAACTTTCCCCGGAGCGGCGTGTGCATACTCACTCCGGAGAAAATAAAGTCGCTCCCGGATTCGGTTTCCTCGATTACTTCGGCATCTTTGAGAGAGTAGGTGAGGCGGGCGGGTACTAGAGCAGCAGCGGCAATAAATTTTGGTGTTTCTTTGTCGTCCGCATTCGCGACGAGTGCGCGACTGGGTTTCGGCGATTTCGCAAGGGCGCGCGCGAGAGAGAGCTTGGCGTCGAGATACTTCTCGTAGGAACCGTGCGACTCAATATGCTCGGGGGCGATGTTCGTCACCACAAGCGCGTCGAGGTCGATGTAGCGGTGTCGGTTTTGGGTAACCCCCTCGCTCGTCATCTCGATAATGGCGTGTGTGCATCCGGAGCGGACAGCCTCACGGAGGAATTTCTGGAGGAATGCATGCCCGGGCATGGTCATTTTGTAGCGGTTTTGCCGCGACTCATTTCCCACTTTGAAACGAAGCGTTCCCGAGAGAGCGGTTTTGTACCCGGCTTTCTCGAGGATTGCGTTTATGAGTTCCGTCGTCGTCGTTTTTCCCTTCGTTCCCGTCACGCCGATTACGACAAGCCGTCTCGAAGGAAGCGCATAGAGGAGGGCACCGAGGAAGGCAAGTGCATGATGGTAGCGAGGGATAAGAGCGTTTTCTAATCTCTCTGGTAGCACGGCGCCGAGAGTGCGAAGGAGTGAGTTGAAAAGCGACATATTTGTATCTCTACCTATCTCCCGAGGTATTTCAACGCTTCTTTAATCCGCGCACTCGTTCCGGAAATTTCTTCGGAAACTTTTTTGAGGGACTCGCGCGCTTCAGCTCTCGTGTAGCCGAGCGATTTGAGCGCTTCCACGACGTCGGAATCTTGGTGGAGAGGACCTGATTCTCCGATCCGGACTGCGTCAACCTTATCCTTGAGTTCAAGGATGATTTTTTCAGCGGTTTTTTTGCCGATGCCGGAGACTTTGGTGAGATAGGAAGTGTCTCGGGAAGTGATTGCGCGAACGAGAACATCAGGTTTTGCGGTTGAGAGGACACCAAGAGCACTCTTCGGCCCGATACCTGGCACAGCGAGGAGGAGTTCGAAGAAGTTAAGTTCTTCTTCGACCGCGAAGCCGTAGAGATTCATCGAATCTTCGCGCACGGCGAGGTGCGTATGAAGGGAGATTTTTTCGCCCACGGAGATGCCCTCGAGAGTCGACTCGAGTGCGCGCACACGATAGCCGATACCACTCACGTCGATGACGACGCCCTCGGCATCTTTTTTAATCACTGTTCCAGAGAGGTGAGCGATCATGATAGCCATGATAGCAAAGAGCTTGCCTCTGGGCGATACGCGCTGTATGATGGGTCGCGAGTATGCCGATTACGAAAGGAGCAAAAAAAGCAATACGGGTTTCCGCGCGGAAGCGCGTGGTGAATCTTCGGAGGATTGACGCGATGAAAGGGAAGCTGAAAGAGCTTCGCGTTCTTGTAACCGAAAAGAAAGCAAAAGAGGCACAGGCCCTCCTCCCTGCAGTCTATAAAGCTATAGATAAGGCTGCGAAGCGCGGCGTGATTAAGAAAAATACTGCAGCCCGAAGAAAGGCCCGTGCCGCCCGGATGATAAAAAAGATTTCAACTTAAAAACCACCCCCAGGTTTTTGTTCGTCAGCTTCTTACTTTCTGATGCCCCCGCGAGGAATCGAACCTCGATTACAAGCTCCGCAAGCTTGCGTCCTATCCGTTGAACGACGAGGGCAAAACTTTATTTACAGCATCCACACCCTACCACGCAAAAGTTCAAAACCCCAAGAACTCCGTAATGGTATCGATAATGCCGATTTCAACTGGTTTTTCTTTCAGATGATGTAGTAGGTACGCTCTGACGTGACTCGGGTCTATGCCGTCGAGAGGTAAGCGCAAGTATGAAAGTGCTCGAGATGATTTGACGTAGAGTTCTTCCGCCCCCGCCTCGTCGTGAACCCAAAATGATTCGAGTTCCTCGAAGGGATAGAGATTGTTTTTTATTCGTATTCCCCGCGGAGAGATAGAAAATAATACGTGTTCCGGGTGGCGTGCGGCACGAAGAAAAAGCGTGAATACGGCAATAACGATAAGTACAATGAAGAGAAAATTATTGAGATAGATAGCGGTTCCAACAAGAGCCGTTGCAATAATGAGAATTGTCGTATACCACCCGCCACTCTTTTTTCTGTGGCGGTACTCAAGCGCTTCCCACTCGATTGTCCCTTGTTCTTCCACACCACTACTTTACCAGATTCTCGGGGGAGAACTAATATGAGAGGTGTTCAACGAGGAAGTGGATGTTGGACCAGAGTCACAATTTATCTTACTGCCCTACAACCTCTAAAATCTTGCCACGTACCCCGATAGCAGTCAGTGGAATTAGTGTTACGGTATCTGCTTGGTTTGCTTGAATCATATATTTTCCTCCGAACTCAAAATCTGATTTTGATTTCTGGCGGAGGGGGTGAGATTCGAACTCACGGCCCCGTTTCCAGGGCTCCGGTTTTCAAGACCGGTGCATTCGACCACTCTGCCACCCCTCCCTAATCAGGTATTTTTGTTTTCCTTTTGTTTTTTGGAAAACCAATATACGTAAATAATTTCAAGAACTCCCAACGTATTTACGACAAGTAAGACTGTAAACCAGTACCAGTGTCCCCGCCGCGCAGATTTCCAGAGAGCAATACCTTTCCAGACGATTGACTACACTGCGGCGAGAATAGCGAGGAGAAAATATCCCGGATGTGCCGCAAAAAATGCATTAATCGCCGCAAGATCAGTCACGAGTCAATCGTAGCGCAAAGCTTTTGGGAACACAATCTTTTGTGTATGATTCACTCCATGCGCACGAATATCGTCCATGCCGGAGCCGATGAGCTCACGTACGAAATCCGCCAGATCGTCGCCGTTGCGGAAAAAGTGGAAGCGCTCGGTACCCCGGTTATCTGGGAAAATATTGGTGACCCCGTCGCAAAAGGGCACTCAATACCCGAGTGGATCAAAGAAATCGTGGTCCGGCACGTGAAAGACGATCGGAGCTATGCGTACTCGCCCACCAAAGGTTTACTCGAAGCGCGTGCATTTATCGCCGCAGAGCGTTCGCGCGAGGCGGGTATTACCCTCACTCCCGATGATGTCATCTTTTTTAACGGTATCGGCGATGCAATCTCGAAAGTCTACACTTACCTCAACCGCGGGAGCCGCATCATCGGGCCCTCGCCCGCCTATTCCACGCATTCAAGCGCCGAAGCCGCGCACGCGGGAGCACACTATCTCACTTATGCGCTTGATCCGAAGCGAAACTGGCTCCCAGACGTGAACGACCTTCGGAATAAAGTGCGTTATAACCCGCAGATCGCGGGCATCCTCATTATTAATCCCGACAACCCGACTGGCGTTGTTTATCCAAAGCGTGTGCTAGAGGAAATCGTAGGAATCGCGCGCGACTACGATCTCTTTCTTATCTCGGATGAAATCTACGCGCATTTGGCATACGGGTCGGACCCTTTCGTGCCGCTCGCCTCGGTTATCGGCGAGGTGCCCGGCATCGGCATGCGGAGTCTCTCGAAAGAGTTCCCGTGGCCGGGAGCGCGCTGCGGCTGGATTGAAGTCTATAATAGAACGCGCAATCCGCTCTTTAGCCGCTACATTCAGTCAGTTCTCGACGCGAAGATGCTCGAAGTTTGCTCAACGACACTCCCGCAGTCAGTTCTCCCCGAAGTTTTAGGAGATCCGCGTTATGCCGGGTATCTTGCCGAACGCCGCGCTTTGTATGCGAAGCGCTCCGAACTCGCGCACAAATTATTGAGCACTATTCGCGGCATCTACGCACCGCGGCCCGGCGGCGCATTCTATTTGTCAGTTGTTTTTGAAGACGGTGTACTTCCCGCCATGGGGTCACTCCCAATCGCGAATGAGTCCGTGCGCACATTTATTGAAAAAATCACCAATGGGGTTTCACCCGATAAGCGTTTCGTTTACTACCTTTTAGGTGCCACAGGAATCTGCGTGGTGCCGCTCTCGAGTTTTAACACCACACTTCAAGGGTTCCGGATGACTCTTCTCGAACACGACGAGGCTGTGTTTCAGAAAACACTTGAAACGGTTGCCGGAGCGATAACTTGCTACCTCTCTAAATAAAAAGATGAAAACACTTGGACTTGATTATGGAGGGCGCCGTATCGGAGTTGCTCTCTCGGATGACACGGGGAGGGTGGCGATGCCACACTCGGTACTCACGACGACATCTGACTCGGCGAAAGATATTGGGGTGATTGTGAAACGTGAACATGTGGATCGTATCGTTCTCGGCGAGTCGCGCAATTTCAAGAACGAACCGAACCCAATTATGGACGATATCTCGCGATTTAAAGAGGAGCTGGCCGAAGTCGCGAAGGTACCGATTCACTACGAACTTGAAATGTTAACCTCGGCAATGGCCCGGAGAGTGGAAGGAGAGCACGCAAAACTCGATGCGTCGGCCGCCGCGCTCATTCTTCAGAGTTTTCTCGACCGCGAGCATGAGGCGAACGAAGAGTCGGGATAACGGTTACATACAATTATACAACCTCTTTTGCCCACTTGGAAGCGAAGCTTCCAAGTGGGCTCACCCACTCACCCCCTTTTTTCCTCTTGGGAGCGCACGGTATAATGAACAGAATGAAACAGCCGCTCCTCGAGCGTTTTTTCCCAACCCCAGCATTTCTTCGGATGTTGCCGGGCGGGCTCGATATTTCCGACCGCTCGATTAAGTTTCTTGAGCTTGGGCACACGCACGGGAAAATAGCACTTGGTCGTTACGGCGAAGCCGTTGTGCCCGAAGGGGTCATTACGGGCGGTGAAATCATCGAGCGCGAAGAGCTTCTTCGTATTCTCCGCGAAATGCATACACGGTTTGGTATGCGGTTTGTGAACGTCTCACTCCCCGAAGAGAAGTCTTTTATTTTCAGTCTCGACCTCCCGCGCCTTATGCCGAGCGAAGTGCGGGCGAGCGTTGAACTCGCGCTTGAAGAACACATTCCGCTTCATGCTGACGAGGTCGTCTTTGATTTCGAAGTCGTTGAGTTCCCAAAAGACGGAAGTGATCACTTAGACGTGAACGTCTCCGTTATGCCTCGCAGTGTGGTTGATGTGTATTCGGAGATTCTGAACGAAGCGGGGTTTGTGCCACTCGCTTTTGAGCTCGAGGGGCAAGCTATCGCGCGTGCTGTACTCCGCGAAGGCGATATGGGTACTTTTATGGTCGTTGACTTCGGAGCGACGAGGACAAGTATTTCCATTGTGGAGCGCGGGGCCGTGTGGTTTACCACGAGTATTGCTATTGGAGGAAAAGAACTTACGAATGCGATTGTGAAGGATTTTGGTGTTCCTTTTGCGGACGCAGAGCGAATCAAAATTGAACAGGGTCTCGGACAGAAGAGCGGCGAGCTCGGCGTCTACGCCTCGCTCGTTGCCACCTTGAGCGTTCTTCGCGACGAGTTATCGAAGCATTACCAGTATTGGAACAAGCGCCACAAGGGTATGCGCCACGAGCGGGGAATGATAGAGAAAATTATCATGTGCGGCGGGGATGCAGTGATTCCGGGAATTATTGAGTTTTTGACCGCGGATGTTGGTGTGTCAGTGACGCTCGGAAATCCATGGATTAACATTTTTTCTCTTGAAAAATATATTCCCCCGATACATCTCAACGATGCACAGCGTTATACTCCCGCAATCGGCCTTGCGCTCCGCGAGTTTAGGGGAAATTAAGATGGTCAACCTTCTACCGTTTAGGGAGATAGCGTCCATCAAACGGGAGTACCGGCTTCGGCTTGGTGTTGTCGGGGGTATTCTCTCGATTGTCATATTGGTAACTGCGACGGTGCTCCTTAGTTCGACGTATTTCGTGACGAATAGCGACGGCAACGATGTACGTGAACGTCTCCTAGCATTTGAGGCGGAGGGAACGGGGAGTGTTGGAATGAATAAAGAATCATTTGATAAGTTAAAGCGCGAGCTCGCCGTTCTAGATTCCACTCGAGTGGAACCAAAGCTTTCGGCGGTTTTAGACGACATCCTGAAACGGAAACCCGCGGGTATTTCAATCGATGAACTCCGTTTCGTCCGTACGGGAGGCGACCCGCCCCAGAGTACGATCTCCCTCGGAGGAATTGCGCGGCGCCGCGAGGATTTGCTCTTGGCGAAGCGCGACATCGAAGCGTCGGAGTTTGTGAGTACAGTGACAACGCCAGTATCTGTGTTTACGAAGGAAGAGAATATTTCGTTCTCGATGGATGTAACACTCGAGAAAGGAAAACGCTAATATGCCGTCGAAAAGTATCACGGGAAAAGCTTTTGCGGTGGTTATCGCGATTGACATCGCCCTCCTAGGGCTCTGGGCGTATTTCTTTTTTATGCTGCGCTCCGAAGCACAGGAAATTGAAACAGCCACGGATCGAATTGCAGAGCTTGATGCCAAAGGGAAGGGTGCGGTGGCGCTTGAACACTTATTAGAAGAAACAAAAAGCGAGCAAGACAAAGTCAGTTCGTATTTTGTAAAAGGGGAGGATGGCACGGTTGAATTATATTATGCACTCGAGTCTCTTGCGGACGAACTCAAACTCAAACTCACCATCAGTGGTGCCGCGGAAACTCCCGGAGTGTCGGCTTTGGGACTTGAACTCGAGCTCGAAGGAGCATTTCAAAACATCGTTCACTTCATCAACCTCGTTGAGCTTTCGCCATTTGTGTCAGATTGGATTGATATGGGGATGGAGCTGGTGTCGAAGGGTGCGAAACCCCAGGACTCGGTATGGAGAGCGCGGCTCTCACTCCGTATTTCGAGTTATGTAACAAACTAGCACCATGGACGTAGTAAAAGTGAAGCACAAATTATTTAGAACTTTTGTCTCGAAAAAGCATTATCCGGGAGTGCTTTCTCTTTCACCTGCCCGCGACTGGAGGATACTTGTCCTTGTCTTTTTTGTACTCGTGGCGGGATTGTTTGCTCTCCACTACGCGATTTATACATATTTCCGTGCGGCGGCTACGGTCGATGAGGAGGAAGTGCCGAGCGGAGTGGAGACATTCGACCGCGACTTGCTCACGAGAGTGGTCGAGACGTACCAAGCTAAAGAGAGTGAGTACGCGCGTTACCTCGCCTCGCCGCCAGAAATCGTTGACCCATCCCAGTAGACTTACCGTTGATCTGCTAAACATGTGAGTGTGGCTCGGGTTAGAATCGAGTGGTATAATCCCTAGATGCCATACAAAAATAGGGAAGATTTGTATAAAGCACAAAAAAGACACCGATTAATGATACGAGGGAAAATATTCTCTCTACTATCTACAAAGAAATGTCTTGATTGTGGAGAAAGGGATCCAATAGTTCTTGATTTTGATCACATAGACCCCAACATTAAGTTTAAATCTGTATCAAAAATGTTGTCAGGTCACTATTCATGGCATGCGGTGGCTACAGAAATAGAGAAGTGTGAGATAAGGTGTGCCAATTGTCATAGACGCAAATCTTATATACAGTTTGGATACTTTGGTAGAACAACAAAGTCCCCGTAGTTTAATGGATAAAACAGAAGCCTTCTAAGCTTCTAATGGAGGTTCGATTCCTCCCGGGGGCAATAGAGTTAGGTGTGTAAGGCAGTGGAGGGAAGATGTGCGGGCGATTAGCTCAGTTGGTAGAGCATCTCGTTTACACCGAGAGGGTCAGAGGTTCGAGTCCTCTATCGCCCACCAATGATGGAAAAAGATTTGATGGAAGAGATTAAAATTATTTATGAAGATGCGGATATAGTCGCGATCGATAAACCGGCGGGGTTACTAGTGCACAGTGACGGAAAGAGCAACCGCCCAACCGTCGTCGACTGGCTCGTCCAGAACTATCCCTATATCCGCGGCGTCGGGGAACCGATGAAAATACCGGACGGAAGTACTATTGATCGGCCTGGTATTGTTCACCGCCTTGATAAGGATACGAGCGGTGTTTTGGTGATTGCGAAAACACACAATGCCTTTCGTCTTTTGAAGGAGAGTTTCAAAGAGAGACAGGTGAAGAAAATATATCACGCGATTGTCTACGGCGACGTCCGTGGTGGTTCCGGGGTCATCACCATTCCTATCGGAAGAAGTGAATCGGGTTTTGTCGCGCGAAGGAGTGTGGGTACTGGCCGAGGAAAGGGCACAGAAAAAGTAGGGAAGACACGAGACGCAGTGACACGCTACAGCGTTTTGAAGCGTTTCCCAGGGTATACCTCCCTTGAGGTGAAGCCGGAAACCGGTCGGACGCACCAGATTAGAGTGCATCTGAAATCAATCGGGCATCCGGTGCTCTGCGACAAGCTCTATGCGCCTCGCCGCGTGTGCCTCGAGTCAATAGGGAGGCAAGCGCTCCATGCTTCGGAAATAGAGCTCACGCTCCCGAGCGGGGTGCGCCTCACCCTTCTAGCTGATGACCCGCCCGATTTCCAAGCGGTTCTTGCCGAGCTCGGCGCTTTGTGATACGGTTTCATGTGCTATGGGTGTAAAAATGCAAGTTATTTCTCCAGTCAATATTGCCGAGCGCGCGAAGATGGATATGCGTGCAGGGGATACCGTGCGCGTGTGGCAGAAGACGAAAGAAGGTGATAAGACGCGACTCCAGGCCTTTGAAGGTCTCATTCTCGCGCGGAAGCATGGTACCGAGCCGGGAGCGACGTTCACTGTGCGAGCGACCTTAAGCGGCGTCGGTGTTGAGAAGACGTTTCCGCTTTATTCTCCGATGATTGATAAAATTGAGATTCTCCGGCGTTCGAAGGCACGTCGCGCCAAGCTCTACTATATCCGCGACAAATCAACCCGCGAGATCAGAAAGAAAATAAGCCAAATCCGATTGGCGAAACCAGTGGAAGCGGAAGAAAGTGAGACCACCACGGAGGTTTTGGCGGAGGTGGAACCGGCAAAGCAGGTCGAGTAATTCGCCCTTTTATAATTATAGTATAGTGACCTTGAGCCACACATGCGCGGGTGGCGAAATTGGTAGACGCACTACCTTGAGGTGGTAGCGCCCTCACGGGCTTGGAGGTTCAAATCCTCTCCCGCGCACTAGCGATACATATATGCTCTATACCCGAAAAGGAGACGGAGGAGATACGAGTTTTTTCGGCTCGCCCGAGCGCGTGCGCAAGGATTCGCCGCGTACTGAAGCGCTCGGTGCGCTCGACGAGCTGAACTCTCTTCTGGGGGTGTGCAAAACTCACCCCAGCGCAGAAAAATTCCGCGCTGGGGGTATGACATTTGCCCACGCACTCGCAGATATACAGCAAACGCTTTTTATCGCACAGGCAGAGCTAGCGGGCGCGCCGAAGACGGTTTCGGAAGAGAAAGTGACCGCGCTTGAGCAATTGGTGAATTCTATTGAGGCAGAGCTCCCACTCATAAAAACCTTTTCCGTTCCCGGTGGGTCTGGGTTCTCCGCAACACTCGACTATGCCCGTGCAGTGGCGCGTCGCACCGAGCGGAGGGTTGTTTCAGTGACTGATGTGGAGATCGGAGCGCACACGAGAAGCTACTTGAACAGAATTTCATCCGCACTTTTCGCGTTTGCTAGACTCGCGAATGCGCGCTCTGGTATAAAGGAGGAACCGCCGACGTACCGCTAGGGGAGGGCGAAGATGGTGCCTATAGTGTAATGGTTAACACAGCTCCCTGTGGAGGAGTTAATTCGGGTTCAACTCCCGATAGGCACCCCAGACGGTATCTAATATAACCGAGTCTGGTTGATTGGATACCATCACAGGAATCTCGGCATTACGTCGGGATTTTTGTGTTTTAGGGGCAATCATCGTTGGTTTTGATTTACCGGCCACTACTGGAGTAAATTCCACTGCCATGTCGGTTATGATTTTTGGTTCTCTAATTTCTTTATATTTCTCGGTGAAGACCATATCCTCGGCCATCATTAATCCTCGAATGATCGGGGTCGGCAGAACAGTTACTACTTTCTTGTCAGTTACCTCAAATCTGTCCCAATAGAGGCCGAGGAATAACCGCTGTAATTCGGCTGGAGCTTTTACGAATGCCTCGTAGGCGTTTCGGGCAAAAAGCAGGACGTCCTGGAGTTCATCAATTCGCATGTGGAGCCTCTTGTCTTGTTTATAGAGTTCGTCTTGAATAGCTTCGATCTGCTCTTTGATCTTTACTTTTACTCTAGTGAAATCATCATCCGTTATAAGTCCAGCAAAAAGTTTTTCCTCAACCACGTCACGTTTCTTTTCTGCCAGCATCTTTTGGGTATTTAAGGATCGCTTCTCTTTATTGATTACTTCTTTGCGAGAGCCATAAATTTTCTCAATTCTTGCGACCAGTCGTTCCTTAAAGCTCGGCGTAAATTCTATGTACTTAAACAAGTTAGCGATCTGCTGTTCCAGATCCCAGACCTCCACATATTTATCGTGGCATTTGATCTGATCGCCGGATCGGTTGCAATGATAGTAGGATTTATTTTTCTTGGGGTGATGTTCGGCAGTGTATCGCTGTCCGCAGTTGGCGCAGTATGTAAGTCCTCGGAGTATGAAGTTAAACTTTTGGCGACGACAGGCGTAACGATTATGTTCAGCCATGACTAGCTGGACCCGCTCCCAGGTTTCTTTATCGATAAGCGGTTTATGTTTTCCGGTATGCACTAATCCTCTCCAGCGCATTTCGCCGTAGTAAAAAGGATTTTTGAGTACCTCAATCATTTTGCTATGAGCAAGTCGTTTGCCAGCGTGGGTTCTGAATCCTTTTTTGTATAAAGCGTCACGAACTTCGTAGACTGAATAATCTCCGGTGACGTACATGTTGAATGCTTCTTGAACAAGTGGCGCACGTTCCTCGTCCACGACAATGATCCTCTTTTTATCATCGCTCGGATCACCGGCATTTAAATATCCAACGGCAACACCTGTTGGCCACCAGCCATCCCAGAATTTTTGCTCAAGGCTCTTCAAGGTTTTTCTCGACGTAATCTGCGACTGGAGTTGATTCACTCCGGCAATCACTAAGTCCATGAAGTTTCCCTCCGGGGAGTCGGTTATTCCTGGCTGGGAGACGGAGAATAATTCCACATCGTGCTTTTTGAGGATCGCTTTGATCTGCATGTGGTCGAGCGCGTTTCTCGCCAACCGATCGGTGTCTTGGATAAAGACAGCTCGTATGGCTTTATCGTCTTGGACCCGAAGAAGCATGTCTTGAAGTCCCGGCCGGTTCATGTTTGTGGCTGATCGTCCCGGGTCTTCAAAGACGCCGTCATCCGCCAGTTTATATTTGTTGCTTTCCTCGATTGCTCGTTTGCACAGCTTGAGCTGGGTCGCAAGGGAGTGATGGCCGTCCTCGGCTTGCTCTTCGGTCGAGACTCGGCAGTAAATCAGTGCATGTTCCATAGTATTTTCATATTAATTTATAGTTATTTTTGTTAAGAGACCTTTCAGGGACACCCTATACTAATTCGTTGGACAAGCTAAGCTCGGTTGCCCACAGACTGTTTCTGCCGTCTTTTTTTGACACTTTCCAGTATTTCCGTAATCCGATCAGTATCCTCTCTAACATAGTCATCACTATCTCTGGTTGTTGCTGGGCCTAAGACAAAATCGAGTATGGTTTTAGCGGCTCGGAATTTCATCGCATCGCTTCTGGCTCCCATGAGCGACACTAGCATTCTGGCCGCGGTGTCTGCGTGTCTTGCTAGTACCGTATCAGTCTCTCGATCGCGGACATTATTTCTTTCTTTTTCGTATCGATCGTATTCATCTTTGAGTAATCCGTCAGCTCGGAACCACCTTTTAACAGTGACGTGGGAGACCTTAAGTAGGTGAGCGATCTCCAGATAGGTAAAATCGCTATATTTTAAGCGGATCGCATTCTGGTATTTTTCGTTTTTGATATCTACAGTTTTTGCCATTTGGGTATCATTTAGTATCTTTTAAAGGGTTAATAATGTATTGAAGTACGCGCCTTTTCTCTGAATCGACCCCTCCGGACTATCGCGCATCTGCTGGTATGTCTGCTCGAGTTTTGCTAGTCCATGCTTCCGGAGTGCTGAAAGCATAAAGCTCATGTCTGCCTCCTCGAGGTATCGAGCAATCTCCAAGCATCGTTCCTCCTCAAAGCTTTTCGGACTAAAGTTTCTTACGGGACGACGAGTCGATCGATTGTTTTTATTTTCTTTCTCGTTGTCGTTCTTAGGACTTCTGCCGAGCGAACTTTTTGAATTGAAAGAAAACCGCTCTACCAAAGCACTTTTCTCACTTTCTAACTTCTGCAAAACATCACCGACTTCTGTCGGCACTTCTGCCGGTGATTGCTGGTCTATATCGTTCTCACTTCTGCCGGACTTCTGCAGGAAGCGAAAGCCGATGTCCTTAAAAGTGCCGTCAGATAAGGGATAACTGGCGATATCCACATTGAACGAACTTCTGCGACCTTGCTGTCCGGGAAACCATATCCACTTCTTCCGCTTCAGGTTCAGTATCAGGCGGTTGATATGATTTTTGGAATATTTTTCCTTGAAGTCTTTGGAAAGACCGGCATAACTAACGTGGGCCCGGCCGTTCCGGGGATTGGCATTGATCCATAGCCAGACGAGCACGGTGTATTCCTCAAATCGCAAATAGCCATCCACGAGGGCGGTCTTGATGCTTCGGGGAAGTTTTACGTAGTCGTTATTGTCTATTTTGAATGGTAAATTTTCCATATTTCATATTCATTCGGCCATGAGGCTTAATCGATGGCATCGTTATACATGAGCGACTTCAGCTCTTTGATTGCCGTAACAAATGCTTTGGCGTTGACCTCGACCAAGCCGGCAAAATAAGCACTTACGAGCTGGGGACGATCGGGTTCATCTGCAAAAATAAAACGAAACCGGCGAGAGTCGGCTTTGTTGATGCCAAAAAGCTTAAATCCTTTGGCCGTGAGAAAGGCGGCCGCGTAGAAGTCGCTGGTGGTAAAATTATTGTTGTCCGGCTGGTTTTTCATATTCATTTTGTTTAGCTTTATCTTTTTCCTCATGGCGGTAATCCAAAAGACGGACGATCAGGTGGGCTAATCTGTCCATGAAAATCTCCTCCATTTGCTCGAGGGTGAGGGGCGGTATTTTCTTTGTTGGTATCGGCTTTGGCATATTGTTTGCCAGTCCGCCAAATAAAAAGCAGACTGTTTTCTTTCAGTCTGCTCTTACGAGTCCGAGTCGGGACGGACTCCACCTTATTCGGTTTTATAATCGATATATATGCGCCTAACTTTCCATTTCATGAGCTTTTCTATGCCGAGATCCTCTTTGATTCTCTTATTTATCGCACGCATAGCGTCATAGACGCTATCTTTGCCGTCCCCAATCCATTCCATTAAATCCAAAAAGTCTATCTCTTTAACCAGCGTACCGAATGGGACCGCAAAAATCGTTTTACATAAAAAATATTGATTGGTGTTGATCGGGATGTCGCAAGATTTTCCTCCCATGCTTATTACTCCGGTTTTCTCGTCAAACTCGAGGGCTGTATCTATGGGTTCAATAGCTTCCGGCGGTATCACCGGCCTTTCCAGCCGATGCAGAAAATCAATTATTCCGGACCGGCTCGGTCTTGTAACTATAAAATCGCCATCATCAAATTTAAAGCCGGCAATAATCTTTTTCTTTTTCAGTTCGGTCAGGACCGCTTTCTGATCGCCGATATCCAGATCGGGTATCGGGGAATTAAAATACACTTTGGCCGGGACTTTGTGAGTGACGTCCGTATAGGACTCCACGTTCCCCAGCAGGGAATTAATAAAAACAAACTTTGCATTTTCATTTTTCATTTTCATATTTGTTAACACCTGAACGAAAACGGGCTCGTAATCTGACTACCGAAAAACGATAGTAGATTACGAGCCCTTGAGCCGCGGAATGCCATTCAGGTCGCCCCTTGGAGCGAAATTATTAAATTGTTGATTTTATTATAGCACTTTTGAGCTGAGGGTAAAAACTTTTCCAATACCCAGCCATTACATCATCACTGCGCTGATATAAAAATGGCCTTTACTGTATCAGTTTGTTGATATAGTGAAGACTTTTGTTTTTAGCCATTTTGCATACTTTCCACGCTGTACTATGCAAAAAAGGAACTTTTAGCACACTGTACTAATCAAATTGGCGTTTCCGTAATGATACAAAAGTGTACTACTACAGAAACGCCAAAAGTTTAGTGAATGGGACCTATTTTCTACCCTTCATTCACTACTTTTCGACCTAAGGATACTTTTGGATATAAGCGAATATGGTTGGGTACGCCCATAAACCATTGCTTTTATCTGAAGTATCGTATATAATGTAATCTATAGGTAACATTTTGCGTAACCTTTTGAATTATACCCCATGACCCAACGAATAGACATCATGAATATACTCCTCCGATCTAAGCAGTCGGTCTTTACGTTTAAGGAAGTGAATTTGCTTGCCGGAGGTGAAGTCAGTCCTGCGTTATTACGCCGTAGGGTGAGCTATTATGTTCAAAAAGATCAACTGCATCCTCTTCGTCGTGGCATTTATGCCAAAGATAAAAAGTACGACAAATTCGAATTGGCAAATCGGATATATACCCCGTCATATATCAGTTTTGAAACCGTTCTCGGACGAGCCGGGGTCACTTTCCAATCGTATGGGCAAATTTTTATTGCCTCATATCTCACTCGAGAATTAAAAATTGAGGATCAGATATATTCATATAGAAAAATTAAAGATGATGTTCTTGCGAGGACTCAACCGCCAACGGGCATAGAACACAAAGGGACTTATTCTATCGCAACTCCGGAACGAGCTTTTTTGGATGTTGTATATCTCTCGAAAGATTACCATTTTGATAATTTGTCTGCTTTGGACTGGGAGAAGGTCTTTGAGCTTCTGCCGATTTTTGGCAATGCGGAAATGGAGAAACGGGTAAAAGCATATTACGAGCAGTTCAAAAATAGCTGAAAGTAAACCATGAGTATGAAAATGAAAATCTATGAAAATCACTGATCATCACGCCAAATACTTTGCCTACGAATTAACCAAGCGATGTTCCTCGGACAGTTTGGAGAAATTGTCGTCGACACTTTCCAACGCGCAAGTTGATCTTAACCCTCATCAGATAGAGGCGGCATTGTTTGCGTTCCGATCGCCACTCTCCAAAGGAGCTATCCTCGCAGACGAAGTCGGTCTTGGAAAAACAATTGAAGCCGGACTTGTACTCTCGCAAAAATGGGCTGAAAGAAAAAGAAAAATATTACTTATACTACCATCGAGCCTACGCAAGCAATGGAATGCCGAGTTGCAAGAAAAATTCTTTTTGCCATCGATTATTTTAGAAACAAAATCATTCAATCAATACGTTAAAGACGGCAATCTAAACCCGTTCGATCAGGAAGATGTTGTCGTCATCTGCTCGTATCATTTTGCCCGGTCAAAATCTTCTTATATAAAACAAACCAAGTGGGACATTGTTGTAATTGATGAAGCTCATCGTCTACGTAATGTATATAAAAACAGTAATAAGATTGCTCGAGAAATAAAGGACGCATTAGTTGATGTTCCGAAAATTTTGCTTACAGCAACACCGCTTCAAAACTCCCTCCTTGAGCTGTATGGGTTAGTAAGTATTATCGATGACCATGTATTCGGTGATCTTAAGAGTTTCAAAGTTAACTATGCCCGACTCTCGCGCGAGCAGGATGTTTATGAGGGCGAGCTTGGAATGGTTGAACCGCGACAGGAGATGTTTACCGATTTACGCAACCGGCTGAAGCCAGTTTGCATTCGTACGTTGCGAAGGCAGGTTCTTGAATATATCAAATACACCAAGCGGATTCCGCTTACCCAGAATTACATTCCTACTGAAGAAGAAGTGGAACTTTATAATGGTATGTCCGAATACCTGCAAAGAACGAAGCTGTTTGCTTTGCCTAACAGCCAACGTCAGCTCATTACTATGATTTTGCGAAAGCTTCTGGCGTCATCGTCTTTTGCTATCGCCAGCACACTGAATAGCCTAGTGTTCAAACTTTCGAAACTTATAGAGAAGGCGGAGAAGCAAAAAGCGGCCGAGGATAGTGGGATTGAGGGCCTTGATCAGAACTTTGAGACGCTTGATGAAATATCGGACGAATGGATAGACAACGAAGAGGACGACGGCACAGAAGAGACGGAAACAAAAAAGATACAGTATACCGACGAAGATATTGCCTTGATGAAATCGGAAAAGGTTGACCTTGAAAAGTTTCGGGATGTTGCCAAGAAAATTTGGAAAAACTCCAAAGGAGACGCTCTGCTTACTGCGCTTAAAAAAGGTTTTGAAATGACCGAGGAGCTTCATGCAAATAAAAAGGCCATTATTTTCACCGAGTCCACCATTACCCAGAACTATCTTTTGCAACTACTTTCGGAAAATGGTTATACGGATAAAATAGTTTTATTTAATGGTTCGAACAACGACGAGAAGTCAAAACAGATTTATACTACTTGGCTCAAGGCCAACAAGGATACGGACAATGTAACCGGCTCGAAAACTGCAGACATGCGCGCGGCTCTGGTTGAATATTTCAGGGATGAGGCGGAAATTATGATTGCCACTGAAGCCGCGGCCGAGGGTGTGAATTTACAATTTTGCTCACTGCTTATTAATTATGACCTCCCGTGGAATCCACAAAGGATTGAACAGCGTATCGGCCGGTGTCATCGCTATGGCCAGAAATATGATGTTGTCGTTATAAACTTTGTTAATCTTAAAAATGCCGCCGACCAGCGTGTGTACCAGCTCTTAGATCAAAAGTTTAGTCTATTCAAGGGTGTATTCGGTGCAAGTGATGAAGTTCTCGGAAGCATTGAGTCCGGTGTAGATTTTGAAAAGCGTATTGCAGGTATTTATCAAACATGTCGGAGTGAGGAGGAAATCAACACAGCCTTTGATGGTTTGCAAAAAGAGATGGATGACAGTATCCAAAATAACCTACGCGATACTCGTCAGAAATTGTTAGAAAACTTTGATGCTGAAGTGCATGAGAAGTTGAAAGTTAATCTTAAAGAAAGTGAAGCGTATCTGGATACCTATACGCGCTGGTTATGGGATGCAACGAAATATTATCTCGGTGATTACGCCGATTTTGCTGAACACGAATACTCTTTCACATTAAAGAACAATCCTTTTCCTAACGAGCAAATAGACCCGGGACCCTATAAGATTGGTAAAAATATTGACGACGCCCATATTTACCGACCCGGACACCCTTTAGCTCAAAAGATTCTCGGTGAGATCAAAGCCAAACCAGCAAATGAGTCCGAAATCACTTTTGATTACTCTACTAATTCCACAATCATTTCTATTCTAGAACCACTTGTCGGCAAAAGTGGTATCTTGAAAGTTTCCAATTACACCGTTGAAGCCTTTGAAGCAGAAGACTCCGTAGTTGTATCGGCCATTGATGAATCGGGCAATGCGGTTGATGGAGAAATTGCAAAGAAGTTGTTTTCAATTGCCGCGCGAGATGTAAAAGCCACTGTAGTTTCTCCAGAAGAAAAAACTAAGCTGAATGAATTGGAAGGCCAGACCATCACCACAGTCTCCGGTCGGATTGCCGAACGCAACAGCGAGTTTTTCGATAATGAAGTAGATAAGCTCGATAAGTGGGCGGAAGACATGAAGAAAGCTCTTGAGCTTGATCTCAAGAAGCTTGATGTAGATATTAAAATTTCCAAAACTAACGCTAAGAAAATCCTTAACCTTAATGAAAAATTGAAAGCCCAGCGTGGCATTAAGGATATGGAAAAGAAACGGAACGAAATGCGAAAGAAATTGTACGAGGCGCAAGACGACGTGGAGGGCAGAAAAGAAAAGCTCATCGGACAAGTAGAGGCTCAACTAAAACAGAAGTCAAAACTTGAGTCGCTATTCACCATCCGGTGGAGAGTAGTATGACCGGAACGCAAAAAGTCCCTTTCGGGACCCAATGCCGACCGGGGACACCCCGATCCAATAAGTAAATTATAAACCAATTAACTGATAAAATACACATATGAACGAAGAAAATAACAGCATAATGGAAAGTACGAAAATAGCCCTTTTTAAGGGTAAGCAAATCCGAAAGACTCTCCAGCATGGAGAATGGTGGTTTTCGGTTGTAGATGTCGTCTTGGCCCTTACCGATAGCCCAAATCCCAACGATTATTGGTACAAAATGAAGATCAGGGTTAAGGGTGAGGACGGAATTGAGTTATCGACAATCTGTCGATCACTGAAATTAGAGGCTTCTGACGGTAAAAAGTACGAAACTGACTGTGCTGACACAGAGGGTGTTTTTCGCATTATCCAGTCAATCCCGTCTCACAAAGCCGAGCCTTTTAAGCGTTGGTTGGCAAAAGTTGGCTATGAGCGCATACAGGAGATAGAAAACCCAGAATTGGCCACAAAGAGGACACGAATGCTCTATAAGCTCAAGGGTTACAGCGAAGACTGGATAGAGAAGCGCATGCGCGGTATCGCGATTCGTGAAGAGCTAACAGATGAGTGGAAAAACCGAGGAGCGAAGGATCATCAGGATTATGAGATTTTGACGGCTGAAATCTCCAAAGCGACTTTTGGTGTTACGCCGAGTGAGTACAAAAAACTCAAGGGCCTTAAGCGGGAGAACCTGCGCGATCATATGGATGACTTTGAGCTTATTTTCAACATGCTCGGTGAGCGTGCCGCAACCGAAATTCATCGCACTGAAGATTCAAAGGGTGTACCGAAACTTCGAAGCGATGCAAAAGCTGGCGGTGATATTGCCGGTGGAGCAAGAAAGAAGTTGGAAGAACGCCTTGGTCGATCTGTCGTAACAAAGAAAAACTTCCTGAAAAACCCGGAGGACAAAAAGAGGCTGAAATAATATGACTAATAAAAAGCAAAAACTAGAGCTAACGTGGATCGGCAAGGACGAGGAACTAAAACTCGAGCCGAGGATTTTGATTGAGGACCCGGACAAGTCTTATGGCGATAAGTCGGCCGAGAATATGCTCATCCACGGAGACAATCTCCTTGCGCTCAAAGCCCTCGAGCAGGACTTTGCCGGACGCATTAAATGTATTTATATCGATCCGCCCTACAATACCGGAAATGCATTTGAACACTATGATGACGGGATTGAACATTCCACTTGGCTCAATTTAATGAAACCAAGACTAGAAATTTTGAGAAGTTTACTGTCAAAAGATGGAATTATTTTCATTTCCATTGATGATGAAGAACAGGCATATTTAAAAGTTCTTTGTGATGAAGTATTTGAAAGAAAAAATTATTGCGGAACCTTAGTTTGGGAAAAGAAACGAAAACCATCTTTTTTAAATGCACAGATGGGGACAATCACTGAATCTGTTTTATCTTATGCAAAAAATCGTGTATTCGCTCCAGCATTTGTGTCTGGAAAAGTTAGCGGAGATGAAACTTATCCGCTCTATAATGCTGGAAATTCAAGAGGAGTTCTTTCCTTTAAGCCAGGATCATTAAAATTTTTAAAACATAGGGATGCCATATACAAACAGCAAGAATTTCGTGAGGATACGAGCGTGGTTAAATTACTAGATGATCTTATTGTAGAAAATGGTTCAAATAAAAATGAAATAAGACTGGAGGGCGAATGGAGATATGGACAAGCTACTTTAAATGAACAGTTAAATAATGGCGAGTATTATATTGTGAAAACACTGAAGTTCCGACCGAGGCGGGTTTTTTCTGGCAATGATAAAGAGAAAAAAATTCACAACCTCCTTGATCGTGCCCATTTTGATATGGCAACCTATGAGGATTCTGCTCAAGAGACAATTAAATTATTTGGAGATAATCCTTTTGATTATCCAAAACCAGAAAAACTTATATCCACTTTAATTTCTGCGGTAACGAAGAAAGATGATTGGGTTTTAGATTCTTTTCTTGGCTCCGGTACTACTTCAGCCGTAGCACACAAGACCGGAAGAAAGCATATAGGTATTGAATTTGGTCAACACGCAGAAACGCATTGCTTGCCACGTTTGAAAAAAGTTATTGACGGTACTGATGGTCTTAAGCTTTCCGAAGAGCTTGATTGGAAAGGCGGAGGAGGATTCAAGTTTTATAATCTTGCACCGAGTCTGCTTCGCAAGGACTCTTTCGGTAACTTCGTGATTGATGAAAACTACAACGCCAACATGCTGGCGGCCGCCATGTGTAAGCATGAGGGTTTCAAGTTCTATCCGGATGAGACTTTGTACTGGAAGCATGGCAAGTCTACAGAAGCAGATTTCATTTTCGTTACTACCGGCTTCATTACCGCCGAACAGTTAGACAAGGTGCATAGTGAAATGAAAGCTGGTGAGAGCTTGCTGATTTGTGCCAAGTCATTCGCGCCGGAATGCGAAAACCGTTTTGCTAATATCACGGTCAAGAAAATTCCACAGATGATCTTGGGCAAATGCGAATTCGCCAAGGATAACTACGACTTGAACATTATCAAAGCCACGGAAGCACAGGCGGAAGAATCTAACGAAGCCTAATATGAATACTAAAGCCCAAGCAATCAAAAATAGATTGAGCCTCCGCAAACCCCAAGCGGATAGTTTGGAAATTCTAGAAAAACTAGCGGATGTTTTGGAGTTGAAAAAGGATATTGACGTGGCCAGCGAGCTTTCCAAAGTGCGAGCCTTGTATCCAACATGCGCTGATTTTGAACGAGACTTTCCATCAGTTTGTTTTTTTTTGGCAACAGGTGTCGGCAAGACTCGGCTTATGGGTGCTTTTATTTCTTATCTCTATGCCGCCAAAGGTGTAAAGAATTATTTTGTTCTTGCTCCCAACCTCACCATCTATAACAAGCTCATCGACGATCTTTCAAATCCGCGAAGCCCGAAGTATGTCTTTCGTGGTATTAGTGACTTTGCCATTACAGCACCACGCATCATTACCGGCGATAACTATGCTGAGGCACGCCAAAGTTCGTTGTTTAAGGAATCGGTAAAGATAAACATTTTTAATATTTCCAAAATAAACTCTGAAGTTCGTGGTGGCAAAGAGCCAAGGATCAAACGTCTTTCGGAGTACCTTGGTGAGTCCTATTTCAATTATCTTTCCGAATTGCCCGACCTCGTGCTTCTGATGGACGAGTCGCATCACTATCGTGCCGACTCCGGACTTCGGGCGATCAACGAACTCAAACCGATTTTGGGTCTTGAACTCACCGCAACACCGATTGATACCAAAGGCGTTAAATTTAAGAATGTTGTTTTTGATTATCCGCTCGCTCGAGCATTGCAAGACGGTTTCGTGAAAGAGCCAGCCGTTGCTACGCGCCGTGATTTCAATCCCGACCAGTATCGCAATGATCCGAAAGAACTTGATCTTATAAAGCTCGAGGATGGAGTACGTATTCACGAAGACACCAAGGTGGCTTTAGATATTTATGCTCGAGATAGTGGTAATCGCTTGGTTAGGCCTTTCGTATTGATTGTCGCTCGAGATACAGATCACGCCAAAGAGATTCGTGGCTTGATTGAGTCGGACCGGTTCTTTGAAGGTCGCTACACCGGCAAGGTGATGGAGATTCACTCCAACCAGCGCGGTGAAGAAAAAGAGGAAAACATACAAAGGCTTATTGATCTTGAAAAGCCGGAAAACCCGATTGAGATTGTGGTGCATGTGAACATGCTCAAAGAAGGTTGGGACGTTACCAATCTCTACACCATTATTCCTTTGCGTGCGGCCAACTCCCAGATTCTTACCGAGCAGACCATCGGCCGTGGTTTGCGATTGCCTTATGGCGCACGGACCGGCGTTGAAAAGGTAGACAAGCTAACCATCATCGCTCACGATCGTTTTCAGTCCATCGTGGATGCGGCCAATGATCCAAACTCTATAATCCGACAGGAGAATATCATCGAGATTGACCCGAATGCATTGCCGGAAGCGCAGGAGGTTATTACTGCTTCCTCGGTAATGGAAGAGGCACTAGCTCTCAAACGCACGGAGATTGCGACTATTGCAAATGAGGCGGATCGCCAAAAAGCAAGTTTGGTTTTGGAAGCCGAACAGCTCATCACTGAAGCAGTCAGCACACTCGGCGCAAGTATTAAAAATATCAATGACTTAAAGAGCGATGAGATTCGTAAACTGGCCTTTGAGAAGATGATCACGAGTATTGAAAGTAACCCCCAGCAAAATTTGTTTAAGACGGCTATTGTAGAAGCGGCGAAGCAGGAGTATGAGTCGGTTGTTTCCGAATTGATTGAAAAGACTATCCCGATTCCGCGCGTTCTTATTCAACAAAAGCATGATGTGAAATCCGGCTTTAAGGATTTTGATCTTGATGTCGCTGGTCTTAATTATCAACCGGTATCCGAAGAGATTATTCGCCGGACACTACGCACCAATGAGAGCGAAATCTTGCAAAGTGATAGTTCCGGAGTGGCACGTGATATTCCGGAGAATATTTTAGTAAACGAGCTGATTAACTATCCGGAGGTAGATTATGATCGTGAGTCCGAGCTGTTATACAAGCTGGCTCGACAAGCTATTACTAAACTTGGTAATGGCCGAAACAGTGAGGATTTGGAAAACATCGTCCTCTACCATAAGCGAGAAATCGGCAAATATATTTATGCTCAATTGCAACAGCACTTTTATCTGGAAAGTTCCGGCTTTGAGGAACCGCTTATATATCCGTTTGATCGTATAAAGCCACACAACTTTTCCAAATATACGGCCGACAGCGTCCATCACCATACCGAAACAATCACTCCCACAAACACCATTCCCTCAAAAGTATTCGGTGGCTTCAAAAAGGCTTGCCATAATCTATACAAGTTCGATTCAAAAGTCGAGAAGGATTTTGCCACGATTCTTGAAAAAGACACCGATGTTTTGAAATGGCTTCGACCAGCCGAGGCTCAATTTGAGCTCTACTGGAAATACAACTCCAAACGTTATCACCCGGACTTCGTAGTTGAAACGGCAGATGCCATCTTTATGGTCGAAATTAAAGCCGAGAGAGACATCGATGACGCGGAAGTTCAGGAGAAAGCCGAAGCTGGTAAAAAGTATTGCGAAGCCGCTACCACATTTAATTTAGCCAACGGCGGCAAGCAATGGGTCTACGTTCTTATTCCGCATACGGCCGTCGCATTGAACATGAGTTTCAAAGGGTTGTGTAAATAACATGATCAAAATTGGCTCTAGGTTAAAGAAGAGTGAGTGGGGTGAGTTGAGTTGCTAATGCCTCATATACCATTTTGAACCTCCGAAACCAACGGAGGTTTTACTGTGTATAACTTATAGTGATGATAGCTTGACTTATATTTATATCCTTGATAGCATACCCAATGAGGACGATTCGTCCTTTACGCTCATTGAAAGTAAATAGAGAGGATCACTCTAAAATAACGCAAGCTAGGCTCTCACGGGCATCCGCCCACCTTGAAAAGAGGCTCCAGCCTCTTACTTCTCGAATAGAGAAGGCACCTTGCCCCGGGCATGTATTTGTTCTGTTCTGTGAACAGTAAAGTGTTCAGCAATATATGTGTATGTACTTAAACATAAACAGTTTATGCAATACACAATACTGATAACAGTTATAAGGCAAATAATTTTGTAAGGGTAACGGCATAAGTTCTTATAGGTTTTCCCCTATACGTGCTTTAACGGTTCTGCCACTTTAAGTAGTCGCAGGCCAATTTACCGCCAATGAGCCGAGAGTCAATGTTGGCTTGCGACGAACGAAGTTGCGGGGTCGTTAATTGCAGTTACTGTCGCATATTAACCATTAACCCAAAACTTATGAGTAAAAACAGTTCGGACAATCAAAAAGAAAGAGTGATCACCCTACTAACCAACTTCAACCGATTGACCCTGAAAGTCATGAAATTGAAGGTCAAGGATAGGCAGGCTCTCGGCCTGCTTGCTGAGGCCATGCAAATTAACAAGCAAATGTTGTCTTTAGCAAAAGATAACAAGATCAGCTTTGAGTTTGTAAGGCAAACGTTTTCTGTCATCGCCGCAGTGGTGAAGGAGACGATCAGCAAGTGGCTTTTCCGTTACAATTTAACGCCATTAATGGCACTGAAACTATGTTAACAGTCGGACAATTAATAAAAATAGGTAGGATCAATAAAAAGCTAGGCCAAGAAGATGTGGCCAGCAAATTGAAGGTGTCTAAAAATTACATCTCTCTTGTTGAGAATGATAAAAAAGACCCAAGCATAAACTTCCTAAAAGGGGCATCTAATTTTCTTGATATACCCTTGATTCTTTTGATGTGGGAGAAAATTGATATGCCAAAGGGGAAAACCGAAGGGGAAAGAAAAATTGCATCCCAGCTAGAGAAAATGCTTGAGGAGGCACAACGTTTATTTTCCGAGAAAACTTTTGGCAAGAAAAAATGAAAAAACGAACGTCTCTAAAAATCAACACGACAAAAGAGCTCGGGTTACAGCTGGGTCTGCCCGAGGATTTTTTAATAAGGACTAGCGACCATATCGAGCAATGCTACAAAAAATTTGCTAAGACTGATAAAAAAGGCAAGGAGCGAACTCTTTACGAGGTTAATAGCGATCTTAAAAAGATACACAGAAAAATAAATAAACTCCTGGACACTCTTGAATATCCAGTCAACATCCAAGGCGGTATCGTTAATCGCTCAATACATACCAATGCCTCGATACATTCAGGTAAAAAATATGTAGCCAACTTTGATATTAAGAATTTTTTCCCAAGTGTGCAGTTTAAGACAGTCTATCGTGCTTTTCGAATGCAAAACTGCACGCCGGATGTCAGTAGAATATTAACTCGGCTTACCACGGCAGATACGGCCCTACCTCAAGGGTTTGCCACGAGCCCGAAAGTATCTGGTCTTGTCCTACTGAATGCCAACCGCCGATTGAACATATTATTCAAAAGATATGGATTGGCTCATACATTTTGGATTGATGATCTGACTATTTCAGGCCACCGACCAATTCAGAAGTTCCAGAAATTGCTCAATAAGATTTTTATACAGGAAGGATTTATCTTGCATGATGATCCAAAAAAGACAAAATTTACATCATCGGAAGAGAGGCAAACATGTACTGGGCTGGTTATCAATCAAGAGCCAAATGCCGAAAAAAGTGTCAGGGAGAGAGTAAGAAAGGAATTATATCTTTGCACTAAATTTGGAGTCGAGAACTATCTCAAAGATCACGATCTCCAAGTGGACAAAGAAAAGTATCTAATGTCCTTGCGTGGCAAGATAAGTTTCCTAACCGCCGCAAATAAAAAGAACATGATTTTCAAGGAACAATTTGCAAAACTTAAAGTTTAATCACTATGTCTGAATACTACACACCACAACGAGTAAAGGGTTTATACGATCCGGCTTCAGCCGAGCCTTTTAAATTATCCAGATCAAAGATTGATCTGTTTTTAGACTGTCCACGCTGTTTTTATTATGACCGCAAGCTGGGTGTTGGCCGACCGCCGGGTTTCCCGTTTGCGTTGAATTCCGCCGTGGATCATCTTTTGAAGCTTGAGTTTGATATCCACCGCACTAATGGCACAAAACATCCCTTAATTGAAAAGTATGGCGTGGACGCTCGGCCAGTCGCTCATGATGATCTGGATAAATGGCGACATAATTTTACCGGCATTCAGTATCTGCATAAGGAAACTAATCTGCTTATATTTGGTGCGATTGATGACCTTTGGCAAAATTCCAAAGGTGAATATATTATTGTTGACTACAAGGCTACATCGAAGAACGAAGACATCACGGAGCTAAATAAAGATTGGCAGGATGGCTATAAACGCCAAATGGAAGTCTATCAATGGTTGCTTCGCCAAAATGGATACAAGGTTTCCAGTACCGGATATTTTGTCTATTGCAATGGTCAAACGGATCGGAAAGCTTTCGATGGAAAGTTAGAGTTTGATATAACCCTCATTCCGTACACCGGTGATGATGGGTGGGTTGAAAAAACGATTGTCGAAGCGCACGAATGCTTAAATGGGGACAAGATTCCCGATGCTGATCCGGATTGCGATTACTGCAATTATATCCGGACGATAAACAGCAAATAACTATGTTATGTCGAATTCATCTTTTGAAAAATTTGAGAATTTCATTCGGGCTTTCGGTGCCACGCGTTTGTTATTACAAAAGGCTCACGAAAATGGTTCTTTGATTGAAGGCTTGGTGTTGTATGCATCGTTAGCAGATGGGTTCTGCCGTATTTGCCTTGTGCTAAAGGAACAGATTGAAAAAGGTGAGAGTGAAATTAACGAAAAATATATATACCAGAAAAGTGATGAAGCGAATTTCAGTGAACGAACAATTTATAAGCAAGCCGTTGAGAGAAAAATCATAGGTAAAAAGTTATTTGCCGAACTCAATACCCTATACGATGTGCGTAATAAGATCATTCATCGATTTTTTATAAGCGAAGTTGAATATTCTCATTTGGAAATTGTCTGTACCCGCTACGAGCACGTATATAACGAACTTTGGGGAATAACATACAATTTAGAGGCCGAACAAATAAAGAAAGGTATCGGTATGACTATCAAGGGGCCTAAAATAACCGAAGCTGATAAAATAGAAACGTATCGCGATATCAGAAAAAAAATTAAATCAGGAAGCGAAAGAAATTTAGCCAAGACTTTAAACTGTACTTCTGTAGAAGAAATAATTGAATTTGCTTCAAAGAAAGGGCTATTTATTGAATGTGTCTGCAAGCACACAAAAATGATGCATATTGATTTGAAAACCCTGAATAAAAAGAAGTCTCATAATCTGGAAGATGGTTTAACAAAATGCTCAACAAAAAATTGTACCTGCACCTATTTTGTATCAAAAAAGAAAGAGATAAAATAAATTTATGAAGATCCCCAACGTATTCAAACTCATCATCGCTATTGTAGTCTCCGAGCTGGCCGGTATTATTGGCTCGGTTTTTACCACGCCGTCTATCACCGGTTGGTATGCCGGAATCGTGAAGCCTGCCCTCAACCCTCCGGCGTGGGTGTTTGGACCGGTCTGGACGACGCTGTTTGCGCTTATGGGCATCGCGGCGTTCCTTGTTTGGAAAAAGGGACTGGATCGCAGAGATGTAAAAATCGCCCTCGGCATATTTCTTGGCCAGCTGGTGCTCAATACGCTTTGGTCAATAATCTTTTTTGGCCTGCATTCTCCCGGCGGTGCGCTTGTTGAGATCGTATTCCTCTGGTTTACCATTCTCGCTACGATCATTGTCTTTGCGAAAATATCAAAACCGGCCGCGTGGCTCTTGGTGCCGTATATACTTTGGGTAAGCTTTGCCGGATATCTTAATTTCTCAATCTGGCAATTAAATTCGGCCGGTTATGAGCAGATTGCTTGCACACAGGAAGCCAAGCTTTGTCCAGATGGCTCGTATGTCGGTCGCACTGGACCCAAGTGCGAATTTGCCGCGTGTCCGAGCAACGATCTCTGGAAGACCACGACAAGCAACGGCATTACATTCCAGTATTCGGAAACCCTGCTCACTACATACATCAACACGCAGGACTGGCCGCCACAGGTTCAGGTTTTGAATGAGCTGTTTACTTGCAATGAAGCAGGATCAGAAACCGCCCGGGCCGGCAAGACCGAAAAGCGATTGATTGATAACCGCGAATATTGCCGCACGAGCATCGTGGAGGGTGCGGCCGGCAGTATCTATACGCAATACGCTTATGCTTTTCCTCTCTATTCGACAGGTTCAACGCAGGCGGATAGAAAGACAGCTATTTTCACTTTCAGTTTGCGAGCCGTGCAGTGTGCCAATTATAATGATCCACAAAAGACCGAGTGCGAAAATGAGCGGTCAGCATTCGATCTCGATAGCACAGTTGACCGGATGGCAAGAAGCATAACCCAGTAATAACATGCTTAGCGTTGAACGAGTAAAAGAGCTTTTGAATGATCCCAAGCTATCCGATAAGGAAGTTGAGGAAATTCGTGATCAGCTATATATGCTTTCCGAGATTATGTTTGAGCAGTGGCAGGCTGAAAGGATAAAAGCTAAAAAAGCCAAACAAAAAGACGATGAGAAAAAAGAGGAACCCAAAATTTAAGGTTGAGGTGGCATACAGGGAAGTGCCGGACAAGAAAGACCGGGTGCGCCAGCTTTGGGATTTGTTGGTTGCTCTACCTGATCCCAAAAGTGTTAAGAATAAAAAGCATGATTCCATCAAAAAAGAAAATTGATGAGCTGAAAGAGTTGGTCAAACGAGAATTCGGTGTCGAATGGACGGATCAGGAAGCCTCGGATGAGGCATATAATCTGGTTAACTTTTACGATGCTCTAGGAAGATTCGCCATGGAGGATGTCCAGAAGTATATCGATACCGGCGGCGAGCCGAGTTTTGCTGGACCGGAGTATGATAAATGGCTAGCGGAACAGGCGGAAATCGTCAAAAAGATTCAGGCGGATCGGAAGGAAGCCTCAAAATCCAAAAAGCGAAAAGGTTAAGCAAATATGACTCGGCATAATTTGCTTAACATCGCTCGAGTTAAGCAAATCGTCCCACGCTCTCAAATTTGGTTTTACGGCTCGTCCGTGTCTCAATTGGTGCAAAGCTCTTACCTTCGGCACAAAGCTCGCCACAAGGGCAAACACTGGGCGAAAATCGGTTACTTCTTGATGGACAGGAAGTCGTAGTTGTAAAACTTGGCAACTTTCTTGATATTGTTCATTTTTTCGCGTACCGTAACCATATACTGCTTGT
>ERZ1292623.151-Hain-H51-01um-R1-151-length-76579-cov-8_pt1 | contig 76579 bp, 90 predicted proteins | sample MGYA00564398_ERZ1292623 | MGnify/ENA primary metagenome ERZ1292623 (study PRJEB36523, sample SAMEA6512633) | groundwater metagenome | collected 2019-01-07 | study: AquaDiva: Metagenomics assemblies of 32 groundwater samples
CACCTTCCTCAGGTCTAATTTTACCTAAGTGGTGGGATTCGTTTTAGAACTTAAGGTTCCAAATCCAAGAATTTGTACTTTAACCCATCACTTTCACCACTCTCTTCAAAAACTACCTTTTTAAAATCAGAATAATCCGGGAAAAAAGTATCTGCTGTAAAATCCCCTTCCACTAAAGTTATGTATAATCTATCCGTAATAGGCAAAGCTTCCTCATAAATTTTCCCGCCTCCAAAAATTATAATTTCATCAACATCCTCCTCCATTGCCCTCTCAACAGCCTCATCCAAGGAGTGAGTAACTACACAACCTTCTTTATGTACATCAGAATATTCTGGGTCCCCTGTTACAACAATATTGGTGCTTCCGGGAATAATTTTGCCTCCGGTGTAGGTAAGCACAGATTCATAAGTTTTCCTACCCATAATTATGGGTTTACCCTTAATAAGTCTTCTCATTCTTTCAAAATCTTCTTTAATTCTGAAAAGCAGCTTATTATTTTTACCAATTCCTCTTTTAGAATCCATGGCAACAACTGCACTTATTCTTGGCTTTTTCATATTAGAACCCACCAACGACTGTCACCTCACCTTTTATTGGTGGATAAGGGTTATACTCAATAAGTTCAAAATCTCCTGATCTGAAAGCATCAATATCTTTGACTTTTGGATTTATTTTCATTTTTGGAAAGGCTTTTGGTTTTCTTTTAAGCTGTTCTTTGACCTGATCAAAGTGATTGCTGTAAATATGGACATCACCAAAGGTATGAACAAATTCCCCGGGCTTTAACCCCACAACCTGGGCAAGCATCATTGTAAATAAGGCATATGAAGCAATATTAAATGGAACCCCTAAAAAGCTGTCTGCTGATCTTTGGTAAAGATGAAGTGAAAGCTCCCTTTTATCATTAACATTTAGCTGAAAAAGGCTGTGGCATGGAGGAAGAACCATTGATTTTCCGGGAGAGGCCATCTCATAAATAAACTCCGGATTCCAGGCAGAAACAACAATTGATTTTCTAAAAGGAGTTGTCTTCAACTCATTTATTGCCCACTTAAGCTGGTCAATAATCCTTCCATCAGATGTTTTCCATTTTCTCCACTGAACTCCATAAACATTTCCCAAATCTCCCCATTTTTTTACAAAAGCAGAATTTTTGGGCAAAGATTTTATTTTTGCTATAAATTCTTCTTGAGTTAGACTTTTCACTTTTCCCTTCTTGTCCCGAGCTTTGTCGAGGGATTCACTTTGCACTTTGTATTTTTTAAATGCCCATTCATCCCAAATATGAACATCGTTATCCAAAAGATATTTAATATTGGAATCTCCTTTTATAAACCAAAGAAGCTCATGAATAATTCCTCTCAAAAAAACTTTTTTTGTGGTAAGAAGTGGAAATCCTTTTTTTAAATCAAACCTTAATTGTCTTCCAAAAACAGATCTGATCTTTACCCCAGGATTATTAAAGACTGGTTTATCCACCCCATTTTTTAAGATATCTTTTAAAAGATCCAAGTATTGGTATTCAGGATGCTTGCCCTGAGCCATTGAGGCGAAGGGTCTAGACTTGTTGTTCTTCTTCATGAGGACTTATTCTACCACCTTGGTGCTGGCCGCGGTAAGATACAGAATTACCCTCAATTTTGAAGAAAGCAATATTGCAGATCCTTGCTCCCATTTGGAGTTTAACTTCAAAATCAAAAAGATTCTTAAGTCCCATGGTCAGTGTTCCCTTATAACCTGGTTGCACTTTTGTGCAGATTAGTAAAAGACCTGCCCTAAATAAGCTGGTCCGTGATTCTATGAGAGGCAGGAGATCGAGCGGTGTATTAATTTTCTCAACAGTTGAAACCAAATAATATTCTCCACTCTTTATAACTACTTCTTTTTGCTTCTTTGCCCTTGGTCTAAATGCAGCAACAATTTTTGTCTTAACCCCTTTTCTTTTTCCCAGGCCTGCTTTTCCATCTGCTTCTATAAAAGCCCCTCCGGAAATAATTTTGTGAACTTCACCAAGTCTTAAATCTACTCCAACACCTTCAGGATTTTTTAGCTCACGGCTCCCAAGATTTTCAATGAGTTTTTCTTTTTTAACTCTTCTTAAAATTTCATTTATTCCTATTACCATATGCTATTCAAAAGCAGCGAAGTCATGAGCACAAAAGCAAATTGAAAATTTTTGTGCAGCTCTAATCCAAAAATTTTCACTTAACGAGGCTAGAGATAAACTAAATGTTTCAGAATTAACTAGCCGAGTGATGCTTTTTGCCATGACGAGCTGCTTTAGATTTCCTTTTACCCATTAAATTTGAAACTTGCGGCATATCAGATCCACCATATCTGTTATTAGGAGACCTTTTGTATGATCTATTTACAGGAGCAGCTAATTTTTCAAAAGAAAAAGCACAAATTGGAGCTCCTTCATAAATAACAACCCTTTTACCCTTTAGGAATGTTCCAAATTCCAAAACAGGATGTCCGTCCCAGCCGGGATCAAACCTTGCAGCAGTTGAATGAACAGCAATTCCGAGCCGAGCCAGTGAACTCTTTCCATGTAAATGCCCTACTATATCATTTGGCAAAGTTAATTTTTCTTTTGTTGTAGCTATAACAAAATCTTTATCAGAAAGCACAAAAGGCTGGCCTACTTTTAGTTCAACCAGCTTCATCATCCCTTCCACTTCTTCTTTTGTTGTATGTTTTGTATCAATAATATCCCAACCATCCCCTGTAAAAACCCTTAATTTATTTCCAAGATGAAAATCTATTGTCACCTCATCCACAGATTCCTCCCAATTATTGGGGAGCGGATCAATTTTTATCAGTCCTTTTTTTATATAATCTTTTAGAACCCAGTCAGGTAATGTTCCAACCATCTCCCCCCCTACGTCATTCCGAGCGGAGCGAGGAATCTCTTTTTTTCTTTTTGCCATAGCAACCTAGATACTTTATATACTGAGTCACCTTTTTTCAAGTAGGAAGATAACTCGTAGTGTATAATGTTAATATGAAAAAGACAGCCCAGCAGATTCAGGATGACATTTTTAGAAAAATGTCTGCGGAAAGAAAAATTAAGCTTGCTTCTTCCTTCTGGCATTTTGCTAAACAGATGGCCGGAGTTGATAGAATTTATCATAATTTAGATGGAATTAGAAATTACATTAAAAAAGGTCGCTAAAATCCTGCAAAAATTAAAGATCCCTTATCTGGTAACCGGTGGTGTTGCGATAGTAGTTTGGGGAAGACCCCGTTATACAGCTGATATAGATATTATTATAGAACTGAAGAAGAATAAAATAAAAAAAATTCTGGCTGCTCTAATTCTAGAGGGATATATAGATGAAAATGCTGTTAAGGAAGCTTTAAAGCATAAAAGTGAGTTTAATTTTATTGACAATGAAACCAGTATGAAGGTAGACTTTTGGATTTTACAGGATTCTGATTTTGATAAATCAAGATTAAAAAGAGCTGTAGAAAGAGAAATTTTTGGACAGAAAGTAACCTTTAGCTCTCCTGAGGATCTTATTCTAAAAAAGCTACTCTGGTTTAAGGAGTCAAAATCCACAAGACAACTTGAAGATATATATTCTGTTATAGCAATAATAAAAGATAAGCTTGATTATAATTATTTAAGAAAATGGGCTAAAAAACAAAATACTCTGGGAGTATTAGAAGAACAAATTGAACTGGTAACAAGGTAATAATAGGAAATTATTTCCAGAGGCTGAATTTTTTGGTTAAAGTTCTAACTTTCCTGTTTCATTTTTTTTGGACAGAATAGTCCCAGAGGATTATTTTGTCAATTTTACTTTGGGAGGATACCCCCATGCGTCCATGAGGATATCCATATAGAAAAACTCTATCCCAACCTTCTAACTTGATCTACTATTCCCTGATAGTTTCTCAACCAATCATGAGGACCCATGGGCCAATCACGAGCTCCTACCGTTCTATCAGAAGAAGAAGTTCTGTTTAGCTCGAGAGTGCCAAAGTTTAATACGACACCACTACCAACATTGACAGCACCTCGAGGTAAACCCCTAAGCTCTCTTATTCCCATAAGATAACTTTGAACCAATATCTGTATCGCATTTCCTAAGCGTCCTTCTATCGAGGCACCCCTATGCTCATTAGGATCCCATAAAGGGTTTTCTGCTGCTTGCCCTATCAAACTAACAACCTCTTCAATGGTTTGGCCTGTAACTGGCAAGGCTTCAGTTATATGAACTCCAGTATTGCTTAAATCTTCTGTCATATTTATCACCTCCTTTCAAATTTTTGCCACAAAAAAACCTCCCAGTTGGGAGGCTTTCTAATTGTCTTTTTGTTGACAATTTTTACACTAGGAAAGCTCCCTCCTTTGGAAGGCACCTTTACCGTTTTTCTTGCTTATATTGATTAAATTTTCACTCATAAATTTATGATACCACATTGTTATAGGTACTGCAACTTTGATATAGATAATGTGTCTTGTTCTTCAATACTACCTATTTTATTATAGAAGTATGAATGATTCAGATATTAATAAACTAGCGGCTAAGTTAACTAAATCACTTGCCATAAAAGATGATCTTAAAGAGTTAGCTACTAAAGAGGATCTAAAAAAGTTAGAAAGAAAAATAGATGAGTTAGATGGCAAAGCTGATACTATTTTAGAATTTGCTGAAGCCGTAGATGAAACCGTCTCTGGCCATGAGAAAAGATTAAAAAGGATAGAGGCTGTTCCCGTTATTGCCCATCAAATTAAGAAGTGAGCTTTGATAGCATATCAAGATATGCATTCAAGTAATTTATTGCATCCAGAATATATTTCCATTCCACATTACTTGTATTTTTGGGATAAGCCACATATAAAGCATTTAATTTGTTTTTGTGTTCTTCCAACTGTTTTTTAGCAGGTTCCACCATATCTGTCAGGTGAGCAGAAATTATAGTTTCTGTCATTTGTCCTGCAAATGTAGAATGCCTTATTGAAGAAGACCACATATAGGAATAGCTTTCATTTTTTATGATATTTTCAAATTCTTTAATCCTTGTATCTAAAAGTGCACTTAAATACTCTGCCTTGTCCTTTGGATCAGATTTAAAAGTTACAAAAACTTTTTCCTGCAGTCTTTTTACACCAAAAAAAATAGAATCCGGATTTGCATTCCTTGAAAAAAGTAATGATATAACAAGTACTATAAGTATGATAATTGCCGTTAGTTGAATTGAATTTTTAGTGCTCATGTTTTTACTATTTTTAATATTTCCAAATGAATATTTTCTCTTGTTCTCATTTGGCCATTTTGCATACAGCCGATAACATACCAGCTTGGATTTTCCTTTGCAAGCTCCAAAAAAATTTTATTTGCCCTCTCAAGATGAGCTAAGTTATCCTCATGTATATCAGGATGATTTTTATCTTGAGAGTTTTTTTGACCTACCTTAGAATCAACATTTAAAAGTATAGTCAGGTCCTCTCTTGGCATTTTATTTTCTTTATATTCCAAATCATCAACCCATTTAATGAATTCTTTCCCTTTGTTTCCATCTAAATGGGCACCCAAGTGAGCTTTTGATGAAGAGATATATCTGTTTGCAATTACCAATTTTCCATTTTCCAGCCAACCGGTTATTAAATCCTTTGCAGTTTTTCTATCATCAGCATACTTTTTGGCCAGCTCATGTACCTCAACATCATTTATATCCCCAAATTTTCCGGATAAATAATCATAAATATAATCAGCATATTCATTTTTCCCATATTGAGGAAAACTGATAACTTCAAAGGCTTTGCCTTTTTGTTTTAAAATTTTAGAAAGTAAATTAATTTGAGTAGTTTTACCTGATCCATCTACCCCCTCAAAAGCTAAAAGTTTCCCTAGTCTTTTACCCATTATATTTCTCCAAACCTTTAATAGAGTAGCAAGCTATAAATGGTTTCTTTTTCTTTTTTAACTTATTTATTGCATCTATTATGGAATCCATATATGGAATAATCTCTCCTGGGTGAGTCCTTGGAAAATCTAAAACCATCACACTCACATCTTTGTCCCCTTCAACTGATTTTAAATAATCTTTATCAAAACTAATAACAATTCTTTTCTCAAGTAGTGCCTTTTCTCTAACTGCTGAATCAGATACACCTTGCATAGATCTTTGTATTCTTTTAACATTATGTCTGCGTCTTTGTAAATAGGAGATTAATGTAGGAGGAAAATTCTCATCAGCGAGCAATTTCATACAAAGTTATAGGGGCCTTTTCTATTTCTTCATGGTTTCTTACTTTTTTAACCAACTTATTAGCATAATCAATTGCTGCCAACACCTCTGATTTTTTAAGCTCTTTGTATTCTTTTAAAATATCCTTAACACTCATTCCAGCGCTTAAAAAATTCATTATAAGTTCTACTGAAATTCTGGTTCCAGCAATCACTGGTTTACCCGCTAAAATTTTCGGATCGGAAATAATTTTTGCCCTTGCCATACCAGTATTATACTACAAAACTTTATCTTAAAGGAAAAATAATTCAAATAAAAGCGCCACCTGTAAAAAACAGATGGCGCCTACTTAAGACATTACCGCGGGACAACAACCGCCAGTTTCTGTTCGGATTGTCAGTCCAATTGGCATTGACCTTCGGCCTATCACTGTTCACGTTCAGATACGGGACGTTGTCGGCACCAAAGCTAAATTTGTCCTGTGCCATCCAAGTCACTGTGGTTCGATAAATTCTCACCACTGTATTTTATTCGGGAGTAGGCCTAACAAAAGCCATCTCCTCCAGCACAAGACAAGGAATGTCTAAAAGTTTTTGCGCACTCTCTTTAAAGCCGTAACTGTAAAGACTCTGGCGCTAATTAAAACTTTAGGATTTCGGCGACTGAAATCCGTAAACTTCAGTTCATTAGCTTAATCTCAAGAATAATTTACAATATTTTGAGGGAAAGTTTCAAGATTCAAAAATCCAAAAGTCCTAAGGTTCCAAGATTTTAAGTTCCAATTTTATTCCCGCGGGACAACAACCGCCAGCCCCCGGTCGGATAGCCAGCCCAACTGGCATCGACCCCCGGCCCATCACCGTCCACGTACAGATACGGGACGCTGCCGGCACCAAAGCGCGATCGGCCAGCATCTCTCCATCTACCATGCTCATCATCGAAAAGCTGCGGATGGCTCAAATAGAACATATCAATAAAAATCATTGTACCGGCTACTCCATACTTTGGAGTTTCTGCCATCGCCTGCTCAAAAGTTCCAATAACTAACTCACTGGTTCCTGCAGCATAAGCTGTATAAACCGGGGGTAAATTATCTGCTTCATCAGTAATTTTGTTGGCATCAGCATATTGAGTAATGCCTGCTAACTTACATATTCTTGCGTGTGGAATTCTGCCTTCGTAAGCCACCAAGTAATCGTAAACTCCCTTCCAATTTCTAGGCTGGCGGAAGAATTTAGGAATAGTTAAACGGTACTTTTCAGAATCTTTATATTTAAGCTCATCAGCAAAGCCAAGTTCAATAAAGTGGTCAGTTTGTCTTCGCCACTCTGCTACCTTTTTAGTCTCCCTAGTAATCCTAACCGGGGCCTTGTGAGCTGCTATAATCCCATCTATTCCGCTAAGTCCCGGAATTACCAAACCGCTGGCTCTTATTGCCCTTTCGGCCAAATCAACTACAGACAGATCTCTACCTTTATTAGCGGGATGTATCCTAATAGTATCTAAGATGTTCCAACCTACTTCTGGTGTTGGCATGTTTGAGTTTATACTATAATTATAGGTTTTTGTCAAATGCCGCTGGCAGCTTTCAGAAATGCTAGAAATATTGGATGGGGTTTTAGGGGCCTTGATTTATATTCAGGGTGGCCTTGGGTTCCCAGATAAAAAGGATGTGTATTTGGGGGAAGCTCTATTATTTCAACCAAATTCTCCTGCACTGATCTTGCAGAAATTACCATTCCTTTGTTTTCAAAATCCTTTGCATATTCATTATTAAATTCATATCTGTGTCTGTGTCTTTCAGAAGTTAAACCATCAGAACTCTTAAGCCCTCCATATTTTTTGTAAATCTCAAAAGCACGAGTTCCTTTTTTAACCATTGCATCCCAAGATCCAAGTCTCATAGTTCCACCATAAGATCTTTTTTCCATAAACTCTTTTTGTTTGGGCATAAGATGTATTACAGGATGGCTGGTTTCTTTATCATTCTCTGTAGTGTTGGCATCTTTCCAACCCAGTATGTCTCGAGCAAAGCTTACAACTGCAAGCTGCATTCCATAACATAAGCCTAAATACGGAATCTTATTCTCTCTTGCATAGGAAGCTGCCAAAACCATCCCCTCTGACCCTCTTTCACCCCACCCTATCGGGACAATTATGCCATCGGGTAATCCAATCATTTCCGCTCCCATCTTTTCCACCTTTTCTGCATCTATCCAGATAGTTTTAACTTTAACGCCCGTTTGATAGCTTGCGTGATCTATTGCATCTAAAAGAGCAGCATAGGAATCCTTAAGCTGATAATCTCCTGTACCAAAATATTTCCCAATAATTGCAATTTCAATCTCTTTTTCTTTTTTGCTATTTATTTTCTCAACTAATTTTTCCCAAGCTCTTAAATCAGGTTTTCTAAACCTTAGTCCAAGCTTTTCAAGTATTCTTTGCTCTAGCCCCTGTTTGTGTAATACAAGAGGTATCTCATAAACAGACATGAGGTCCGGACTGGAGATAATATCTTCCGGCTTCATATTACAAAATAGGGCAAATCTTTCCCTTCTTCTTTGATCCAGATATTTTTCAGACCTGGCAATAACAAAATCAGGCTGAATTCCTAAAGAATTTAAGGTCCTAACTGATAGTTGAGTTGGCTTGGTTTTTGGTTCACCTAAATGAGGAGGTGTAGGAACATATGATACATGAATGTGCAAGACATCTCCGGGTTTTTGCAGGGTCATGATTCTTGAGGCTTCATAATAGAAAACATTTTGGTATTCACCTGCTGTTCCTCCAAGCTCAATAATAACAATATCTGCTTTTTTTACTCTGCCAACATTGTTAATTCTATCTGTAATTTCATTTGTTAAATGTGGAATTGCTTCTACATCTTCACCATCATATTCAAACCTTCTTTCCCTATCAATTACAGTCTGATAAATTTGACCCATGGTAACAAAATTATCCTTGCCCATATCCTCATTTAAAAACTTTTCATAGGTACCAATATCCATATCAGCTTCTGTTCCATCTTCACAAAGAAATGGATCACCATGCTCAATAGGATTAATTGTTCCTGCATCTAAATTAAGGTAATTTTCAAATTTTATAGGGGCAACTTTATATCCTGCGGATTTTAAAAGGAAGCCAATAGAGGCAGCTGTTGTACCCTTTCCAATACCACTAATAACTCCACCACTAACAAAAATATATTTCACGTTTTTAATTCCTCCTTAGAAATATAACTTCTAAGAATTAAAAAGGCAAGGTTCTGATGTACGAGCAGTATAATTTTACAAACTGCGAGAACATCAGGTCCTTATTTTATTTGGGGGACCTGCTCTTTTGAACCCAGAGGAATCCTTCGACTCGCTTTGCTCGCTCAGGACAAGTTTTAGGGCCCTCATAATAATACTAAAACTATAGACACATTTCAAGTGGGCATTTTAAAATTCGTCGTTACCCACACCAGGTGTGTGCTAGGTAGACACATCGGGTTTTGCAGCCTTAGTTCTTAAGTTCTGATGCCAGTTTAAACCCTAATTTTGGATACCATTCATCAAAAGAAAATATGGCATCTGCTTTTAAGTTTTGGGCGCAAGCTGCAACAATTGCATCAAAAAAGGTGTTTTTCTTCGAATCAGCCCTGTCAAAGTAGTAAGTTGCCCTTGCTAAAATTTCTTTATCCAGGTATTGCACGCTATATGCCCCCTTTTGTAGCTGGTGATTTATTTTGTGAGCTTTCTCTGTTTGATTAAGAGCCCTTTTTAAAAAAGTGCTGGCTTCAGGGAAAACAGTGACAGGAAAAACAACAATTAAACTCCTGCTCTCCAGTAATCTGCTTATTTCAACTGCCTTTTTGTGAAGTGGATCACCCTCCAAAGTCAATGCAACTAAAGCATCTGCATCCGCAACAACTAATCCACTCAACGTTTTTCTCCTCCCCACATATAATAGTCCATATTTTTAACAGCATCCTTTGGAACTTTCCCTTTAGTTGGAATTTTCTCCATCATTTTAGCTAAATCCAATAATGCCTTAGCAGAACTGGAGGCTGGATGGACAACTTCTAAACCCTCCTCCAGGGCATCTCTTATTATTTCGGATTGAGGCTTACTCTTAGCTTTGGCCGCAAGACTAATTCTCCTTCTTGTATCTTCAGGTATATAGACACTAATTCTTTGCATACTACCATTATATCATACGTATGACGTATGTCAATTCTGAAAATTAGTTAACAGGTTTTAGGGTACAGGTTATAGAAGAATCAGGTTAACTTTTTTCCAGTAACTTCCTCAACTTCCCTTTTTAATTTCTGCAAATTGTTAGCTGATTTCTTCCTGAAGTACATTTTCGCTAAAATCAGATAGCTCAAAATAACAACAGCATATAAACCAATGAATAGACCTATATTCATTCCTTCCTTAACTAGACCCATTTTTTGTATAATCCAAAACACTCCGTTGAGCATTAAGTACAGAGGGAAGGTTGCTATAAAACTATTCCTCAGTCCTTTCCAGAAACCCTTATTCATACTTAAACTATAACAAAACTCCTCTGGTATTACATCTATCTCTTTAAAGAAGATATTAATGCATAAAGCATTTTTAGGATTTCTTCTAAAAGCAAAGCTGCTTTTTGAATTTGGGTTTTTACATCTGGATAAAGTTTTTCAGCTAATATAAGTTGTGTTTCCAATTCGGCAGCTGATCCATTGGCAACTCTCAGGAATTGTATGTATTCTAGTTTATGTCCTCTTTTTGCTCCTTCAGCAATATTAGAAGGAATAGCGATTGCAGCTCTCTGCATTTGAGAAGATAAACCAAAAATTTCAGACTTGGGTAACTTATTAGTTATCTTGTATACCAGTTCCACAAGGTCCATTGATTTCTTCCATACCGTTAGATCTTTATGAGACTGCATTATGTCTTCACTGTACCCTGTAACCTGTTTACTGTCTACTGTGTTTTACTGTCCCCTGTAACCTGATCACTGTTAACTCCTTTAGGCTTGGTCCAGCTGGCATATTTACATCCCGGCCAGTTTTTGCAGCCATAAAATGTTTTGCCACGCCTTGTATGCCTAACTACTATATCCCCCCCATCATCTGAACATTTGGCATTTATAAGTTCCTCAATTGCCTCTGTATGCTTGCAATCAGGAAAGCCAGAACAAGCTAAGAATTTCCCAAATCTTCCAATCCTAACAATTAAATCTTTTCCACACTTAGGGCATTTTTTTCCTGAATATTCTACAGCCATCTTAACTTTTTCAGCAACTTTTTCAGTTTCATTAAGTTTCTTTTCAAATGGAGTGTAAAAATCCCTTATTGTTGACTTCCAATCCCTTGCTCCATTTGCAATATCATCAAGCTCATCTTCCAAGCTTGCTGTAAATGTATAATCAATAATGTCTGGGAAGTATTTTAAAACAAAATCACAAACAGCAAAGCCCAAAGTTGTAGGGATAAACTTTCTATCAGTCTTTTCAACATAAAATCTCTCCTGTATTGTGGAAATAATTGGAGCATAAGTTGAAGGTCTACCTATTCCTAACTCTTCCAGCTTCTTAATTAAAGATGCCTCATTATATCTAGGTGGAGGTTCAGTGAAGTGTTGGGAAGGCAGAAGCTGAAGTAATTTCAAAACCTCATTCTCTGAAAGAGGTGGCAATACTTGTTTTTTCTCATTATCAGATTCATCTACATCTTTACCATACAGTTTAAGCCAGCCTTCAAACTTTATAACCGATCCAGTTGCTCGAAGCAAATATTCATCAGCTTTCACATCAATTGTGGCCTGATCCATCACCGCCTCATTCATCTGGCAAGCCACAAACCTTTTCCAAATCAGATCATAAAGTCTGGCGTGATCCCTGTTTAACCCGCCTTGCTCTCTGATATCTGAAGACTGACGACTGATGACTGTTGGTCTAACCGCTTCATGAGCCTCCTGAACATTTTTGGATCTGGATTTATAAAACTTAGGTGAAGCCGGAAGGTATGGCTTACCTATTGCATCAGCAATATATGCACGGACCATGCCTATTGCTTGCGGAGCTATATTAAATGAATCTGTTCTCATATAAGTTATTAATCCATGTTCATACAAGTTCTGTGCAAGCATCATGGTTTTTTTAGCTGTAAAATGCAGAACATTTGCACCAGCTTGTTGCATTGTTGAAGTTGTAAAAGGAGGGTATGGATATCTCCTAACCTCCTTTTGGGTAATTTTAGCCACAGCGTATTTCGCTTTTTCCAGATTTTTAACATGCTCATCAGCTTCTTTTTGATTTGTAACTACCAGTTTATTTCCTTCTTTTTCAATTACAACTGCTAAGAATTTCCCTTTTTCAGCCTCTAACTCAGCTTCAATATTCCAATATTCCTCTGCTTTAAAAGCTGAAACCTCTCTTTCCCTCTCAACAATTAGCCTTAAAGCTACAGATTGTACTCTTCCTGCTGATAAACCTCTTTTTACTTTTTGCCAAAGTAGTGGGGACAATTTGTATCCAACAAGTCTATCTAGGACTCTTCTGGCTTGCTGTGCATCTACGAGTTTTAGGTTAATTTCTCTTGGGTTTTTAAAGGCTTCTTTTATAGCCTCTTCTGTTATTTCATGAAAAACAACTCTTTGAATTTCCGGACTTTTCCCTTTCCCCTTATCCCTTATCACTTGCCCTAGATGCCATGCTATTGCCTCCCCTTCCCTGTCAGGATCAGTTGCAAGCCACAAAGTTTTTGCTTCTTTTGCTATTTTTTTTAGTTGGTTTACATTTTTAACTTTATCTCTTGGAATTACATATTGAGGTTCAAAATCATGCTCCAAATCTATCCCAAAATCAGACTTTGGCAAATCCCTAACATGGCCCATCGAGGCCTCTATCTGATATTTATCCCCCAAAAACTTTGCAAGTGTTTTTGCTTTTGTTGGACTTTCCACCACAACAAGATTTTGCATCTAAATCACCTTAATGGGATTTTACACTAGTTGTCAAGCATTAAACATGAAAAAATAAATATCTGGCAGAAGGTGGAATAAGCAGGCAAACTTTTACACAGGGTGGAATAAAATCGTTCTAAAGTTGTATAATCCTACCTATGATAGAACGTTTCTTGAGAAGAGTGCTGTTTATTAGGAGAAATTCAGCCGAGCCTCCTCTTACTAAGAATTTAGTATTGCCTTCAGTTCCGACTCCAGCAGCACCATTTGCAGAGGACTCATCGAAACAATTTCCAGAAGTTGCAGATCGCGGTTTACGAAATATATTGGCAAACATGAATACCCGTTGTGAATTAGAAATCTATGATTGGCCTATCAGAATAAGAGAATTTTCTAGGGGATTGGAACCGGGAGTTGCCTTGAAGCAAATAAAAGCAGAAGAAACTATCAGGTATTTCGCTTCTCACCATTTGGTTGAAACCAGTACGGCGCCTGTTTGGTATAAAGGCCAACGAGCATATTGGTTTACAAATGACCAAGTGCTGGCAGCTACTGCGCTATATTACTTTCGGAGAATAGGATTGCCAATGGAAAGGGTGGCAGAAACAGCGAAGGAAGCCTTAGGTGCCGATCCGCTTGCTGCTCAGATTTATCCAGAAAGTAATGCTCCGATAGTTACTTTCCAGGAACCAGAAGCGCAGAAGACTGATCCGGACTTTCCTCACTTTATGAACGGTGCCAGGGAGGCATTTGGAAACGTAGAATCCTGGCCTTTATTCAGAAGAGAGCTTGCAATTATCATTAGTCAGGTAAGCAGAAGTATGTACGATCGAAGAAGATTTATATTTAATAACCCTTTTGACGCTTTCCATATACATTATCAGCTTGAGCGTTATGCAAAATTTGGAGTTATTGTTTTGTCAAAAGCAGAATACCCTGAATGGAAAGGTAGAGATGGAAAACCCCTCCAGGGAGATGTATTTGCTAAAGATGAGGTATTGGTATCCTGTGCCTTAATTTACTCCTGGTTGAGGATGAGAAATACAGTGCCCCTTGAGGGGATAATTTACAAGGCAAGAAAACTTTTGCAGGATGATCCTATCGTACTTTTGATTCATGATCTTCAAAGAGAAAAGCAAATCTGGCAGAAGGTGGAATAAATAACTACTCCTTAGTGTTGACATCCCACAATATCTTGTACACTTCTGTCCTTGAGTTTTCTCCTTATGTAACAAGTCCGGAGAGGATGGCCAAAATGGGCGAGAAATTGGCCAAGAAGTTACTCAAAATCCGAATCCAAAACCTCCGGATTTATTTTTTCAAGTTCTGCTTCTAGATCAGTAGAGGCATCAAACTGAAAAGTCTTTGGAGCAACTGGAGCAGGTGGAGTTGGATCCGGGATTTGTTCACCCAAAGTCTGGGAAAATCCGGGCCCGGTTAATTTTTGTCCAAAACTGCTTCTGGAAACATACCAGATAAGGACAACTACAGACAAAAGCAGAATTGTCATTATTATTTTCTTATTCATTTAATGCCTTTTTTACTTCATTTTTTGCTCTAAGAACCTTTCCTGCTAAAGTATTTAATTGAGCTTTAAGAGTGGTTTGTGAGTCAGTCTTTTTAGACCTTTGAAATGCTATTGCTTCAGCTGCATATGTTATCCAATAATCAGCAGCCTCAATTTGGCTGTCCACTCCTCCAAAAGCAACCCTTGTTTCTGTTATCCCCTTTCTTTCCCTTAACTCCTCCATTATTGCTGCAAGTCTTGCAGCATCCTCCTCAAACCTGTTACAAACCTTTTGGTTTACCTCATCCAAAGAAGGGGCAGCAAAAGCTGTAAATGGTAAAAACAAAAATATAATCCCCACCAAAACCCGCTTTTTCATATTTTTCTATCATACACTATCTATCAGTACTTGAAGAGTAACACAGGATCTGATATGCTAACGTTCCTTTTGGCTATTGAAATCTTACAAAAAGAAATGCGACAGCAGTTTCCATATTGGGCCTGGTATGGAGAACCCCGCAGTGAGGATGCATCTACTTACCTTGAGAGGGCATGGGAATATGCTGAAGACGGAAATACCGGTAACATGGACGCTATGGTTGCTATGGCACTAAGAACAAGTAATGCACCCTATCTGAATGCGGAGGAAATTAAGACAATGAGAGTTCACGGATACGGTATTTTTATACATAATACATTAGGAATGCTTTTTGAGCTTGAGGATACATATGATGAAAGGTGTAATGACAAAGTGAATATTGTAGTAATGCTCCTTATAGATCCTAAGTCAGGCGGAACTACAGTAACACCGGAGGAGCGTGCTGAAACTATGGTAAATACTTCTAAACAATTTTCATTAGATCATCTTACTTTACTTAACCATCTTTATCCGCAAGTTGAAACAGCGGAACATAAATTAGACGAGCTGTTAAGCTAACAGCGGATGGCCAAAATGGCCCAAATTGGCCAAAACGGTGGGACGTTTACAGTAAATCAACCCCAGCCTTAAAAGTATTTCCTTTAACCAATTTATTTTCCAAAATTAGTCTGGATAAGTTTGCCTCCAAGCTGTCTTGAATTAGTCTTCTTAAAGGTCTTGCTCCCAGGACAGGATCAAAACCTCTTTTGGCAAGCTCTACCACCAAATAGGCATCAAATTCCAAAATATAGCCTTTTTCCTTCATCTGATTTTGTAAGGTAGTGAGTTTAATAGTAACAATTTTTTGCAGATCATCCTGTGACAGCAGTTTAAACAAAACCACATCATCAAATCTATTTATTAGCTCGGGCTTAAAAGTTCTCAAAAGCTCATCATTAACTTCTTTATCTATATCATCCATACTTTTTCCAGAACCCAAACCTTGTGCTATAAGCAATGATCCTGCATTTGATGTAGCAATAATTATGGTATTTGTAAAATCTACTGTTCGCCCCATTCCATCAGTTAACCTTCCGTCATCCAAAACCTGCAAAAATAAAGTTAAAATTTTAGGATCTGCTTTTTCAAACTCATCCAAAAGAAGCAAACAATACGGATTATTCCTGATAGCTTCAGTGAGCTGTCCTCCTTCTCCGGAGGAACCTATCAGTCGATTTACCGATTCTGCCGACTGATATTCAGACATATCAAAACGGATGAAGGAACTTCCTGCTGACGCAGTAAATGCTCCTTCATTTTTGAAATATACCAAAGATAATGTTTTAGCAAGTTCTGTTTTCCCTACCCCTGTTGGGCCAACAAATAAAAATGAGCCTATTGGTCTTGTTTCTTCCCGCATTCCTGTTGCAGATCTTCTTAAGCTGTCACAAACTGCTTTCACGGCTTGAGACTGGTCAATCAATTTCCTGTGTATTTCATCTTCCAAATTAAGAAGTTTTCCTTTATCCAACTCTCCTACCTCAATCACCGGGATTTTAGATCTTTGAGAAACAACTTCTCTGACAACTTTTTTTGTTACCCAGCTATCGACAGCTCTAGTTTGAGCTTCCTTTAAAACAGAAATGGCGCAGTCCGGCAAAACCCGATCATGTATAAGTTTTGATGAAAGCTCTACTGCTTCTTTTAGGGCAAGATATGTAATTCTTACTTTATGCTTTCTCTCCAAAACTATGCTTCGGTCAATTAAAATTTTCAAGCTGTCCCCAAAAGATGCAGGAGGAAGCTCAACTTTTCTAAAAAGTCTTGCAAATGCTCCGTTTTTTTCTATAATTTTTGAATAATTTTCTGTTTCTGTTGTGCCAATGAATTGAAATGCGTCGGATTCCAAATACGGCTGCATTAGCGAATATAAATTAAATGTGGCTCCTGCTTCTCCTAATCCTAAATCCGCAATTTCCTCAACCACGACTATAACATTTTGAGCATATCCCACTTCTTCAAAAATATTTTTTATTCTCTCTGCAAGCTCTCCTTGGGTTTTAATGCCTGAAAGAAGCTTTGTTAAGTCTAAAAGTACTAATCTTTTGGTTGCCAGTGCGGAAGGAGCATCTCCTGCAACAACTTTTTTAGCAAGATTTCTAATCAAGGCGCTTTTGCCGGATCCGGCAGGTCCTACAATAATTACATTCCTCCCTGTTTCTTGAGACAGGATATTTATAATCTCTTCAACTACCCCGCTTCCTCTGATAAAGTCCGCATACCCAACCCTTGCAGCCTCTCTTGTCAAATCCTCTCCTATTAAATCCAGGCTTGGTGTAGGAACGCCAAGCCAGCCTCTATTTACTCCTTTTAAATGATGGACGGCAAAATCATCGTCCCAAATATACACTCTTCTCCACTTATTTTTCTTTTGCTCCAAGTAAGATAAGACGCTATCAAAATCTTCCAATTTAAGGTCAAATTTTAGAAGAGTCTTGTCGATATCGGGTATTTCCCCAAGCGCTGCCACAAAGAAGTGAACGGAAGATAGATATTGACTTGAGCGTTGTTTTGCAAGCTCTAAAGCTTTGATACTTACTGCATCAACGTTTGCAATTTTAAAATCAGGGAAATGCTCCGGCTTAAGCTCTAAATTTATAAGAAGTGAGTTAACCTCCCCTGCTTTCAAAAGGGATAAAAAATCTAAATCTTTCTTTTTGATTAAAGAGGCTTCAAATAAGTTTTCTTTAGATACTTGCCAAACCTTTTTATGGGGGTGTGTGAAAGTATGAATTAAAAAAAGTCCTACTCCGGTGAATGTAACCACCGCCCCAAATCCGGGAAAACCCAGGATTGCAGCAGGAGGTAAGTAGAACCAATAAATTGCTATAATAGCTAAAACAGTGGTAGCCAAAACATAAGCAAATATCCCTATAAAAAGCCTTACTGTGCGGAAAAGAAAACTTAAAATTCTCCCGACGATTGTGGCATCATGAAAAAGCGGGACAAAAAGAAGTTTCCACATCAACCCTACTGCCAGATCCTCTTCCAAAAATAGAATCAAATTTTTCCAGGTTCTAAAAAAGACCTCAATTGACTCTATATACCAGAATTTAAACAGGTGTATTGGCAGTGTTATATATTTCATCTTGCGCGTATCAAGTTTCCCTCGGTATCAAGTTCCACAAAATGCCTTGCTCTACCCTCTATGTATGCGGGGCATTGGTTCTCCTGCAAATCATCTGTCAAAATCCTGGGATTATGGACAATATCTAAAACCCAATCAGGCATTAAAGCATTGGATAAACAGGGGCCATTTGAAAAATCCATACCCTTGAGTCTAATTTCAGCATAAATATGCGTAGCTTTATTTATGGCAGAATCCAACTCCGAGCGTGAAGGACCGGTATCAGAAATAATAACCAGAAATGATGTAAAAATTATTACGGACAATGAAAGAGCAAGCAGTAACTCTTTTTGCATAAAAACATTATCTCATCTACTCTTTGGTCACACAATAGGTTCCGCTACCCAGGTTTTGTACAAAACCTGTTATTTCCATCTTAAGTAATGTTGCTGAAACCACACCTGGCTGCAAAGTAGTCTTTCTACAAATCTCATCAATATGCATAGATTCATTTTCCAAACATCCTAGGATTTTTCTTTCATCCTCTGTTAATTTTTCTCTTGATCCATGATCTATGACCCTTGGCACATTCCCAACTCCTAAATCATCCAATATATCCTTTGCATCAAAGACTGGCCTTGCACCTTCTTTTATAAGATCAATAGGACCCTTGGATAAGGATGAGGTTATAGGACCTGGAACTGCATAAACATCTCTTCCTTGTTCCAATGCAAGCCTTGCTGTAATTAAGGATCCGGAATCTTCTGCTGCTTCGGTTACTAAAACTGCTTTTGAAAGTCCTGATATAATTCTGTTTCTTGCAGGAAAGTTGCCTGCGAGAGATGGATAATCCGGAGGAAATTCAGAAATTACTGCTCCATGACCTTCGGTAATTTGATGAGCGAGTTCGGTATTTTCTGGAGGAAAGATTCTACTTACACCTCCACCTAAAATAGCTAGCGTTCTACCACTCTCTTCCAAGGCTATCTTATGGGCCTCCGTATCTACCCCACGGGCAAGACCGGAAATTATTGTCATCCCTGCCAAAATTAGTCCTCTTGTTAAATCATCTGTAACAACTTTCCCATAACCGGACATTTTTCTTGTACCAACCACAGCAATTGCTTTTTCATCTTGTGGCAAAATTTCACCTTTGTAGTATAAAACTATTGGCGGATCATAGATTTGAGCTAAAAGTTTAGGATAATCTTCATTAAAAACAGTAACCCAAGAAATTCCTGAATTTTTAATAGTTTCTGCATATTCTAATGGCTCCAGTTTTTTCCTAGTTTCTGCCAAAAGATCAACCACTTGTTGTGGTATTCCAATTTTCCTGATTTCATTAACATTAGCTTCCCAGGCAAGTTTTGGATCCTTAAAATAATCCAAAATTGCCTTAAGCCTAATAGGCCCCAAACCGTCTATGGAATGTAGTGCTAAAAGATATGGGATATTTTTCATATTAAGATCTTAACATTTAAAGTGACATCATTACGAGGAGCGTTAGCGACGAAGCAATCTCATCATTCAGGAGATTGCTTCCCCCGATTTCCATCGGGGTCGCAATGACGGGAGGATTACTCCCCCAAAGTTCTTGCTGATTCTGTGGCAATTGGATAAACATCTTTAATCAAATTATTTTTATCAGGGGAGAAGTACCACCTGTAAGCTTCTTTTGCAATTGGGGAAGCAACAGATGAACCCTCTCCTCCTCCTTCTATTAAAATAGTTAAAGCAATTTTTGGATCAGAGACCGGAGCATATGAAGTATACCAGGCATGAGTCCGGCCTTTGGGATCACCATATTCTGCTGTTCCTGTTTTACCTGCAGTTTCAATAGGAAAGCTAAAAAATGGCCAGGCTGTTCCTCCTTGCTTTGGAACCTTTTTAAGACCTTCCGCAATTTTTTCGATTTTCTGCTTTAACTGCAACTCTGATACTAATAAGTCTTCCTTAAACTGTTTTGTTATCACATTATCTCTTGTTACTTTGCTTAAAAGTTGAGGTCGCAGTATCTTCCCGTCTGATGCAATAAAAGAGGTTATACCTAAAATCTGAAGTGGTGTTGTAAGTATAAAACCCTGGCCAATCCCCATATGCAGTGTATCCCCAGGATACCAAACCTCCCCCAGCTTTTCTCTTTTCCACTTATCATCCGGAACAAGTCCTGCTTCTTCACCGGGAATGTCAATATTTAGTTTGGATCCAAGCTTAAGCCTTCTTGCCCAATCTGCTATGGCTTGCTCACCTATAGTTTGACTAACCCGGTAAAAATAGGTGTCGTTGGAGCGCTGTATAGCTTTCACTAAATCCAAGGAGCCTTCTTTCTTACCGTATTGGTTAAAATACCAATTGGAAAATCTAAAAGTCCCCAGGTAAAATTCTCCGCTATCTTCGATTATGGTATCAGCACTGACTCCGGAGGAAAGTGCAGCCAGCGCAGTTACTACTTTAAAAGTTGAACCCGGTGGGTAAGTTCCGGCTATTACTCGATTTAAAATAGGAAAGGAAGGATCGGAAAGAGTTTCAAGGATTGTACCCTCATCGAAACCCAGTGTAAATATGTTTGGGTCAAATGATGGAAAAGAGAGTAGAGCCAAAATCTCACCATTTTTCGGATCCATGGCAACAGCTGCTCCGCAACAAGCCCCTACTTTACTTATGGTATCTACAATAAGTTCATACAGCTTTTTTGAAAGATCCGAATCTATTGTTAAGTAAATACTTTGTCCAGGTTTTGGCCCGTTGCGACGGAGTACCCTCACCTTTACTCCTTTGGAGTCGACTTCTATAACTTCGCCGCCATCTACCCCTTTAAGCAAACTTTCATACTGTGCTTCAATACCCATCTTACCAATTCCATCTCCTCCAACATAACCTAAAACATGTGCAAGAATTTGACTCATTGGGTATGTCCTTATATTATCTACTTCTAAATCTTTTGCGCGGGGATCGTTTTTAACCTCAAGTTCCAAAGCCTCCTCCCTTGTAATCAGTCTTGTTTTTTTAATCTCACTATCATTTAATCTGAAGGCAGGCGAAGAAGTTGCCAATATTTTTCCGTTTCTGTCATAAATTACCCCACGGGGTGCGTGAATAACTTTTATTTGAATTCTATTACTGTCTGCTAATTCTCTTGAGACTCCTCCTTCAACTATTTGGAGATGAAATATGCGTATGAAAATGATAAAAAATGCAATCAGGGTAACTGTTAAAAATATTGTTATTCTCCAAATGCTTACTTTGGATTCTTGTGGGCTTAAAGCATCAAAATTGGGTACAAGCAGGTCTTTCCAATCTTCCCAAAGGGCATTGTTTCTAAGCTTTGGGCCTTTAAAAGTTGCCTTTATAACTTCATCAGGAAAACCATATCCCATCCGACGCCTTGTCTTTACCATTAAATTTTAAGCTTTATCTCCTTTCTCACTATAAACCGTTCCTCCCAAAATCTAACCAAATAAAAAATAGCCAGTGAGAGAAAACCTCCGTAAATTTTTGGTACAAACTGTATGGATCCGTAAATCATCCAAACTATGATTTGGTTTAGGGCTATTGCAACAAAACATATAGATACTAAAGATATTGGGTTTATGGAAAGACGTGACCTGGACAAACTTTGGGTTATTTGAACAAGAACCAAAAAGCCAATACTTTGTAAACCCAGTGGAATTAGCGTAAGGTGGGAAATAAGTAAGCCGAAAGCAAATGCAAGATATAAATTAGCTTTCCCTATCTTTAGAAAAGCGCGACAAATTAAAATAATTAATACCAAATCCAAAGGAAGGATGGTTGATTGAAGGAAAGCACATATGATTAGTACAACAATTAACGTTCTCATAATTTTAAATTATTCCTTTATCACAAATACCAGCTCCAAGTCTCTAATATCAAAAACCTGCTCAATTTTAGCCTGTTTAAATAATTCATCCGCCAACTGGCGGACTTCTGTTACTTCTCCAAGTATCAACCCCCTTGGTAAAAAGCCTTCTGTCCCTTCCGAATAAACAAGATCCCCTTTGGAAATTTTTTCTTCATGCAAAATTTTATCCATAAGAAGCTCTGTTCCAAATTGTCCCAGAAGTACCCCTTTTGCTCTACCCGAAGTACCCTGGGAAAAAGCAGCTACTTTTGACTGGGGATCTGCAAGAACTTGTATATTTGCTGACTTTGGTGATGTTGCAACGATACGTCCGATGAAATTATCTTTAAATACAACTGCCTCGCCTACTTTAACACCATCATCCTCCCCTTTATCTATCTTTAAATACCTTAAAAGTCCTATTGGGCGAGCAGCTATTAAGTTGTAAGTTTTGGGATCAAGAAAATCTTTTTGTGAAACTTGTACTTCCAACTCTGCAAGGTGCTGTCTTAACTTTGCATTCTCCGCAAAAAGCTCCCCAATTTGTTCTTTTAGGGCTCTATTTTCCTGTGCGGATAATCTTGCCGCATATATAAAATAAAGCTGCCTTGAAAGGTTTTGGTAGTTTTTGTAAATACCAAAAGATATAGGATTTGTTATATAAAAACTTGCCCTTTTTGCAAAATCTAAAAAATGAAAATTATCTAAAAGTAAAATAATAAGGCTTAAAAAAAGTAAAGATAAAAAAAGTTGAAGGTTAGGAATTACCCTGGACATTATGGGAAACAATATAGCATAGCTTTACTTCTTTGACAAAAGGGTTATAAGAAGGTATATTTATGGGAATTTATGCCCACATTTTTAGATAAACTAAAAGCAAAATGGGATGAGGGTAAATTTGTTTGTGTAGGCCTGGATAAAGCCTCCTTCGAATTTAATAAATCCATTATTGATCAAACTGCTGATATTGTTTGTGCCTACAAACTGAATTCTGCCTTTTATGAGGCTGAAGGATTAGAAGGAATAGAGGGATTAGAGGAAACAGTAAAATACATTCATGAGAAGCACCCTGATATATTGATAATCCTGGATGCCAAAAGAGGAGATATAGGCGCCACAAATGAGGCATATGTTAAGGCTATTTTTGATGATTTAGGAGTTGACGGGGTTACAGTTCACCCATATTTAGGCAGGGAATCTTTAGAACCATTTCTTAAAAGATCCGAAAAAGGAATTATTGTTCTAGTTAAAACCTCCAATCCGGGTGCAGGAGAATTTCAGGACCTTAAAACTGATGATAAACCACTCTACCAAGTTATAGCAGAACATGTAGTTTCTTGGAACACAAATGGAAACTGTGTAGTTGTTTGTGGTGCAACATATCCGGAGGAACTGGGCAAAGTAAGAGCAATTGTTGGTGATATGCCAATACTAGTTCCGGGAATTGGAGCACAAGGCGGAGACTTAAGAACCACCATAAAAAATGGGCTGGATTCTAATAGACAGGGCTTAATTATTTCCTCATCCAGAGGTATAATTTTTGCAGAAGATCCAAAGAAAGCAGCAGAAGATTTAAATAATCAAATTAAGGAGATCATAAATGGATAATGTATCAGAAAAAGTTGCCAAAATACTTTTAGGATTAAATGCAGTTTCTTTAAATACCAAAAAACTTTTTAAGTTTGCCTCAGGAATTTTATCTCCTGTTTATACAGATTGCAGAGTTTTGATGGCTTACCCCAATTTTAGAAGAGAAATTAGGGATTATTATATCCAAGCAATACAAAATTCAAATGTTGATTTTGAGGTTGTTGCTGGAACAGCAACGGCTGGAATTCCCCATGCTGCCTGGATTGCAGATAAATTAAATCTTCCAATGGTTTATGTCAGAGGTAAAGCCAAAGATCACGGAAAAGAAAATTTAATGGAAGGAATTATTAAAAAAGGACAAAAAGCCATTGTTATTGAAGACTTAATCTCAACCGGTGACAGTGCAATAAACAGTGTGGCTGCAGTCAGAGCGGCTGGAGGGGAAATTACCCATGTTTTCTCAATTATCACTTACGGACTTAAAAAAGCTGATGAGAATTTTAAAGAAAATAATCTCAAATTAGTATCACTTACCAGTTTTTCAGTACTTGTCCAGTTAGCTGAAAAATTAAACTATATCAGAAGTAAGGATGTAAAAGTTATTTTAGACTGGATCTCCCAAAATGGTTAAGCTTCCAGGCCTTATTGACAGCCATGTTCACTTAAGAGAGCCCGGAGCCACCCAAAAAGAAGATTTTGAAACAGGCACCAAAGCTGCTATTGCTGGAGGCTATACTTTAGTCTTAGACATGCCTAATAATCCGGAACCCACAGTTACTCCAGAGTCCGTGGACAAGAAAATTCAGCTGGCAAAAGGAAGGATTTATACTGATTTAGGTTTTCATTTTGGAGCAAGTGCAGAATCCGCAAAGTATTTTAACAGGGTAAGAAACAAAGTATTCGGCTTAAAAGTATATATGAACCACACTACAGGCACACTTCTACAGGAAGATCCTAAAATTCTGCAAGCCATTTTTGAAGCCTGGCCTAAAGATAAAGTTTTAATGGTTCATGCAGAAGGAAAAACCTTGGAAATAGCTATTCAGTTAGCCAGGAAAAATGGCAATAAATTACATGTTTGTCATGTTAGTGTAACAAATCAAATTAATCTGATAAGACAAGCTAAACAAAATGGTTTGAGTATAACTTGTGAGGTAACTTGTCATCATTTATTTTTAACTCAGGATGATCTTAAAAAACTAGGACCATATGGAATAATGAGACCTCCACTAACTACCAAGGAAGATCAGGAAGCTTTGTGGACAGGCATCCAGGATGGCATTGTGGATACCATAGCATCTGACCATGCACCACACACAAAGGAAGAAAAAAATTCCCCTAACCCCCCTAACGGCGTCCCGGGATTAGAAACCACTCTGCCCTTACTTCTGACTGCAGTTAATGACGGTAAATTAACCATAGATAATCTCATCAGGCTTTGTCACACCAATCCCAAAAGAATCTTTGATATTCCTGACCAGCCCGAAACTTTTGTGGAAGTTGACCCTATACCCTACACCCTAAACCCTAAACCCTTATATACCAAATGCGGTTGGACTCCTTTTGATGGATGGAAGGTTAAAGGTAGGGTTAAAAAAGTGGTGTTAAGGGGCAAAATTGTGTATGATAATGGGCAATTTGTGGGAGTTCCACAAGGTAAAGTAATAATGCCGTGAAACAACCGCTTTTTGTTTATGATATTACAAAGAAATGGGAAGAAGTTGTTAAAAAAGGGCCTATTTGGCTTTCAAATAAATTTCCACCTCTACCAAAGGATAAAAAATATTCTTTTTTGGGTTATAAATTAATTTCTCCTGTTGCTATTTCAGCAGGACCTGCATCCAGAAAAATCTGGACTGACTTTTATTTAAGAATGGGTTATGGATTTGTCTTAGAAAAAACCAGGAGAACTATTGAAAGAAAAGCACACAAAGAACCTAATGTTGCCATAATTGAAAAGAAGGGACAAGTTAAAAGATCTAATATTAATAAAACCCTAGTTGCTACCAATAATCAATCAGGATGGGAAAAATACAAAAGTATTACCAACTCATTTGGTAATCCCTCTCCCTCCATTGAAATTTGGTCAGCTGAATTAAAAAAACAAATAAAGTCTACAAAAAATGGTCAGATTCTCGGATGTTCTGTCACAGCTACTTTTTTTGGTGGGGAGACAACCTCTGATATTGTAGCTGACTTACTTAAAGCAGCCACAGCTGCAGCTAAAGCAGGTATTAAGGTAATTGAATTTAACCTGGCTTGCCCAAATGTAACAGATAATAAAGAGGAGGGAGAAATGTTTCAGGATGCAGCGCTGGTATCTTATACCTTAAAAGCATTTAAAAAGAAATTTCCAAAAGTTAAGGCTGGAATCAAATTTGGTCTTTATAAAAATAAAGCACAGATGAAAAAAGTATTTAAGGATGCAGGAAAAAACTTGGATTATGTTTCGGGAATAAATGCAATAGCTATGACCGTTTTGAGGCAAGATGGAAAAGAAATTCTACCCGGAAGGACTAAATCTGGTGTCTGTGGGAAATTGATCCAAGACATTGCCCTGGAATCTATTGAATGGGCAAATCAGATTAGAAAAGAAGAAAAGCTAAAGTATGAAATTTTAGGTGGAGGAGGAATTGTAGAAGTTTCAGATGTTGATAAATTCTTAAAAGCTGGAGCAGATATGGTTCAGGTAGCCACTATTGTCATGGTTGATCCATTATTTGCTTATAAATATAGATTATTCAAAGACGGCTTACTTTAACGAAGCCCCCCTGTTACCTTAACTTTAGATAATAAATCCAAATTTTCCAAAACTTCCCCACAACCTCTAACAACTGTAGTTAGTGGATCATCTGCAACATATACCGGCAGTTTTGTTTCTTCCGCAATTTTTTTATCCAAACCCCTCAAGCATGCTCCCCCTCCTGCCAAATAAATTCCTCTGTCAACTATATCTGTCAAAAGCTCCGGGGGTGTTTCTTCCAAAACTTCTTGAACTGCTTGTACAATTTGTGTGACAGTGGGAGTTAAAGCTTCTCTTATTTCTGAAGCTCCTATTTTTAAAGATTTTGGCAAACCTGTACTTAAATCTCTGCCTCTAATAACAGTTGCTCCATCATCTTTATCATTTAAGGGCTGTGCAGATCCTATTTCTATTTTTACCTCTTCAGCAGTCCTTTCCCCAATCAACATTCCATATCTGGTCCTCATGTAAGAAATAATTGCTTCATCCATTTCATCTCCTGCAACTCTTAAAGATTTGTTTATAACCATCCCACCAAGTGAGATAATGGCAATTTCGGTTGTACCTCCACCAATATCCACAATCATTACTCCTTCGGGTTCTTCAATAGGAAGCTTTGCCCCAATTGCAGCTGCCATAGGTTCTTCTATAAGGTAAGCTTGTCTTGCACCTGCTGAAAGACAGGCATCCTGGACAGCTCTTCTTTCAACTTCTGTTACACCTGACGGGATACCAACAACAATTCTGGGTTTTGGAATTTTCGGCAGCCTAAAGCCGGGAGAGACAGGCGTTTGATGAACTTTATGTATAAAATATCTAAGCATGGCTTCAGTTGTTTCAAAATCGGAGATAACTCCATCCCGAAGCGGCCTTACAGCTTCAATTGCAGCAGGAGTTCTACCAAGCATTCTTTTTGCCTCTCCTCCTATTGCCAAAATCTGTCTTGATTTTTTATGAAGTGCAACAACAGTGGGCTCTCTGATAACAATACCCTTGCCTTTTACTAAAACTAAAGTATTAACAGTACCTAAATCTATACCTAAATCTAGTGCAAAATATTGCCAAATCTTTCCTAACATGAGGGGAGTTTAACATATTGACACATAGTTTAAAAAGGGAGTATAAAGAACTTATGGGAAATCCAATTGAAACTGGCAGAACTGTTCTCCATTCTGCAAAGGAAAGAACAGAAAGGGTCAGATCTTTGATAGGAGACTCTTATGCTGGGCATCTTCTAATAGAATTTTCAGGTATTGGTAACTACAGAAGACTTGTGAAATGGAATTCTATGAATGAGGGTGCTATTGGTACAACATTTGCTTTCTTATCATTAATATTGCCTTTAGCAATTAGAGGAGTAACATCTGAACCGGATTCTGAATTTTTCGGAACTATGAAAGCATTTGGGGGAGGACTTATCGATGCTAGTGCAGGTGGTCTAATAGGTTTTATGGCTGCTAATGGCCATGGCAGTTTACCGGAACTCTTAGCCTACAAAACTATTGCTAACCTTGCAAGTCATGCTCTAGTTGATGCCCTCCGCTCAGGAGTCGATTATCTCAAGGGATTCAGACCCCCATCTTCTCCTGCCACTTTAACTGTTTAAACATTTTTGTGACGGCCGTCGCCTTTTTGTTTATCTTACTACATTATCCGACTCTATTACCAAAACCCAATCCTCTATCCCAACACTTTTTATAAAATTCCTTAAAGCCTGTGTACAATTTTTCTTGGTAGCCCAAACACTCTGCTGCCACTTGGTAAATCCCCATTTTTTAAGATTGTCTCTTAACATATTTCTTGCTCCTCTTCTTTTCTCAGGAACATCAAATATTACTATTCTCCACTTTCCATCCCATTCCCTCTCCTCTATTCCAATGGTTTCCAAAATAGCTTTCTGTTTTCCATGATCTGTAAGCTTATATGCCAATTTTTCATCATCCACAAAATCAATTAGCCCTCTTTCTCTAAGTCTCTTTAGAGCTTGTGCAAGCTCTGCCTTCTTTAAAGGTTTACCCCAGCCAAAAGCATAGTGTTTTGGATTATTAATAAAATCATCTACTCTAACATAACCATCTATAGTCTTTTCCAAAACAAGAAGTATAAGATTTGTCAAACTCTTTTTTGTTCCCACAAAAACATTTATACGACGGCCGTCGGTATATTGTCAATACTTAGCTCTTGCTCTTAAAAGACATATTCTGTTAGCATTACTTTATGCTGGATAGGATAATAATCTACTCCTTTTATCTACTTTTTTCCTTAACTCCCCTTTTTTGGACATCATTAAATTTTGAGCTTTTTGAATATAACAAGATGCTTTTAGTTTATGGATTAACTGTTGTCATTGTAGGTGCATGGGTTATTAAATCCATAAATCAGAAATCATTCATTATAAATCGAACGCCGCTAGATATCCCTTTGCTACTTTTTCTTGGAGCAAATATATTATCCACAATATTTTCCATAGATACCCATACCTCAATTTGGGGATATTATTCGCGCTCTAATGGGGGTTTATTATCCATTATCTCCTACCTTTTATTATACTTTGCTTTTGTTTCAAATTTCCCAAAAGATAAGCTTAAAACCTTATTTAAATTTGCATTAGCATCAGGCCTAATTATTTCTATATGGGGGATTTTTGAACATTTCGGAGTATCACCATCATGCGTGATTTTAAGGGGTGAGGTTAATGCTTCTTGTTGGGTTCAGGATGTCCAAGCAAGGGTCTTTGCAACACTGGGCCAGCCCAATTGGATGGCAGCCTACCTTTCCATGCTTATCTTCCCGGCTCTTTACTTTTTCTTAACTGAAAAAAACAAACTTCCTTATTACATACTACTTATTACATACTACTTAGCATTTACTTTCACCTATTCTAGGGGGCCTACACTAGGGTTGATAGGTGGGATGGTTGTTTCCATTCTACTGTCATCCCGACGAATGTCGGGATCCAATTCCGACTCATACATTTTTAATTGGATTCCTGCATTCGCAGGAATGACAAAACAAATGGTTGTTGTATTAATCTCATTCTTATTTGTCAATGTCCTTTTTGGTTCTGCTCTAACATCCTTCAGGCTTGTTTCCAAATTTGCTACTCCTGCAAGACCCTCTATTTCTCTCCCAGCTACACCTCAATCAGGTACCCAACTTGAGACCGGGGGCACAGAGTCCGGCCAAATTAGGTTTATTGTTTGGAGAGGAGCCTTGGATATATTTAAACACTACCCAATTTTTGGTTCAGGTTTGGAAACCTTTGCCTACTCCTATTATCAATTCAGACTAGCTGCCCACAATTTGGTGTCAGAATGGGATTTTTTATACAACAAAGCCCATAATGAGTATCTTAATTACCTGGCAACAACTGGAGTTGTGGGATTTGGAACTTATACGTTGGTGATTGGAACCTTTTTGGTATGGAGCATGAAATATCTCGTCATTGCGAGGAACGAAGTGACGAAGCAATCTGTTTCATTAGCAAGATCGCCACGCCATGTACCAGAGCGGTACATGGCTCGCGATGACGTTTTGTTTGTTGTTGCACTTCTTGCCTCCTACATCTCCTACCTTATCTATAACTTCTTCCTCTTTTCAGTTGTCATAATTGCACTCTTTTTCTATCTTTTCCCTGCTCTTGCCTTTGTTGCAACAGAATCTTTAAAAGTTTTCAGGGTACAGGGCAGCGTTTTGAGTTGGATATATAGAAGACCAATGTATACAAGAATTACTAAAGGGCTAATCATACTTATTACCATATACTTACTATTTACTGTCTTTAAAATCTGGTATGCAGATACTTTATTTGCCAAGGGTGAAAAAGCATCAGATTCAGGAAATCCAGGAAGAGCATATAACTTATTATCTTTGGCAACATCAATAAATCCTTCTGAACCCTTTTTTAGATCCGAGCTTGCTTATTCTGCTGCTCAAGCTGCTGCAGCCTTAAAAGATGAGGATGCTTCTCGTTCTGCAAGCTTAAAAGATGAAGCAGAGGTAGAAATGTTAAAAGTTCTAAAATCCAATCCTAATAATGTCTCGTTCTTAAGAAGTGCAATAAGAACCTATTTTGAGTTGTCAGTTTTTGGTAAGGCATATACACAAAAAACGCTTGAGGCTATAAATAGGGCAACTGGACTTGCACCAACTGATCCAAAGCTTTACTACAACAAGGCTCTGGTTTTGGAATCTGCAGATAAAAAGGATGAATCTTTAGAGGCTTTAAAAAAGGCATTGGAGCTTAAACCTAATTATTTGGAAGCCAAGGAGCATCTGGATGAAATCAATCGCTAAAGCCATTGCAGAGGTCAAATACAAAGATAGGCCCAAAAATATAGCTTATGAGTTCCAGGAATATGGAGTATATTTAGCAGAATCCTTGGATGATACTAAGCATTACTCCCTTTATATAAAGCTGGCAAAAGAAGTTGACAGAAAGCTTTTAGAAGAAGCCCTAAATTTCACAAAAGGATATTATGGAGCAAAATCAAAAGCAAGAGTATTTATGTGGAGATTAACCCAACTGCGCAAAGTTAAGTAATCTGTTAAAATTGCCTCATGGATATTGTAAAAGCACCTAATCCAGCTTTAAAGGTTCAAACCAAATTGGTTAAAAAGATCACACCGGGTTTGATTCAAACTCTCAATAATATGATTAAGCTTACCAAAACTTTTAAGGATCCTGAGGGAGTAGGTTTGGCAGCTACTCAGGTGGGTTTGGATCAATGCTTCTTCGTAGCCAGGCTGCATGATTCAAAACATTCTCCTCCATCAGAACCTGGACAACGTCAAAAAAGATGGAAAAATTACAAAAAAGATTTTATATCTATTATAAATCCACAAATTTTATCTTTTTCCAAGAAAACCAAAATTACCTAAGGGAGATTAAACTAGATACCGCAAACAAGAACTCTACCACTGGCATCAAAAAAAGAATCATCTCCATACCCACTAGCTTCAGAATACAAGCTATCGCCAGAATAAAAGTATGGTTGTTCTTGTTCTTTCCCCATTTCCAAGAGGAGAGCACAACCATTAGATTGATGCAGACCGCTTGTCGCATCACTACCAATTAAGAAAAAATGGTGAAATTCACTGGTCTTAAGATCTGGTCTTGTAATTGACAAGCCCAAGCCATCCCAATGATTTCCTAATCGCAGATGATCTCCTAAGTATCCACCCCAAATCAATTTTCTTAAGGCTAGGCAATTGACATACCTAGATAAATACCTCCCTTCGAGCAAATCTGTCACATACTCAGGTTCATGATGTTCACCGCGAGCCTGCAATTGTAGTGTTAAAAGACGTTCTTTATTATCCCTAATTTCAGTATTGTATTTATCACCTACATGTAACCAGGTACCATATGATTGTTCTGGAAGATTGATACCCCTAGGATCCTGCAATTCTTCTATATCTATAGTGGCAAAGGGATAAAGCGGAGGTCGATTAATCTTAAAACCTACAGCCTCAGCTAGTTGCCAAACAGTAACTTGTTCAAATTTTGGAACAAGAATAGGTGTATCAACTCCAAGTTCATCAAACTCAGGTTTTCTAGTTGGGAAACCAGCCGGTAAGACTTTAAAACAATCATCCTTATTCATCCCTAAGACTCTGGTGACACCTTCAAATATCAATTCCCTTTGTATATCAAATTCTTCATTAAGAGGAATATTAGGGTATCTATTTTCTGCATCAATAACCATAGTGGTATTGATTCTAGCATATTATAGGACTTTTGTCAAACACCGGAGTTTTTGAAAATGCGAATAGGTAAATTTTTTGTTACAATTCCATCATGTTACAAGTAATCCATGCACCTGATCCAAGACTTAAAATTCAAACAAAGTTTGTAAAGAAAATAAATGGCGGTCTTTTAGCTACCTTAAAGGACATGATCAAACTTACTAAAACCTTTAAAGATCCGGAGGGAGTTGGTTTGGCAGCAACACAGGTTGGGCTTGATGAACGCTTTTTTGTAGCCAGATTACATGATTCTAAACAAATCCCTCCATCAAATCCAACCCAGCGAAGGGAAAGGTGGAAAAACTATAAAAAAGACTTTGTTGCAATTATCAATCCTAAAATTTTGTCATATTCTAAGCGTATCAAGCCTTATTTTGAGGGATGTTTATCCATTCCGACAATATGGGGTCAGGTTAAACGTCATACATCCGTAAAAGTATCTTATCAGGATGAAAAGGGTAATAATATTAAAAAAACCTTAAAAGGTATTCCTGCTTGGATATTTCAACATGAAGTTGATCATCTGGATGGGATACTGTTCACAGAAAGAGTCTTGCAGCAAAAAGGGGAGTTTTATAAATTCAAAGGCAAAGATAAAACAGGAACGGATGTATTTGAAGAAATTACATTATGAAAACACAACATCCACAAATTATTCATCCCGGTCAGACTGTTTTCTTAAGAGAAGACTTAGATGTCAAAAAGTATCTGGTGAAAATACCTAGGCAGAATATAGAGATTGTATTTTTTGGATCAGATAGCTGGTCTATCCATGTTCTTAAAACATTAGAAGATAATTTTGATGTTAAAGCTGTAGTTACTGCACCAGATTCTGCTGTAGCTAACCATTTTAAAGGCCCTGTACTCACTCCAGACACACTTGATGAGGCTTTTCTTACTACCAACTACCAACTACTAACTACTAACTTATTTATAGTAGCATCATATGGGAAAATCATACCAAAAGCCATCTTAAATATTCCAAAATACGGTGCCCTAAATGTCCATCCATCTCTTTTACCCAAATATAGAGGTCCATCCCCCGTGCCTGCAACTATTTTAAATGGAGACAAAGTTACAGGGGTAACTATTATTAAAATGGATGAGAAAATGGACCATGGACCTATTGTTGCAGTAAAGAAGATTAGATTAACAGGACGGGAAATTTTCCCGGATTTGATCAATAAATTGTTTCAACTTGGAGGAGAACTTCTAGTTAAAATTATCCCAGATTATATTACGGGAAAAATAAAACCTCTTGGACAAAATCAAGCAATGGCTGTATTTTGTCCAAGACTTAGCAGAAAAAGTGGCTATTTTGATATTGAAAAACCTCCATCCCCTGAAATGTTGGACAGGATGATTCGGGCCTACTATCCTTGGCCGGGAGTTTGGACCCGCTTTCGCCCTTCGGGTTCCAGTGGGCAAGCCCGCATTGTAAAATTCTTACCTGGAGGAATGCTACAAATGGAAGGCAAAAAGCCAATATCTTTTAAAGACTTCCTAAACGGCTACCCGGATTTTCTTTTAAAAAGTATTACTCTTGACAAAAAGTAATACTTATGGTATCTTGGTATTACTATGTATAATGTATACACTTCCACTTTAACTTCTAAAGGTCAGGCTACAATTCCAGCTCCTGTTAGACGTAGGCTTGGCTTTAGACCAGGGCAAAAAATTATCTTTGCCGAAAAAGGTGGTAACATCTACATAAGCTCAGCTGTGGATTTATCAGAACTTAGGGGCTCTTTAAAACCTAAAGTTAAAACTAAATATAGCGATAAAAAGGCTGATGAAACTATTGGTAGAATGTTTGCTGCTGAATATGCCAAAACTCGTTGACACGAATTTAATAGTCCGTTTTCTACTTAATGATAATCCGCAACAAGCCTTAGCTTCCGAAAAAGTTTTTAAACAGTCTTCCGATTTGGTTATTACTGATATTGCTGTCGCAGAAACAGTTTGGACTCTTCAATCCTTCTACGGCTTCTCAAGACAAGAAATCGTTGAAAAAATTTTTAAATTTCTCCAGTCTAAAAACTTCATTTGTAATCAAGAACTCCTCTTTAACAGTCTTTTCTTATACCTAAACCATAATATTTCTTTTGTAGATGCTTATTTTGCAGCTTACGCGGAAATTGAAAAATTAGAAGGTATTTATTCTTTTGATGAGGGGTTGGATAAAATTAAAACTATAAAAAGATTCAAACCCTAAAGACTTCCTAAACGGCTACCCGGATTTTCCAATACAACACATCGCCTAGAAGCTCTTGCTCTTTCTATCTCCCCAGCAGCAATTAAACGCTGTCTAGACTTTTTAACCTTATCTTCTGTCGCATCAAGCAAATCTGCAATTTGTACATTAGAAAGTTTTTCACCTGGGTTCATTAACGCAGCTACTTTTGTATCACGCTCATTAATCACCTCAGGCAGAGGTTGTCTCCTTTCCACTTTCTTTTTAGGTAGTAAACGTCTACTGATAGAATTTTTAACAGAAGATTCTAAGACGTCAAGCAAATCTGCAATTTGAGGTACGGAATATGTACCTGATCTTCTCAAACTTTCTACTTCCACATCAAGTACAAGGTTGGCGGTACTAACTGGTCTGCCTGCTGTTCTCCTTTCTACTCTCCCCTCAGCAATTAGGTGCTGCAGAGAATATCTGACAGACCCTAAATTCCTACTGACTTTTACTGCAATCTGCGGGTTAGAATAACCTTCTCTCCTTAAATCTATTATATTCCTATCATTTGGTATGATTCCAAAATAATGCTCAAGTTCTGTTGCTTCAGATGTATCAAAATAGTAATAATGCCCCAGATTTCTTCTCCTGTGGTGCACATTAAATCCGTAGTCACGTAAATGCTGAAAAAGCTCTGCCAGAGATTTTGGGGATTTTCTCCCCAAATCATGAAGTACTAAACGAAGTGGCTTAAACGGAGGACTCCAAAGTTTTGGCCAGGACGGCTCTCTATCAGTCTCCTGGACTGGAATTTCGGGCAATTCAGGAATGGGGAACCCTGCTGCCATTAAAGCTCTGCGTCTTGGCGACATTAAATATGGCTTATGCCCAAATTTGATTGCTACTTCCTTTGAAGTGGCTCCTGCTAAAAAATCACGCACTATCAGAATAACCGAATCCATTCTCCATCCATGTTCAGGAAAAATTTTTCTCACAACAGCTACTAAAGGTGCCCTCTCAACTTGCCTTACTCTCAAACCAACTGATTGTCTAATATTTCCTGTTGCTCTAGCAATTTCACTTAAGCTATACCCATTAGCATACAAAAAACTCTCTGTCTCTCTTGTAGTAACGCAGGCTGTTCTTAAACGCATTAGCTTCTCATGCAATGGCATCCAACCACTAATAGTAGTATTAATACCCAAGTGGGCACCTAGCTTTGCATAAGGAGACTCGCCTATTAGGTCAAGTCTAAATGAGTTAGCGTCTACTTGTTCTGCTTGAACCATAGTCTTAAGCTGATACAGCAGCCTGGCTTGAAACTGAAAAAGGAACTTTTACCATCCTTAAACATTTAGTACAGTATTTTTCTCCTTTATACATATGAAGGTTGGGTTTTTGGAATCTTTTGTGAATTGGGGCCCTAAGAGCCCAGACACCTCCTGCTCCTGAAGAACCTTTTTTATGCCTTGAAAAAGATATTTTATTTTTACCTTTGCCACACCTAAAACATACTGTCATATTGTGGTAATATAACATAATGAACCCGGAGTTTCTAGCCCTATCCATAGTCATTTTGTTATTCTCTGTTATTGTCCATGAGGTTATGCATGGGTATGTTGCCAAAAAATTTGGTGACCATACAGCAGAAAAAGCTGGCAGGTTAACCCTAAATCCAATACCCCATATTGATCTTTTTGGAACAATTCTACTTCCGGGGCTTTTAATTTTTACCGGCTCCCCAATTCTTTTTGGATGGGCAAAACCGGTTCCTGTTAATCCTTTGAACTTTACAAGTTTAAGAAAAGGAGAGCTTATGGTTTCTGCAGCAGGAATACTCTCCAACTTTGGTTTAGCCATAGCTGCAGCTTTAATTTATCATATCCTAAATGCCTTACCACAAACTTTTCCATTTTTACTGGGGGCACTTTTAAGATTCACAGTTACCATAAATTTGGTTTTGGGAGTATTTAATTTATTTCCTATTCCTCCTCTGGATGGATCAAAAGTGCTTTTATCTCAACTTCCTTATCATTTGGCAAAATCCTATCAAAGACTTGAGCCATATGGCATCTTGATACTTCTAATTTTTCTTATGGTTCCATTTGGCCAAAGTTCACTCCTACATACAGTTTTGGGCTTTTTTGTAAGACTCTTATCCAGCTTTCTTGGATTTTAATTTCTTACTTGACATTTTTTTATCTTAATATTACTATTAAATTATCCTAAAGGACATTTTGTAGATGGCCTAAAGGATTGATCCTGAGCGATCCCGAGCTTGTCGAGGGAGAGCGAAGGACTGCCCTACATAGCACGTTTAAAGCCAGAATATTTTTCTTCATTGTTTTGTAACTATACGGGGGTTTGGAAGTTGGCGGATCGTAAAGATACACCACAGAACACCCACCTCAAATTACTTGAGGGAAAAATTTGGCTAAACGACTGTAGTAGGGAGAAATTATATTTTGTTTAAACCATTCTCATATTTCAATTTCTTTCCCAATTTATTTGGTGTGTGTTAAAATTTAATACGTTTGCCTCCTTAGCTTAGTGGTAAAGCAGCGGTTTTGTAAACCGTCGACGGCAGTCCGATCCTGCCAGGAGGCTCAAACTTAAGCCGACGTAGCTCAGTAGCAGAGCAACTCCATGGTAAGGAGTAGGTCGTGGGTGCAGTCCCCACCGTCGGCTCCCATATGATATACTAATCCCTCTATGGCTAAAGGTAACAGAATTTTAATAGGTCTTGTTTGTTCTGTTTGCAAAAACAGGAATTATATAACTGAAAAGAATAAGCTGGAACAAAAAGAAAAGCTTGTTTTGAGTAAATTTTGTAAACACTGTAGAAAATCAACGGAGCACCAAGAAACCTCCAAATTGGACTAATTATCTAATTTGCTACGATTTTTGCTTTCGGGTACAATTGAAAAGTCTAGGGGCGTCGGTCAGTGGTAGGCCCTTGCTCTCCAAAAGCAATGACAGAGGTTCAATTCCTCTCGCCCCTGCCAGTTAAGACTTAATATTGTCTGTATTTATCATGTTTTCCTATATCAATAAAAAGTACTTGTGATTCATCAATCCAGCTGCAGCCTTTCCAAAAGATCAAGGCCAATAATTGCCCCTATCGGTTAGTCTATGTCAATATGACATACATAAGATACAAGGCCTGCAGGTCTTGGATTTTCTAAATTTGGACTGGGAAGCGATCAAGAGGCTGTCCACTCCTTCTGAAAGTTATATCCTCCTTCCACTGGTTTAACTCAAAAACCGCATCAGTTAAGACTTTTTGGGCCCTTTGAGGCCCTTGGGTCCCCAAAATTTGCTCAAAGTAAGTTAAGGGTAAAAGTCTTTTAGCCCTTTCTTTAAAAGGATTGGCCAAAAGTTCCAAAATCTGCATTTTCGCATCTTGAGATAACTTCAAAGCTAACTGACTACGAGCCTCCAAATCTGTAGCATCATCCCAACTCTTTTTAGTTTTGAATGCCTGAGAGTGCAAATTTATAACCCTATCTTCAGAGTAATTCCTGTGGGCTTCCAATCTTCTGTAACGAACCATAAGTGAAATGGCGATTTCATCAATTTCTCTCATTCTATCCAAAATGCTTCCGCCTGCCCTTTGTAAAGCAGCAAAGCGTTTGAATCTGTCATCTTCAGTAAACATCTCTTCCAAAGCCTGACCTGCCCCTTTTAAATATGGATTGGTCGAACGATTCAGTCTGCTGGAAAGTGTGCGAAGAGGATCTATCCTAAAACCTAGAGAAATTGAGGGCGTAGGTTGTAAAAGGCCTCTTGTAGCCTCATCAATTAGCCTTCTTACATCAAAAACCCAATCTTTGTGGCCCCCAATTACCACAGTTTGCACAGTTTGGTCAAGTCCTTGGGCAAATTCCCTAAGGCCTAAAGGGGGCATAACTTCCTCTTCACCTGTTTCTTTTTCTTCTTCAACTACCTCCTCAATACCTAGGTAGCGTTTTATAATTCGTACATACTGACGCATTGGGCGTTCAATGTCATCAAAGCCAGAGGGACCCCCTTGATGTGACAATACCCTGACCAATCTTTGGCCCTCTTCACTGCGCTGGGTCTTCCAACGATGCAAAAAGCTTCTGATATTACCCTCCTCATCAATCCCTATGTACCCTCGGCCATAATTTGGATGGCCCTGTCTTTCAATAGGATCGATAATCCTCATTATCAAAGAGGGTTTTGTATTTGGCCAATTAAGCACTTGGAGAGGCTCTAATGGAGGTCTTTCAAATCTTGGTCTTTCTTCCTGCATGTTGTCATTATTTTACCAGAAAATAGAATTTGCATCGTGGATTCAATTGTTTTAGAATTGGCATGAATATGAGTAATCCAGAATCCAAAGCAAACAGGTGGCGTGTGGCAGGAAACAGTATCAGCGAAAAAATACCTCTTAGCCCGGAAGGAATGATGCTGCAACCCGGTGAACCGAATAGATCTATTACTTATTTGTTGTATGTTAAAGAGCAAACAGTCTGTATTGCCCACCTTATACCCCCGTCTTTGCAACCAACCCATCTCCAAAGAGTCTCTTTAGGCCGTTTTTCTCCTTCTATCACCTCTTGGGTAGAACGGGATCTTGGAGGATACCGAGCAAGGTATCAAGTTTTGGTTGAACAAGCAAAGGGAGAATACTTCCTTGAGGTAAACAATTTAGGCACTGAACCTATTTCAGTTTATCCGGCTGAAGCAACTGTACAAACACCTAAGCAGCCGACATCTGAAACCGAATTAACCACTAATACGGCAAAATCCGCGCTTTCCAGGACTTGGCCATTTTTAACTGACAGGCAAATTGAGATTTTCTCAGGAGAGCTTAAGGCAGAACACTACAAACGTGGTGAAGTAATCCTTCAGGAAGGTGATTCAGCCGAGCCCCCGAAAGATAAGATGTTTCTTGTTGCAAAAGGCAAGGTTGATGTTACTGTGGGAGGTAGTCATGAATCTTCAATAACTCCCCAAAGTCCGGCTCCATATTTTGGTGAGAGAGCACTAATAACTAAAGAGCCCAGAAATGCAACAGTAATGGTAAGTGAAGAGAATGAAGAAGTACTCCTCTTTTCATTTAGTGGTGATAGCCTAAATAAGTTGAAACAATTATCGCCAGATTTAAAAAGCTTAATAGACTTAGTTATAAAAATCCGAGACGGCCAGAGAGTAACTGCATATGATTTGGCAGAAGCCATCAGGCTTCCAATAGCAATTCAAACTTCCTTTAAGTATGCACATAATTTTCTTTCTCGATTCTTAGATCTAGAAGGTTCATCTGACTACTATATCCAAGCGGCAAATAATGCTGGTCAGCAAACCGCTGCTGCAGAAAATTTGTTAATTGCCTGTGGCTATCTTGTAAGCGAATACCCTGGACAAGGCAAATTCCCAGAAGTTATTGGTGAGGTTAAACGTCTTATTAGATTGGCAACCCAGCATTATGAACGGGCTAACAAACTACATGAGGCCGATACTTTAAGAGTTATTGAAGAGGAGTCAAACCTGGTTAAAATTGTAACTGTTTTAGCAGCTCAATATGTAGCCCAGCAAACTAATTAGAAATTCACCTTAATTCTTGCAGACTAATACCTTCCAACCCTTCAATAGATTCAGGGTAAACATAGTGGTTCGACAGGGATTTTCTGGAATCGGCATACGTACAAGATACTACACTGGGGTATTGAATTCAAACGCTTTGTAATTGTAATACTCTGAATTCTTTCTGTAATAATTTCCAACATAGTTTACACTTCGACTACTTCGACTTCGCTCAGTACAGGTTCGCTCAGTGCAAGCCAGGGCCTGCAAGGTATTACCTTTCGGCACCATGTAGGCCAATAGAAGAATTTAATGTTTAGATTTACTTGGTTTGGAGAAAACAGAATAAACAACAGCAAAAGCAATTACTACTAAGGCAAAAGCAATTAGAGCTAAACTATTGACTTCCCAGAAATTCATTGTAATTCCTTTCTTAACCTATATCCAAAGTATAAAGAAAGTATACCAGCCAGGGTATCTGCTGTCAATACGACCACTTTAGAAGAAGAATCTATACCTGGAAAGATCGGTGCAACCAATGCCAAACCGAACCAAAATACGGAAAAATTAATAAAGAAATCCGCCAAGACTGAAATTAAATCTGAATCAATTTGTTTCACTAACCATTAATTTACCATATTGCTTAAAATAGTTCGAATTTTCTCTATAATAACTTCTAACAAAGTTTACTAATCCCTGCTAGAAAATATGAATATTTTAAAAATTAACTCTTATTCTTGCAGTATCCAGAAATCCTAATGTTCCATCCGATGTTTTTGCCTGCAAAATATAAGTTTTACTGCCTGAAGAAAGGGTAAAAGTTTGGGATGAAGAAGTAGCAGAGGTTGTAGAAGTTGTTGTTGCTTCTGAAGAAACTGCAGATCCCGAGCTGTATAAACGTGCATAAAGTGTACCCCCCGGCTGATTTAGCCTCATGTTAACCTCAAGCTGCATGTTTTTGTAACCCGGATACTGGGATGGATCCAAACTGATCTGAAATGTATTTAAGCTTACCCAGTTTGTGTCAGAAATCTGCCCCCCTGAACCCAAAGGGATATAGACTGTGGAACTGGATGTTGTAGAAGCGGGAGCAGGAGTTGCATCTTCCAGGCTTGTCACTCTTTCTTTAAGTTCGGTTAAAGAAGCCTCCAGTGTTTTTATTCTTGAATCCAAAGATGCATCGGCAGTTGGCTTTGGAACTTTATCCTCAGGACGCTTGACTTTATCCTCTAAAGATGGTCCGGGCAAGCTTTGAGGCACTTCAACAGGCTCCTCCACACTTTGAGTTTGAGAAGTTTCCAGGCTCTTTTTTGCTGCAAAAAACCGGAAATATCCCAAAGCTCCAAGTATTAAAAGAGCAACCAGTATAAAAGGCATAAATTTTAGCATGTTAGTTAAATTTAAAACTCTCTATGATTTTATCTCCTCCCTCCATTATTTTAAATAGAAACATCCTGCCGTCTTTTGGGATTAATATAAGTTTTGGCTTGCCCGGAGAATAAGATACAATTGCTGATTTGGTTAATTGGCCGCTTATGGTTGCATCCAGGCTAGGTTCTATTTGGCTTTTTCGGATGTCATATACTCCCCAGAAAAACGGGTAATACCAAAAGTCTTTATACCATTTTTGCGCTTCCGTTTTTTCAGGATTCTCAAATACCCATAACATAAAAGGGACTGCTTGGAACTGGTCTTCTGTTAAATCCGCATTTTTGGGTTTTACAAGTACTCCTTTTACAAATTTAGGAGGCTCATAAGTTACATAATATTTAAAGTTTTTCCTGTACTGTGTTTTTGTCCGTTTTGAATACTCCTCTTCAGATTCAAATACAGCCTCAAAATCTTCAGGATACCTAAAAGAGAATTTAAGCTTGGAATCCTCATAAGTTGAATCCGTTTTGAAGCTTTTGGGTGAAGAAAGTGGAGCCTGTTTAGGCTGGCTAAAATACCAGAATCCACCCAGAATAACCACCAGGATTAGAACAGCCTTGAGCAGCATATATTAATCATATCATAATTTGATTCGGACTGTTGACAGAATTACCGAAATTCTGTAAAATAGAAAATAATATGCAAACTACTTTTGAAGAAATTATTAAAATCCAACCAAGAGGAGTTTTTACCATACCTAAAAAGCTGCGGATAAATTTAGGGATCTCTGATAATAGTCTGGTTAGACTTAAGGAGGAAAGAGGCAGGCTGCTTATAGAACCTGTTAGGACCTTACCATACCCTGTACGAAGTTATACCAAACAGGATATAGATGAGTTTATAGAATTTGACCAAAAACTTACTAAAACTTTGAAAGCAAAAGGAATATTGTAAGTGCCAAAGGATCCTCCCCTAATACTATTTAATGCCTCAGTGATTTTGGCAGGGATAAAATCTCCTCTAGGTGGTTCTGCTAAGCTGTTATCTTGGAGCAAGCAGGGAAAAGTAATTGGTTTAGTAAGTGAGATTATTGTTGATGAAGCGCTAAGGAATGCAACTAGGATTCATGTAAAACCTCAACATATCAATAGGCATTTAAAAAGTTTGAAAGTATGTTACTCTCCTAAAGCTCAAACAGTGGCTAAATTTGAAAAAATTGTAAAAGATTTGGGAGATGCTCATGTTTTAGCATCAGCAGAGGAAGAAAAAGCCCAATTTTTGGTAACTTTGGATAAAAAGCATCTTTTGATATTGCAAGGTGAAATTAAAAAGTTTAAAATTGTTTCTCCGGGCCAGTTAATTGAAGTCTTATCAAGTATCCAAAACTAGCTGCAAAGGTAAGGTTTGTGAAGCTAAATTATTTATCTGACCGCAGCGAAGTTTAGCTCAAGGAAATCCCTTGCACGCAACGCTTTTATAGCTGCAGCTGCTGTCACACTGTCAAACTGTCCATAGGCAATTGCTCTTAATGCTTCAAACGGATATAAAAGTCTGACATTTTGCAAATCAACTTTTGTGCTTCTTTTGAAAACTTCCCAGTCTGTAGCTCCATACATCACCTCAGGCATCATTCGGGCAACTCCTGTGTTAACAAACAACCTTCCTAGGTGATAATCAACTGGCAGGCCATTATCTTTTCCGCTACGAATAGCTTCAGTCATAAATCTTCCATGCTGGAAGCGATATCCTTCAGCAAAAACCATTTGTTCTCCTTCGTTTTGTGCTGCCATACCAATTCTACTGATTCTTAAAATATCATTTGCAAGAAGGTGCCTTGCTATGGCAGTTAAAGTAAAAGGGTCATTTATGTCTGGAATCCTTGAGAAGAATTCTCCCAAACTTAAAAATGCAAGTCGCATCTTTTCTGAAACTTCCAAATCTTGTGGTCCAAATGCATCTGAGGTAGTATCCAGGCTAAAATAGCTTGCCTCTGATGCCTCAAAGGTTGGATCTTGAGGAATTTTTCCCATATCTTTAATATTTTCAGCTCTAAGCAATCCTGTTTCATCTGATGCTTCTTCAACTGCTCTTTTTAAAACCGGCACATCAGTGAATTTCGCCTGAAAACCTCTTTTCTCTCCACCAAGTCTTGGGCTATAGAAACCTCTTGAAGTTTCCAGCAACCACCCTCCCACATTTGGCCTATATGTTTGCGCCAGTAAAAGTCTTGGTTCCATACCAAACTGCGGTGCTCTTACAGTTACATCAAAAACAGTACCGTCAAACCCACTGTCTGAGTTTGCATTGAAGACCATAGGCTTTTGCACTGTTTCACCATTCGGTTCTAGCACATTAAAGATAACTACTGTAAAAAATCTTTCGTTTACGGAAACTATATCAGCAATATCTACAACTCTTTCTGCCTCTGCATTAACGGTGGGCGGCAATGGCTTTAAATGTAATTCTGCTAATTTCTGATTGATGCTTTGTACGGTAGTATCCGCTCGGAGAATATCACGAGGTACGGGAAAATTACTTTGCGCTCCCCTTACAAATGGAACATAGATGTTATTCATTGCAGCAGCTTCTCTTGTCTGGAAAAAGGTCCAAAAAGCACCCCTGGCGCCTGGTTTTACCTCACCTGTATCTGGATCTTGAGTATCTGGGCTAAATTGTGCTGGTAGCCTAACTAAGTGAAGTCCTTCGCTCCCTAACACTACAACCTCTTCCGCACCAAGTATTCCAATCTCCCCTTGTGTTACATCACCAAGTCCCTCAAGGGTATAAGGATGAGCTAAATTATGGCGTGCGAGCACGCTATTTATCGGATCAAGTCTCTCTCTTGTTTCTTGAGCTTGAAGAACATCTCTTTCTATACCATTTCCAGTCATAAGTTAATTTTTGGATATTATCAAAATTTATAGTGCCTGTCAACCCTCTCTTTACACCTTGCATAAAAATATTCTACTATATTTATACAATGCTTCACAAAGAACCAAAGGAAAAACATGATCATGGGATTTTAAAATTTCCTGAAGGATTTTTATGGGGTTCAGCCACTTCTGCTTATCAGGTTGAAGGAAATAATATCCACTCTGACTGGTGGACCTGGGAAAAGGAACACCAGCCACCTACCATGCGCTCGGGTATAGCTTGTGACCAGTATAACAGATACAAGCAGGATTTTGACCTTATAAAAGAACTTAACCATAATGCCCACAGATTAAGCATTGAATGGTCCAGGATTGAGCCAAAGGAAGGCCAGTTTGATGAAGAGCAGATCCAGCACTATCAAAAAGAGCTTAAGTATCTTAAGTCACTTAATATTACTGTCATGCTGACTCTTTGGCATTTTACTCTTCCAGCTTGGGTGGCAGAAAAAGGAGGCTGGGAAAATGGACAAACTCCCAAACTTTTTGAAAGATTTGTTAAAAAAATAGTTCCTGAGATTGCTGATTATGTTGACCTTTGGATTACCTTAAATGAACCGGGGGTTTATATTTATGAAACCTATATTGCCATGGAATGGCCGCATGGCAAAAAAAGTTTCTGGGCTCAGATTAAAACTTTTCTAAACCTTACTTCTGCCCATAAAAAAGTTTATAAATTTTTGCATCAAAGCTTTCCTGCAGGAAAACCCGTAGGAATTGCCCAAAATGTTATGTCTTTTGAGCCATACCATAAACATTCAATCATTGAACAGGTTTCTGTTTCTTTAAATGATTTTTTTACAAATCACCTTTTTTATTTTTTAACCCGGGGTACTCATGATTTTTTGGGAATAAATTATTACTTTCATGCAAGATTTAAACATAAAGGTCTTATTCCCGAAGCTGTAGGCTCATCTCCCATAACTCATGATGTATCGGATTTGGGCTGGGAAATATATCCTGAAGGGCTTTTTGAAGTTTTAACAGACCTTTCCGATGATATTCCTATATATATAACAGAGTGTGGAATAGCTTCCACTAATGATGACAGAAGAAACAGATTTTTAATTTCTTATCTTCAGGAAGTGGCCAGAGCTATCAAAGCTGGCTGCAATGTCAGGGGATTTTTTTACTGGTCACTGCTGGATAATTTTGAGTGGCACAGGGGATTTGATCCCAGGTTTGGACTGGTGGAGGTGGACTATTCTACCCAGGAAAGGCATATCAGGCCTTCTGCACTGGTGTATACAGATATTATTCAACACAGTGGGATTCCTCATTCCCTGCTTAAATTTTTAGGCCATACAGTCCAGGCAGAAGAAGTGCTGGAAAAAAGACAAAAAGAAATGCTTAAGGAAAATTCCAAATGACTTATCTTCTTTTTGCCATAATCTCATATTTTCTAAATTCAGTAGCTGTCACAGTTGATAAATTTTTACTTACTAAAACCATTCCAGACCCTCTGATCTATATCTTTTATTTCAGTCTGATAAGCCTTTTTGCTCTATTTGCCATTCCTTTTGTGCATACTCCATCTCTTGAGGTTTTCTTTTTAGCCTCCATCTCCACTCTGGCTTGGACCTTTGGTGCATATCTTATGTTTTGGGCCTTAAAGTCTGACCAAGTCCAACGGGTTATTCCAGTAATAGGCACAATTACTCCATTAGTCCTGCTTATATTTGCCTCCCAAGCCCGTTCCATTACAAATCACCAGACTGTGGCTATAACTCTTTTGATCTTGGGAATTATTTTTCTGACTTTGCAGGATTTAAAGGGAAAATTAATTAAAGAAGAAATAATTTTAGAGGTTTGTTCTGCTGTATTTTTTGCTATTTCATATTATATGCTTCGTTTAGCATTTGAAAAAGAGAGCTTTTTAACAGTTTTAGTTTGGTCAAGGCCGATCCTTTTACCTTTAGGCATCCTGTTTTTAATAATCCCCTTTTTAAGGAAAAAAATTAAATTCATTCTTCATTCTCCCAAGCAGATTGTCCAAAAAGGAGGACCAATCTTTCTTTTGGGCCAACTCTCTGCAGGAGCTTCTGAACTGCTTTTAACTTTTTCCATTTCTTTGGCAAATCCGGCCATAGTAAACTCCCTTCAGGGAATAAAATATGTATTTTTGCTGACTTTCAGCCTGATTTTGGGTAAAAAATATCCCCAAATTTTTAAAAATAAATTTTCGCCGGTATTTTTAACTAGTCAAATTTTGGGAATAGGATTTATAGGGGTGGGACTATATTTGTTATTAATTTAGCTTAACACATTCTTCCGTCAAGATTTGCATAGCTGATCAAACATCCTCCGTCATCTTTGTCATATACAGTTATAAACTCCTCTCGACCTTTACCTTCCACCCAATTTATTGCCCAAATCCTATTAATAAAATCAGAATTATATGGATCTCTTTCTTGAAAATAAGCTTCAACAATCCCTTCTATTGGTCTGCGGGTTACTCCCTCAACTCTTATTACTGCCCCAAATTCTGTACTGGGGAGGTCCCTGACATTAATACCTGCAGGATCTTCAACCTGAATTTGGGTAGGAGCCGGTGCAGATATAAATTCCAGTCGCTCCTCCCAGCGTGCCCTCATCCTTCGTTCAATAAGTTGGGAACGCGTCAGAGTAAGATTTCTGTCCGGGTGAATATACCCTGCTGAAATATTTTCCGATAGATCATCAAAATTTCTTATTGCCTGAATTGCAAAAATACTACTTCCGGCAAGCATACTCAAAAATAAAAGTGTCCTCTTGCTGGAAATAGTAATTGTTCTCGGAAAGATAGAATCGTATATTCTACTTATTCCACTGCCAATGCTTCTTGTTAATCTAACAGCTCGCTCTAAAGGCTTTTCATTTATAGGAACAGCCATGGGAAGGTTTAAAGGAGCTTCCATTTGAGCCCTTGGAATTCCCCTGGAGCCATTTATTCTTTCATGATCAGTATCAATATACATATCCTAATTATACACTATGGGATCATAAATGTCAAACTGCCATCTTGTAGGCTGGAAATAAATACTTTAGAATGAGACCAAAATATATCTGTCCTGCGGAAAAATATATGCCCAGGAGAAAAAGGCAGACAACCAGACCTAAAATAGCCTCACCTGTACAGGTTGCTCTCCTTTTGATCCAAATTTTGCTAATCAGAATTGGCGGCCTGCCACTTTGGCTAATTGAGCAGCTCTTTTCGTCATTGCGAGGACCCCGAGCTTGTCGAGGGGGACGAAGCAATCTAATTTGGAGATTGTCACGCTCCCTTCGGTCGCTCGCAATGACAATGTCTCCTAAATTTCACCGGGGAAAGGGCCGTCCCCGCACCACTCCCTTTTTAAAATTTTATTTAAGAAAAATCAATAAGAATCTATATTCAAAAATTCCTGGCAAAACCAAAGTAAGTATAGCGGCATTGTCAATACTCCTAGCAATCTATTTCTATACCAACTGGGTGGTGCATATATCTGTCCAGCTGCCTTCCCCAAAAACCCTTTCTTACCAGTCCTCCCCTCTTACAACAGAAGTTTATGACAGAGGAGGCAATCTTTTATACCGTTTTTATGAAGGCCAAAATAGAAGCCTGGTGAAACTTAAAGATCTACCCGCAATTTTGATAAAGGCAACTATATCTGCCGAAGATAAAAATTTTTATTCCCATATCGGGTTTGATCCTACGGCTATCCTTCGGGCAAGCTACCATAATCTTACCCAGAGCACGCAGGAAGGAGCATCCACAATCACGCAACAGCTTATTAAAAATAGTCTGCTTACGCCTGAAAAAACAATTACCAGAAAGATAAAAGAAATAATTTTGGCTTTTTGGGCGGAAAGGATCTTTTCTAAAGACCAAATCCTTGAAATGTATTTTAACGGAGCGCCCTACGGCGGAACTGCCTGGGGCATTGAAGCGGCCTCTCTTACATATTTTGGAAAAAGCAGCAGGGAACTTACTTTGCCTGAAGCAAGCTTTTTAGCAGGACTTCCTGCTTCCCCTACGGAATTTTCCCCTTTTGGCATAAAACCTGAACTTGGAAAACAAAGACAGGCCTGGGTTTTAAACCGCATGGTTAAGGATGGTTTTATTACAAAGGAGGAAGCAGAAGAGGCTTTAGGAGCAAAGCTTGCTCTTCGACCTCAATCCAATAATATTTCGGCTCCACACTTTGTTTTTTATGTTAGGGATTTGTTATCAAAACAATTGGGATCAAAAGTTATCTCTACCGGAGGATTAAAGATTACAACAACTTTGGATTTGGAGTTGCAAAGCCAAGTTGAAAAAATAGTCAAAGAAGAAGTAGAAGCGCTGGCTTCTCTAAATGTCCGGAATGGGGCCGCAATGGTCACAGATCCCAAAACAGGCCATATTTTGGCAATGGTTGGATCAAGGGATTACCATTACCCCCTCTTTGGCAATTACAATGCAACGCTGGCGCTTCGCCAGCCGGGTTCCTCAATAAAAGTTGTCACATATGCAACCGCATTCAAACAGGGATACACGCCGGGCAACACTGTTTTGGATACACCGGTTGTGTTTAAGGATGAATGGGGAAATAGGTACGGCCCCGTAAATTATGACGGTTCTTTTCATGGGCCCGTGTCCATCCGTCAGGCTTTAGGCTCATCATATAATGTTCCTGCTGTTAAAATGCTTGCAGCGGTTGGCCTGGATGCAATGATTCAAACAGCCAAAGATATGGGGATAACAACATTTAATGATCCAAAAAGATATGGTTTGTCACTAACTTTGGGGGGTGGAGAGGTAAAAATGGTTGATATGATGGCAGTTTATGGAACCTTGTCCCAGGAAGGATTTTTGAGAAGGCCTACTCCAATACTTAAAGTAACTGATTCGTATGGAAATGTTTTGGATGAGTATCAGGATAGGAAAATTCAAAGCTTAAGGCCGGAAATTGCCTACCTTTTAACCTCAATTTTATCTGATAACTTGGCAAGGACTCCTGCTTTCGGACCATCATCACTCCTTAACATTCCGGGGTATCAATTGGCAGTTAAAACAGGAACTTCCGATAATAAAAGGGATAACTGGACATTTGGATATACACCGCAGTTTGTAGTTGGGGTTTGGGTTGGAAATAATGATAACTCCTTAATGCACCCCTCTTTAACATCAGGAGTTACAGGAGCTGCTCCAATTTGGAATAAAATTACAAAGTACATGATTCAAAAAAATCCACCTACAGCTTTTAAGAGGCCTGAGGGAATAGTTGAGGCAAGAATTGACGGAAGACGGGATCTGGCCATATCTGATGTACTGCCTAAAGGATTAACAAAAGTTAGAAAAGATGGAGAAAAAACAATCTTTTCAGATTCATTTTCTTCCTATGCTACCTCATCTGCCCAAGCCCCGATTCAATCGGGGCAAGCAGCAACAAAAAATACAATAACTAATTAGAAGCTATCTTTTTCTACGAAGCATAGTTGGAAGAGCCATTAAAACAAGGACTAAGGCTAAAATTGCTAAAATTAAATAAAACAAAAGTCCACTATCCATAACACTTAATTCACCTCCTTAACCACAAACTTAATGTCCAAAAGACGATTGCTGCAAAGATACCAGCTGTGATCTTAACTGGATCATATTTATCAAATACAGCTGGCAAACCAACTGAAGCCACCGATATTAAAGCCAAATCAGATGCTATATCTGACATTTTGTCCAGTTGATTCTGATTTAATCTTGATTCAATAAACACTACAAAATCATTATAGCATAGTTGAGGAAATGCCCAAGCCGATTAAATCTGCCCAAGCTGCAACAAAAAATACAACTACTAATTAATCAAATTTGACATTCTTACTTAGAATGTGAGTAAGATTATATTAATGAGTAAAATCCGTCTGCTGCTCATACTTATTGTTGTAGCTGTAATCTCCATTATTGCCTCAATGTATATTAAACCTATAAAGCAGCCTGGACAACATCCAGTAACGCACGACACCGTTCTTTTTGACACAAGCAGCAAACAAGCTATTGCCCAAGGCGATAAGCTTACAGGAAAGGGCATTCCAAATGGAAAGGTCACACTCATTATCAGTCCGGGCGGGGTACAAAAAGATCTTACTGTCGATGCAAATGGTGACTGGTTTTATCAAATCGAACAACCATTGCAAGCAAAAAAGTATAGACTTAGCGTTCTTACCTATGATGTAGTAGGAACACTGGTAAATATAAAAAGTTTTCCTATAGAAATTACCTCTCCTACGAGTTCTTTATTTCTGCCAGAAGCGAAAGCACAAGAAGAAGGCCCCACGTATACACTCTTGCGTGATCACTATCCTGACTACGATGAGCATTATAAGGATTGGGAAAAGCGAATGCGCAAGATTCAAATTTACCCGGTTTGGGACGAAGCAGTAGGAGAAACTGTCTTTTTAAATACAGAAACCTTTCTCGATAGCAATGTTTGCAGAACACAAGACTGTGCTATCGATGCTCGGCAAATGTCAGAGGTTGAATTGGCAGACGAGTTGACAAATGTATTTGTCGAATATGTCCAGGCCCTTGGAGATGTCATGCTTGAGCAGTGTTATGTACCATTTGTGGCATTGGAACAACACTTTCCGGATATAGAGCTCTTCCGGCAATATCCGAGTTTAAGCCACTACTTTGATGAAGGTCAATTACGTGGTCAGTGTATTACGCAAATAAAAAGAGATATTGAGGTAGCTGATCTCGAGAATATTATCGAAAGTGAACGGACTGCCGACTTTTTTACGCAAAAACTCAACGAGCGGGGGCTTAATGAAGCAAGAGATCCAGTAATAAGGGCATTTATCGGACTGGATGGTTTACTGAATACGCATCTTGTCCTTAAATTTATTGCTCAAAATGATGGATATAGGCTCTCGGATGACGATAAGGTAGATTTGGCACTTGCGCTTTTTGATTTTATTCCGTTTAACCCACTTAAATTTGCAGCAATTGTTGATGCGGATGTCGAAGAAAACCCTTTTGTTCCCAGTGCTTATGCAAAACACCAAAATCTCCAGAAGATAGTGAGAGGAAGTTATTCAGTAAATCCTCAACAAGCTGCTGCGAACGCCAGAACAGTAAGGAACACAGTGCAACGACGAGGAACTGTATCACAGTCAGTAGCCAATGCTGCCATTAACACCTTTGATAGTATACGAAGAACAATACCTCCAAGGGGAAAAGCAGGTGCTAAAAATATTGGATATCACTCTAGCAACGACGGCTTTCCAACTCAAGATTGGTATTTTAAAGATGGAGCAAATAGAAAAGGATCGGTATTTGATGGAGTATCAACTGGCGATGGAGGACCAGCAGCCCGCTTAGCCAGCAGCACAATAGAGCAAAAAATCGCGGGGATACCTGACGTTGTATCCTATGATCAGTTAGACCAGGTAGCAAACATACTTCGTGACGCCTACAACAGTGCGCATAGACAAGTTCGAACTCTAGGCGGTCGTCGATTGACAACTGCAGTCACAAGTGTGATAGTTGATACGGATCAAGGACCTCATGCTATTATTGCCAATGTTGGAGACGCGCGGGCCTATCTGTACAGAGAGGGTAGATTACAACAATTGAGCCGAGATGATAGGGGAGCAGCAGAGCATATTGTCACCCAAACGTTGGGCCAATCTGGCACTCCGAATGTTCACATACATCGAACGTCGCTTCAACCAGAAGATAGAATTGTTCTTATGTCAGATGGGATTTTTGACGATAATCCTCTCGATGAGCTTGAAGCGGTTCTACGTTCTACAGATGCTAATAAAGGCGATTTAGCAGAAGCACTTACAAGAATTGCTAGAAAATCAGATGATAAGACAGCAGTTGTTTTGGAAGTATACCCTTCAAGAACAACTGGTAATCTTCATACGGTCGTTCCGAAACGTTCTGCAGCTCCATCTCTTGCTGCAGGAGCAGCTGTCAGTGTCATTACACTTGGTTTGTTAAGCACCAGCGTTTCTTCTGTTGGTCCCACAAATCCTTCAATACCAGCTACGCCGACTGTTACTGTCCCCATCCCAAATCAAATAACTATCCATGAGGTTAATGGGCAATTTGTGCCAGGAGGAAGAATTGTAGCTTCGACATTTCTTTCAAAAGATGGAACAGTATTAAGTCATGCGAATTATAATTTTGTATGGGGGATAGATCAACCAAAAGATAAGACCACAACGGCAGAAATTAGTCCTCTTCCCGAAGTCAGTTGTAGCAGGGATTCTTGCACCATGAAACTCCCGCAAGACGTGCGCCCTGGCAAACATAGTCTTGTAGTGTATGTGACGCAAAGAAATGACAGTAAGGTTTTGGCTGCTAGTTCTAAGGATATTACCATAGGAAGTACCTCACAAACTTCTGCTTGTCCTGAAACCTTCTTTCGATGTGGGGGGAAACCTGGCTATGAAACCTATGAACGACATCACAGAATCTATGTTGAACCAATTTGTACTGGCAGTGATGTTACTTTGAGAAAAGAAGATTTAGGAGAAGATAGGACAGATTGTCCGCAATAACTTATGAAAAAACTGCTTTTCTTATTTCTACTTATGGTATTCCCCTTTTTGATGAGTCCGTCTTTCGCATATGGGCAAAGGCAAGAAGTTGACTGTACTATTGCGCAGTCAGCAGTAGGTACTGTTTCGGACTTATACCAGTGTTCAGGCGGTATTGCCTGCTATAACGACTTCGATTTTATTGTAGAAGGCAACAAATGTTTTAAAGAACCACGGCAAGGAGACTTTGATGGTGGACGTTACCATTGTGATACCCAAGCTGATGCTCCTTTTATTGATCCAAGGAATGGTTCTAGAACTACAGTAGGTGCAATTTGCACAGGTGCAGGGCTTAATTTATCAGCTTCAAGTAAAGCTCTTGAGAATTGCCACATTGAGTACGATAAAGAAAAACAGGAAGGCACGTTTTTTGCAAAGGCCAGTTCTTTTAGTGGTCCGGTAATCTTTGAACGATTCGAAACACTACCAAACGGACAGGAGGTTGAAATTGCAAAAGATCTTGCAAAATTGAGTTTTACAAATAATGAATTGCGTCGCTCCTTCAACCCAGCCCCTGATATCCTCAGAACAAGAGTGGTACTCTATCCTGTGGAAACCAATACTGCTCCGGATGCTGAGCTTTGTACAGCAAAACATGAGTTTGTTGTGGATAATAGTACTCAAGCAGAAGGTCCTTCTGAACCCGAACCAGCTGCTCCAAGACCTGTTGTTGCCCTACCTTCTGTTATTGAAATGGTAATTGATAGGTTGGATACTCAAGGAGCTGATAAAGTTGAGGAAAGGGTGGTAGAAGGATTTGAATATAGAGGTGGTGAAGAAGTAAATATCACTGCATTTTTGTATGGCAAAGCAGATGAAGCAAAAATTTATGCAGACCCCGCAAAATTAGCTGCAGGCAGATGTATACCAACAGATACTTCTTTAATCTGGAAGCTTGATGGAAAAGAAATTACAAATGACCAGGTAGTTAGTAATGAATTTGGAGGCAAATCAGTCCTAAAACAAGCCTGTCAACACTTTATTCTAAAAATGCCTACAGAATCGGGAGCTCACAACCTATCTGTTGCTCTACCCAATGATGAAAATTATTTGAAAGCTGCAGAACACATACACAGATTCCGAATTAAAGCTCCTGAACAAACCAGGTCAACAGTGGAGGTTACAGGCTCACCTAATGTATCATCCAGTAGTGTACGGGGTGTAGCCACTTCTTCTGCCAAGCTTAAGAAAAACAGCATTAAACGTTTGTCTCTTTCAAAAATACTTGAAAAAGATGTAGCAGGAGTTTCTGTTGAGAATTTAGGGGAAAACAGATACTCTGTTCAATCCACACCAGTTGGAGATAATTTAATTTATGTTAATCCCTGTACTACTTCTTTAGAATCATCTGATAAGCCTGACTTTACCTTTTTAACACTAAGAAAAGTTGATGAGGATAGATCTTCTGAAATTTTGCCCCAGAGCGGAAAAGTTGATAATTGTGAGATACAACCAATAGATTTAGGAGATATTGATGATATGAAGTATCTGGCAATTGATGTTCACTTTGATCCAGAAGGCTCTTACGAATTTGCTCCATCCAAATCAGAAGATGTAATTATTTATACAGAAGATGAAGAACTTAATTTAGCAAATGAACCGCTCTTTGTTAAGTTAAAAACAGATCCGGAAATTATTGGTGCTGATGATCGTGAAGTTGAAATCATTGCAATCAGTAACAGACCAATTGATGACCCTACTTTTTATGTTAATAGTGGGGGTAGATCTGCAGAATATATTGATTCTGATTGCACAGAAGGAGGAAATTGCGAATACCATATAACTGTTATTACTGAATCTAATACAAACTATAATATTGAATTTGCATCTAAATCAATTAGATTCTCAACCGGAGAACTAGAAATTCCAGATGAATCTCAGCCAGAAGAACCCCAATCTGGGGAACGTAACGTAACTAATGTTTCAGTATTTATCAATGGTGATGAAATACCCATTTCTGATCCTAACATTACTGTTCAAAGCCCTGGAACAGTTCTTATTAGGGTTACCTTTAGTGATGGAGATACGGAATCCATACTTTTGAATCTACAAAGAGGTTCAGGGGAACCAGGGCCTACAGAAGAACCTGGACCCACAGAAGAACCCCAGCCTACGGATGAACCACAACCTACAGAGGAACCTTCCCCTACACCATTTCCAACAACTCAATGCCCTGCAGATTGTAATGCTTATGGAGATGAATGCTGGAGAGGACCAGTAGGGAAAGTTGATGATGAGTGTCCAGAAGATTATACTGATCTTGATGATCCTGGTACAGGATGCTGGGGAAGATGTGAAGTATTATGAATATAGCAGGTTATCAAATTAGCAAAATACAAGCTTTTACAATAGGATTTTTACTAGTAGGCATTATTATCGGAGTCTTTTTAGTACAAAGACAACAAACTTTAAAAAGTAAAGCCAGTGAAGAGCTCTACAATAAAATTAATGTCCGGGATGCAGAGTGTTTTGGTGAAGGTAGCTCTTATACCTGCCGGACTCAATCTGATCAAGTTGAAATAGATATAAGCAATCTACTCCCTTAATCCAATACCACCCAGCCTCAGCCACAAAAAATACAACAACAAATTAGCCAAGTTTAAGTCCTGCCAATTTTTTAGATCTTAAATTTAACCTTTGCTAGCTTTATAGTCTGCTCTTGAAAGAATTTTTTAACCTCATCCCAGGAAACAGAAATTAACATTTTGGGAGGTTCCTGAGAATCTGCATCTGCAAAGTAATCCAGACTCCTCATAATATGGACAATATTGTTGGAAAGTTTACCGTATTTTTGTTCATAAAACTTTAAAATTTGTTCCAGGGAAAATTTTTTAACCAAAAAATAAAGGTCAATAAAATCTCTTTTTGTGCCTCGGCTTGAGATAGCATCAATTTTCATAGCAGCAATATCTTCCAGAGATGCCAGATTAATCTTAGAAAAGACAGATGTTTTTTTAATTAGTGGATATCTGTAATAAAAATAGCTGAACTTAACTTTTGGGAAACTACCCAAAATAGTCCATTTTGCTGTTTCATCTAATTTAAATCCAGGTAACTTTTCGAGCTGTTCTAAAACATCTTCTGTATTGAATTCAATGTTCGTAAAAAAATCAAGGTCTAAAGATATGCGGTGTCCAATCTGAAGCGCGCAAGATGTGCCTCCGGCAAGGTATGTATCTTTAAGAATCCCTGACTCTCCTAATAAGGCCAAAGCTCCTGCCGCATTTTTAGATAAGGTTTTTGTAAACATATCACCTTTCTTTTATTAATATCTAAAAGATCCGCCCAGAAATTGGCAGTTCTGGCAGAAAACCCCCTCCTTTTTGTAACTACCTCTCTAATTAAGTCTCTGCTGTAGGTTTTAAACATCCATCTGATTGCTTTATCATGCCCCTTATCCAAAAGCCTGTGTATAATGTAAGGCCCACTTTGCTCCTTATCAAGCTCATTAAAATCTACATCCCAAAAGTATTGTTTTAAAAAGGTAGGAAGCTTTTTCATATAGGTCCTTATACATATATTTTACCATAATTGATACCTAGAAGGTATATTTTTTTCTGTTTATTTCTATAGCCATAACCTTAATATCCCTAAGCAGAAAACCAGCTTTTTGGGATATCTGTTTATCGGCCTGAATAAACTCAAAGCTATCTAATAGATCTTCAATTAATCTCTTCTTCTGTTCTATCCGACCATATTCCTCTGGTTTCGTCAACTAATTTTTTGATCTTTTCCTTTTTATCTGCTTCATCGCTAATAGGTTGAAGTTTCACTTTTACTTCTCTATCTTTTTTTATATACACAGGTTCACCAGTAGAAACCACCATATCGACAAGGTTAAAGAAATTGTTTCTTACCTCAGTTGCTGTAATAATATTTTTAGCCATGACCCTATTTTACAAAAGTATGTACACAATATCAATACTTCTACTTAGACTACAGATTGACTTCAATCTAATTTTATGACCACAATAAATTGTGAGACAAAAACTGCTTATAGTAGGTTACATTACTTTGCTCATCACCATTCCTATTACTTTTTATTTATTTAAAGATCAAATCAGATCTAGCTTTCTTAAACCTAAAGTTTCAATCCAGCCAAAACTTATTAGAGAAACTACAATCGCTGAGGTTGCAGCAAAGTCCCACCCCAGCCTCTTTTATGCAGATTTGGAATATGATCCGAATACAGAAGCAGTAGCGTTAAGAGAAACATCTGTAGGTCGCGGTGACCCTCCATCACTTTTTCCTGATAAACCACCCGATGATAATAATCGTTTATCTTTCAAGGTGGAAGTTGTGTCAAAGGAAAATATTGTCCTTCAAAGCGGCTGGTATTCTGATTATAAACAAAAAGTAAAGCCAAAAGAGGGTTTGCTTAGATTCTCTGTGGTAACAGGGTATGAACCCGGAGCTATTGTAAAACTCTATTATCCTAATGAGAGTAAGCTTATCTGGCTTGGGAAAATACAATGATTAAAATTTTAATTTTTTGTTTTGCATTTCTACTTGCAACTTTTGCGTTTACTGGGTCCATTGCTGCACAACAAACAACTAGGCAATATATTGTAAGACCATATTTAGTAATCCCTTCTGACTGGAATACACCGGAAACTCTTGAACAAATCCCAACCTTTAAACAAGATATCTTACAAGCTTTAGAAGAAGTACAAACTTGGTATGCAGAAAACGCAAATGGTAAAACTTTTAATCTTGATGAAGAAGTTCGGGTTGTTTTCCCTCAAACAGCAGTTGTAGAAAGGCGTTTAGGAAATAGTAATATTGAGGATTTAGTGCCTAACGAGGAAAATGGAGTAGTAAACACTAATTGGATTGTAGGTTTATGGTCAGGAAGTGCTTTGGGAACTGGAGCTGGAAACCAACTTTCTTCCATAGGCAATGCCCGTTTAAGCTTTGATCAATTATTGGATTTGCATAATGTTGAAATTAAGGAAGGAATAAGTTATAGAGAAAATGCTATAAAAATACTTACCCATGAGTTAGGTCATGCTTTTGGTCTAGTTAATGCAGGATATGCCCTTAGTCATCCTTGCACTCAAATAAGTAAAAACGAATGTAGAGATGGTGCTCCACAACCCTTACCCCAACCTGAAGAATGGAATGGTAGTGTAATGGGGCAAGCTTTTACGAGCTTTTCCAGAGTGAAATTTAATAACTCAATACACAATCCTGAATTATGGAAATTATATGGAAGTGCATTTGTTAATCCTCAACGCGAGCCTGCTCCTTCTCCTTTCGGCGCAGCAAAACCGCCATTTCGACCCACTATTTTTTATGTTAACCCTCAACCAGTAGAAGTTGGGTCTGTTTTGGAAATACACGGGAACAGTTTTGGTGAAAATAAAGGAGAAGTAAATTTATTCCAACGCTTTTATTCTACTCGAGAAAATAAAGTAGAACAGATAGTTGAATGGTCAGACCAACTTATCAAGTTTGTGGTAGAAAAACCAGCAGATATGATATGCATTATCGTTCCTAGCCCAACCGAACCAAATACAACAATCGGTGAATGCGCAAACATTAAAATAGAAGGGGTACCACTTCCCCCAATCCTTACTATAAATTTATCAACCACCTGTGGAGAGCCGAAAAGGCCTTTACCTATATTTTCGGATTACAAAAAACTTCTAGGTGTCGAACTTAATAAACTTGAAGATAATGGCCAAGAAACTCAAAAAATGAACTGGAGTATAAATGCCACTGCCAAACTACAAGCACTTTTCCTCATTGGGTCAGAATCCCCAGTTGCATTAACAGAAGGAAATCATGTGCTTAGGGCACCGGTATTGGAAGATGTATCTCCTACGCCGGAGATTGTGCCTATTGAAATAACAGATATCACAAAGTCACAAGAATTGACAGCTAATTTCCATTATCCAGAGTGTCCTGTGCAACCTAGTCCTACGCCGACTCCTACTTCCACTGCTACCCCTTCAGCTACTCCTATAGGAACCTTTGTTACTGGTTCTGCCTCATGCACAAAACCTCATAACCATTTAACTAAGGATCACTTTGATGTATCCATTGATATGAATATCCCTCCCCAAAAATCAGACCTAAGCGTCTGGACAACGATTACTGATGATCGAAGTGGATCCACAGGACTTCTATCATCTGGTGGGGCCGGAAAAAGTCATACCGAACTTCATGACTCTTTCAGTTCAATAAGAGGACCAGGCACTACCATGAGTTTTACACCTAATACTAAATATACTGTTAAAGTCTGGGCTGCTCCTTATACTACTGAAAACCCCAAGTTTGATAATCTTATTACCCAAACTACATTTATAACTGGTGAGTGCGGAGAACTAGAACAAGTTATTATTTCAAATTATCCTGATTTTAGAGAGAATAATACTCCAATTGATGAAGGAAGTGAGACAAAAGTTATTGAAAATCCTAGTGAAAATCAGGAAATTAAATGGCAAGATTCAACCTTAAGTGAAGATCAACCAGTATATGTGAGGGAAGTGTATGAAGACGAAACAGTCAAGGATTATCAGGCTGATTTAGATAATGGAGAAAAAACCCTAGTTGGAAATGTACAAATTGAAGAAGTTGAGCAGCCTGTACAAGAGAAAAGGGTTACAAAAATATCTATAGAAGATTCTGTTATCTGGTCAAAAGAAGAAGGAAGCTTTCCTGTTAACTTAAATTTAAATGACCAGCAGGTTTACACTATCTGGGTATATTATTCAGATGATACATCAAAACCTTTCAGTTTAACTTTTCAAAAATCTGTCCAGGAAGAACCGTCTACCCAAGAGCCCGAATCCACAGATTGTCTTACTTCATGCGGGATAGAAAACGGCCTTAACTGTACTGACCAGGAAAAAGCAGATAAAGAGTGTGCAGATTCCTGGGAGGATGATTCTACCTGCAGTTTTACTGATTATGGTCCACCCGAGAGAGGAGACGGATGTATACCATGAAAGAATATATTAAAAATTTAAGGATCAGCAAAAAACAAGCTATTATTACTTTGATTCTGCTTTTGGGTATTGTCTTTGGTGTGATTTTAGTGCAAAAACCCCAGATTTTTAAAGGAAGGGCAGATGTTGATATATCTTCTGCTCTAAATATCCAAGGAACAGGTGGTGAGGCGGTTAAGTGTGTACAACAGACCTGTACTACCAAAGCAGAAGAAGTAACTATTGAAGTCAAAGATCCTGATATATTCCTTAAGGATTAACCGGTACAACCGAAGCCTCTAATATTTATGGAGATATAATTTTTACGTTCGCCATAGGCGAAGGCAAGGTTCTGACAACTGAGCAGTAGAATCTCTAATACTGCGAAGGTGTCATGGTCCTTATATCCTTCATTGGAAAATCGGAAGTGTTGTTTGTGACAAGGGTCAAATGGTTAAGTTTTGCCTGGGCAGCAAGGAAATAGTCTAAAAGCTGTGTTCTTTTGGTTCTCAAAAACTTTTTTCTATATGCTGCTGCTAGTTTAGCAGTGTCAAGGTCTATAGGCAAAATTGGAAAGCTATCTATTAACTTTTGGAATTGTTTCTCTTCCTTTTCTGTGGCTTGAGACAAAAATTCGCCGACAACTACTACAGATAAATAAAGCTCCTTCTCTGCTACTGCTTTTTTAAAAAAGCTTTGACTCGGTTCTTCTCCTATTAATGCTCTAATAATAACATTGGTATCTAAAAGATACATCTAAAGAATTTTCCTGTCGCGCCTTATTTCCCTTTGCCACTTATTAATATCTACTCCTGCCCAGCCACTTTCCTTAGGGTCTATTGAGCCGCCAAGCTCATCGGCTAATTTTTTAAGCTCTTCTTTTTCTTTTCTCTCCTCCTCTAGTCTTTTTCTAGCAGCTTTTCTTAAATACTCAGCAAGGGATTCACCACTGGAAGCTCTTTGACGGTCTATTTCAGCTCTTAAATCTTTTGGTAAATAAATTTGAGTTCTTATAGCTTGATGCATACATCATTAATATACATCACTAGAGTTATTTTGTCAATAGTTCGATTTCACTCACTATTGATACTGAGCATACTTGAGGTGAGCGTAGTCGAACCAGTCGAATGTATCAAGATAGCACCACCCAGCCTCTTAGGTCTTTTTTTGGAATCTTTATAGGAGTGGTTAAAAATTGGTCAACTTCCCCTATAAAGATTAAAGTGCCATATTTTGCATTAGATTTAGCTTCCCAATACTCTTTACTTTGGGCAATTCTCTTTCCATATCTTTTTCTTAAGTCATTCATATCAACCTCCTCAAGCCCATCATAAAAGACTACCTTTTTTACAAGAAATTGACCAACAGGATCCTGACCAGATGGTTTTATATAAACCAAATCCCCGGAAGAAATTTGACCAAAAGGAGGATCTTTCCTTCTTGAAAACCTGCTTTCTATGGTCTTTTGACCGGTAAGTATCTTCTCTCCCCCATCCCCCTTAAAAATAGCCAGGTGTTTCATGAAATATTATCCACCTATCCTGCAGGCAGCTATGCTTCCTAAAAGTCCTCTGCCTGCCCCAAAACCTAAAAGCAGGGTGATTTTCCCAGGATCCAGTCTATCCTCCTGGATCAATTTCACCAGGGCCTTTGGAATTGAGGCAGAGGAAAAATTGCCGTCCTTAAAATCTTCAACTACCTGACCTGCTTTAAAACTTGGGGTCAGTCTTTCCGCGAGTGCTCTCACCATTCTACCTGAACCCTGGTGAGGCACAATATACCCAACCTCATTTGGATCTATCCCATACTTTGCCATAAACTCCCCTAATGCTTGCGGTATCCTTTCCAAAACTTGTCTGTACACTGCCGGCCCTTCCTGTCTAAATTTACCATCATGAGATCTATCCACAGGCTCATTAATGAAGGGTTCTCTGACCAATTGCCAGTTAATTGGCATTCTGATCAGGTTGGTAACTTTATCAATCATCCTACTTTCTGCTGCCAGAATATTAAAATTTACCCCCAGTATAAAACTTAAACCTGCTGCCCCATCAGAAAAAATAGTTTGAGATAAAGAAGGATCTCTCTTAATTGCTTCCTCCTCTCTTAAATCAACCAGTTTGTCTGAATATTTTTCTGATGCTAAAAAAAATACTCTCCTGCCCCGGAAAGTGTCCTCGTTTTGTTTCAAAAATACTAGGCCTCTGACAAAACCGGAGCAGGCAGCATATATATCTAATCTTCCTCCTGTCAGATGAAGTTTTCTTAATACTTCTGTTGCTACATTCACACCGATTGGGAAACTAGTGGAAACTAAAATTAAATCCACCTGATTTTCTGCTAAAACATCTTCAGCCACTTTTAAGGCCATATCCACCACTGTCTCATCTTCTGCGGCATGAAACCGGCGCTCAATCCCGGTCTTTTGCAAAATAGATTGGGCTGTTAAAAACTGGCCGGAACTTACTTCTACCCTCCAGCTTTCAATTGTTTCGTTGGTTAAAACTAAAGCAGGCTTATAAACACCGTAGCTAACAGATGGTCTGGATTCAGCTAAAACCATATACTTGTTGCAATTATATCACCTACTCTGTTATACTTGACAAAAGGCCTCAAAATATGAGGCTTTTTTAGTGCAAATGCCCAATGTAATTGATTTTTTAAAAGAAGTTAGAGAGGAACTTACTAAAGTTGCGTGGCCCTCTCGTGATCAAATAATAAGGTATACTATTTTAGTAATAATTGTGGCTATAGTTGTAGGAATATTTTTAGGAGGTCTGGATTATATTTTGACTTTAGTTACAGCATTTATATTGGAAAACTATGGAAGATGATGATCAAAAACAATTAAATACACCAACTCAGGAACCAGAACAGCCTAGTGAGGAGGCACCGAAGTCAAGTGAGCCAGAAGCAGTTGGTGAAGCTCCACAGTCCGAAGAGGTAGGAGTTTCAGAAGATACTGGTGTGGAGCAAACCCACAGCGAGGCTCAAGACACTACCCAAGAATCAGAATCTAGTGAGCCGAGTGGTGCTTCTGCCACTGACGAGGTGCCGACTGTGAAAAAAAATGATAACCCTAATGCCAAATGGTATGTTGTGCATACCTACTCCGGCCATGAAAACAGGGTTGCTGCTGCTTTAAAACAAAGAGTTGAATCCGAAGGTCTTGCAAGCAAAATTTTGGATATTTTGGTTCCTATGCAGGATAAAATAGAAATAAGATCGGGTAAAAAACAAACTATAAAAGAAAAAATCTTTCCGGGATATATTTTGGTTAAAATGGTATTGGATGATACCTCCTGGCTTGCTGTCAGAACCACCCAGGGTGTAACCTCATTTGTGGGGATTGGCAACAAACCTACACCTATTTCGGATGCGGAGGTTCAAACCATAGTTAAATTCACCCAGGAAGAAGCTCCTGTTTATAAACAGGTATTTGCTGTTTCGGATACTGTTAAAATAATTGACGGTCCTTTTGCGGACTTTATTGGAAAAGTAGACTCCCTTGATGAAGAAAAAGGTAAACTGCGGATTTTGGTTTCTATTTTTGGAAGGGAAACACCAGTAGAATTGGATTTCCTGCAGGTACAAAAGATATGAGAATTGACCTAATTGATCTAATTAACCTAATTTCTAAACAAATCCCAATGACTAATTTTGGAAATTGGTGCTTAAGTCATTGTTTAGGTCAATTAGAAATTAGAAATTAGAAATTCAAGATTAAATGGAATAAATATGGCTCAGAAGAAAATAAAGACTTATATAAAACTTAATATCCCTGCAGCTACAGCCACGGCTGCTCCTCCTGTTGGACCTGCTTTGGGCCAGCATGGACTCCCTATAATGGAGTTTGTTAAAGCTTTTAATGAAAAGACAAAAGACAAACAGGGAAATATCTTGCCTGTAGTTATTACTGTTTATGAGGACAGAACCTTTTCTTTTATTACTAAAGAGCCTCCTGTGGCAGAGATGGTTAAAAAAACTCTTTCTCTGGAAAAAGGATCCGGTAGGGCTTTGAAAGAACCTGTGGGATCACTTAGTCAGGCCCAGGTCAGACAAATAGCGGAAGCAAAGTTACCTGATTTAAATACTAAAGATCTGGAAGCAGCTGTAAAGATTGTTGAAGGAACAGCCAAAAGTATGGGGGTAAAGATACAAGTATAAGTACCAAGTATCCAAATAACAAGTACCAAACAATGACCAAATTCTAAAATTTTAAATTTAAATATTGGTTATTAGAATTTGTTTGGATACTTGGAAAACTTGGATCTTGGAATTTACGACTGAAAGGAGTAATTGTGGGTAAAACAAAGATTAAAACAATTGATGATTCTGCTCCAGTGGAGGGAGAAAAGGAAAAAACTTCTAATAAACCAAGAAAGACTGCGAAGTCTGAAGTCGACAAAGTAATCGGTGAAGTTGAGAGTGCTCCAAAGGAAGTCTCTGATGCCGATGAAGCGAGGGGTGACAGCGAGGAGGGTTCCCGACGCGTAGCCGCAGCGAGTGAAACGAGCGAGGATGCACGGCGGGACACCGAGCTGGCAGGACCCCGAGCGCAGAAGAAATCTCAGAAGCCAGGCAAAGCCAAGCCAAGATCCAAGAAATACCAGGAAGTTTTCAAAGATTTGGACCGCACAAAATCCTATCCCCTGGATGAAGCAGTTGACATGGTTAAAAAATTATCCTATGCTAAATTTAATGCCACCATAGAGGCTCACATAAACACGGTGCAAACAGGGCTTCGCGGTTTTGTCTCCTTACCTTATGCATCGGGTAAAAAAATTCGCATCCTAGCCTTCGGAAAAGGCGCTGAGCAATCTGGCGCGGATAAAGTTGGTACTGATGAGGTAATTGAGGATATTATTAAAGGTAAAGTTGATTTTGATTTAGTTGTAACTACCCCAGAATGGATGGCAAAGCTTGCCAAACTAGCCAAAGTTTTAGGCCCAAAAGGTCTTATGCCAAATCCTAAAAGTGGAACTATAACTGCTGATATTAAAAAGGCAGTTGAGAGTTTCCAGGCAGGAAAAACTGAATATGGATTTAAACAAGTTTATAAAACAGAAGCCAAAACACCTGTTATTCATCTTGCCTTAGGCAAAATAAACCAACCTACAGATGAGCTGACACAGAATATTAAAGTCTTATTATCCACCTTGGGAAAAACCAAAATCAAAAGAGTCTCCCTATCTCCTACCATGGGCCCATCAGTGAAACTGGATTTGAATTCAATTTAATATCCCCTAATTCCCTTTTCTTAAAGCCTTTTTGAGAATTAACCCCAGATCTATTTTTAGGAAGAACGCTGAAACTATTCCAAAAATTAATATAAAAACGGCTGAAAGGATATGAAAAAGTACAGTCATGGCTGAAGCTAAATTAGCTCCTATTCCAAATACTCCTGATAGAATCAGCAGACCGGAAGCCTCTGCAGATCCTACATATCCCGGTGCAGCAGGAATAAGATAAGTTAGTGCGGATAAAAGCTGGCCTAAGTACATTTTTAAAAAGTTTTGAGGAAATCCCAAAGCTATAAAAGTAAAATACCAGATATAAGCATCCGCAATGTATCCTAAAACTGTAAATAAAGAAAGCAAAAATAAATCCCTGGGATGCCTTTTAAGTATACTAAAGGATTCTAAAATGAAAATACTAAATCTATCAAAATATATCTTAATATCATTAAATATTAATAGATGCTTCAAAAAACCGATCATTTTTCTCGTAAAAGTTATCTGAAATATAGCAAAATAGGTTAAAACTAAAGCTGTTGCAAATATAATTGTTATGAAAATTATAATATTTATATCCAAGGCTGTTGGAATAAGCAGTAAAAGTACTGCTGCTAAAAGTAAGACTACTAAAAAATCAACAAATCTGTCCAAAAAAACCCAGATAACTGACTTTGCAAGAGGTAGGCCAAAACGGGTATTTAAATAAATACCTTTTGCTATTTCTCCTGCCCTGATTGGAATATAAAAGTTTAGCATCATTGCCACTCCATTTAGAAATATTAGATCCTTAAGAGCAATATCTTTAATATTTTTTAAAAAAATTTTTAACCGAATCGCCCGAATTACAGGTGACGCTAACATAAACAGGAAGACTGGTATCAAATTTAAAAATTTAAGATTTGAAAGGGTTGAAAAAATTTCTTCCAAATCAACAAACTGAAACCAAATTAGGATTAAAATCAAGCCTATTGCACTGTTTATAAAAATCCCTCTTAATGTTTTCATTGAAAATATGGCATCTATTAATATACACTTAATATACACTATTTATATGTTTTCATCTTTGAGAATGCGAATTATTTTGGGAATATATATATTTATCATTATCTCCATTCCAATTGGGGCATACCTTGCATCAGAGCAAACTATCTTCAAAGGCAAAGCCCAGGAGAAAAAAACTATAACAAAACCCCCTTCCAGTCCTAAAGCATCGCCCGCAAAGAATTTAAATGATCTTTCGGAAGGTACAGAAGATAAAGAAAGCATAGCTACCTCTTTTGGCCCAACGCTAAGTTTAAAAGTAGCCCTTGAAGGAAGACCCAAGGATAAACAGTCAGGCAAATTATTTGTTGGTATCATAGAGGGTTTGGTAAGTTTGAACCCAAAATTCTTACTTAGCTTCACTATAGATGTTCCTGCAGGAGGAGAATACAGCGGTTTATCCCTGGCAGGATTAACCCCGGGGACACGCTATTCTGCTTTACTTAAGGGTCCTGCGCAAATTGCATCAGCATCAGCATTTATTATGACCCCGACAGTAAGTAATTTAAATTCGGGCGATACTATAGCTTTGCTAACTGGCGATTTAAATGAGGATAACACAATAAATTCCCAGGACTATTCCATTGCCCAAAAAGCGCAAGGCTCGACTTCTAAATCTTCAAACTGGAATGAAAATGCGGATTTTAATAAGGATGGCACAGTAAATGCATTTGATTTAGCAATCATTACTAAAAACTTCGGCAAAATTGGGGATTCGGGACCTTGGACTTCTCCTATACCAACAAAAGAAGCTTCAAAGTCGGCAGGCTTAGTTACTCCCCCAAACTCAGGCGGCTACTGGTTCTGGTTGCCAAGTTTTTAACACGAACTTGACCACGAACTTGACCACTTGACAAATGCAAAAAAATAGGTTTAGACTAAAGATATGGATGTAAAAAGTTTGGTTTTGATGATTGATATACTAGGGATTGGTGTGGGACTTACCTCTCTTTGGGTAATAATCTCTACTTCTACTAAGGTTGGAGGTCAGGTAGGCAGCTCCTTTAACTTTGTACTTTTGGGAATTCTTTTTCAGATGGCTGCCATTATTTATACAATAATTTTTACGAGGCTTAAGCTTTTATCGGCACCTGCACTTGATATCCATCACGCCTTAATGGTCATTGGACTAATCCTTTTTGTGGTTGCTGCGAAAAAATTTTCCGATTTGTCAAGATAATGTATGTTCCTGCCCTCATTTCTACGAAGGAAAGGCCCAAATAATGGGCTCGAAGAAAAGTCCAATCAACAAGACTTGCTCCCTCCACTTGTAGAATTTGCCTATAAATTGGGGCAGGAAAAAATTGGGGTCAAAATCAATACCTTAGGCTCAAAGCCAAGCAGTCAATCCTCAAGAGAGGCTCTCCCGCAATACATTAAGCATGTTTATGACCTTTTGGCAATAAGTCTTGGACCGCAAGTTGCAAGAGAGTTATTTGAATCTCAACTGACACTTTTTAAAAAGACATACGGAGTAAATCAGAAGTATTTTGAGCTCCTTAAAGAGTTGCCAATTCCGGTCATGGGAGCAGAAAGACTTGCTGTTTTAAATAGGGCTGAACTTGAAAATGAACTTAAGCTTCGTATCAAAGAGTTAGAAGAAATTAAGGCCAATCTTGAAAAAACCGTTTTGGAGCGAACCAAAACAATAACCGCTGAAAGAAATAAATTATCCCTTATTCTCTCCGGCATTACAGATGCAGTAATAGCTTTGGATCTAAACCGAAGCGTTGTTACGTTCAACAGGGGTGCAGAGCGCCTAATCGGTATTTCTCAGCAAGATGCCTTGGGCAAACCAATAAGTAACCTGATCAAGTTTTTTTCCAAAGACAGAGAGATGTTTACTCAAGAATATACCCCTTTTAGAGGAGACGGTTTTGAAGGAGAAACACTAAATCTTGAAGGCTTAAAAATAAAAAGTTTCAATGGGAAGGAAGTCTTTGTTAATTTAAGAGTAGGACAAATCAGGGAAGGTCCATTTGTAAATTTGGGTTGTATTTTAACTTTACATGATGTAACGCAAGAAAAGAAGCTTGAGGAAATGAAACTTGATTTTGTATCCATGGCTGCTCACGAGTTGCGTACTCCCTTAACTGCACTTAAAGGATACATATATGTTTTTTCAAAAAATCTTATCAACGTTTTAAATGAGCAACAAAAAACCTACCTTTTAAGGATGAATATTGCAAGCCAAAGGCTTATTGCATTGGTTGAAAATCTTTTAAATGTTTCAAGAATTGAAAGGGGAAGTTTAACGCTTCATTTGGAGGAAGTTGATTGGGTTGGAAATGTAAAAGCAACTGTTTCAGAACTTTTAGATGAAGTCAGAGAGAAAAATCAGGAGCTTGCAATAATTGAGCCTACAAAACCTTTGCCGAAAGTGAAAGTTGATAAATTCAGAATGAACGAGGTATTATCAAACCTTCTTTCAAATGCCATATCATATACCCCAACAGGTGGTAAAATTAAAGTATGGTTTGACTGCTCTCCTGATGAGGTTATAACTTATGTTGAAGATAATGGCCAGGGTATTCCAAAAGAAGCTCTGCCTCATCTTTTTACAAAATTCTTTAGGGTTTCAGGAGTGTTGGAACAGGGCTCAAAAGGCACGGGACTGGGGCTTTATATTGCAAAATCTATTGTTGATCTGCACAAAGGCAAAATACGGGCTACCTCTGAAGGGTTAGGCAAAGGTTCAACTTTCAGCTTCTCAATACCTATAAAGGAGCAAGTGGTAAGTCAGATAAAAAGTATTCCTGATGGTAAAATATACATAGGACGTATCTAAAATAAAATGAACAATGGTAAAAAGGTACTGCTTATTGAAGATGAATTCTTCATAAGTGACTTATACAAACATATTTTATCCGATGCAGGAATTAGGGTAGAAGTAGCAGAAGATGGTGAGCAGGCTTTACAAAAATCAAAGGCTGATAATATTGGTTTAATACTGTTGGATATCATGCTGCCAGGGCTTAATGGCATTGAAGTTTTAAAAAAATTAAAAGAAGATCCCCTGTACCGAACAATTCCTGTTGTGCTTCTTACAAATTTAGTACAATCATCTGTTGTGAAACTTGCTTATAACCTAGGAGCTTCCGGATATCTTTTAAAGGTCAGTTTAAAACCAGAGGACCTTGTAAGATGTGTTCAAGATTATTTCAAAAACCCAAATCTCAAGATGAGGTATGAGACTTTGGATTTGGATTAGCCAATCATGGATAAAAAAATACTTTTGATTGAGGATGATGATTTAATAAGACAGCTTTATGCGGATCAGATGAGGGCAGCTGGCTTAGAAGTTTTTGATTTCCCTGATGGAAAATCAGGGCTTGCGGCCTTAAGACAGCAAAAGTATGACCTTATACTTTTGGATATAATGCTTCCTGACATCAATGGTTTGGAAATTTTAAAGCAAATTAAACAAGATAATGGATTAAAATCCATCCCTGTTGTGCTTCTTACAAATTTAGGACAGGATACTATTATAAAGGAAGGATTTAAACTGGGAGCTGATGCATATCTTATAAAGCTTGCTTATAATACTGACCAGATTATAACAGAGGTTAAAAATATATTAGCAGGCCAAATGCCCCAAAAACCCCAAGAGTTGACCCCGATTTAATCGTGGTTGACAAACCAGTAAGTTTTGGATAGAATAGTTTTGCTTAAGACAGTAGGTGCCTAACTAAGTCCTACCGAGGCAAAAAATGCCAAAAACAAGACAACAAAAAGAGAAAGAGGTTAAATCTTTATCAGATAAGCTTTCTAGAGCCAAGTCTGTTGTTTTTGCTGACTTTCGAGGCTTAAGTATGAAATATTTATCAGCGCTTCGTAATCAGCTGCGTGACCAGCAAGCAGAGTTTACCATCACTAAAAATACTCTACTTAAACGTGCCCTTCCAGCATCCAACTTCCAACTTCCAACTTCCAGCCTAGAGGGTCCTACAGCAGCGCTCTTTGCTTATGATGATGAAATCTCTCCAATTAAAATTTTGGTTAAAACCTTAAAAGATACAGGGTTTGGTAAGGTCAAAATGGGTTTTTTAGGTCCAGATTCACTTGATGAAGCCAAAATCTTACAGCTTGCCACCCTACCTACAAAGATTGAATTAAGAGGTCAGACAGTAGGAGTTTTAGCTGCTCCACTACAAGGAATGGTAGGAGTACTTATGGGGAATATACGTAATCTAGCATATGCATTAGATCAGATTCGTTTACAGAAAGGGGGTGTTTCGTAATGGCAGACGATCAACAAAAACAAGATCAACCACAAGTCAAAGACACTAACCAAAGTGGAAGTGCTGAAGAGCCTAAACTTGAAGAAAAACCGGTTCCAAAACCAGTCAAAGATACTGAGCAAAGTCGAAGTATATCAGCCAGTTTAGAAAAGATAATTGAACAAATAGAAAAATTATCAGTTCTTGAACTAGCTGATTTAGTACATGCTTTGGAAGACAGGTTTGGTGTTAGCGCATCAGCACCAGTAGCTGTTGCAACATCAGGAGCAGAAGGTGGACCCGCAGCAGGCGAACCGGAGGAAGAAAAAACTACATTTAATGTTATTCTTTCAGCATCTGGTGCTAATAAAATTGCAGTTATTAAAGCTGTAAGAGAACTTGTTCCAACTTTAGGGCTTAAAGAAGCTAAAGATTTGGTAGAAGCAGCTCCAAAACCAGTACTTGAGAGTGTCAACAAGCAAACAGCAGAAGAGGCTAAGACAAAATTAACAGCCACAGGAGCTACAGTTGAATTACAATAACAGGATAAGAGTATATAGTTTCTAGTTACTCATTACCTATTGACATCCTCTGAAACCATGTGATATATATTGAGACAGAATGGCTGATGAAGATCATAAATGATCTTCTCTGACCATATAAATATGGCAGATAAATTATCACTTGAGAATCTCCCTGACCTTTTAACTGTTAGAGAAGTTGCTGAAGTTTTAAGGGTCTCCCCTTTAACCATCAAGAGATGGGGTAAAAGAGGAAAACTCCCTGCAATAAGAATAAATTCCAGAGGAGATAGAAGATATAAGAAAGAAGCCGTGCTATGGTTACTAGGAATAACTCAGAAAAACACCGGAACTGAATCAAGTACACCAACCACCTATTAAATTTCTAATTACTAATTTCTAATTGACCTAAATAATGACTTAATGTCTAATGTCCCAATTTAGTCATTTGGTCATTGGGATTTGATTAGAAATTAGGTTAATTAGGTTAATTAGGGCAATTTAGCACTTTACTACTCTATTCTGCTAATTACCGATGAATATGTTGTCCTAAAGCCAAATCCGCCAGCAGCGGATCATTCAGTAGCTATTTGTGGACGAACCGAATAGTTTGGATTTTGTTCAAAACTAATTTCTCCCTTTTTCTCAATAATATAGTAAGCAAAACCCTGCTTTTCTAAAATAGGCTTTAAATCTTCCAAAGCAGAATCAAGAAAACCAATCCTTAAAACTGCTAAAAAGCTACTGCCTGTATTCACAATGCACATTCCCCATCCTGCCGGCAGCAAAACCTGTTTTCCGGGATTTAAACTTACCACCTTAAATTCCTTTGCCTCTCCTTTCTCATCATTCCTTTGTATAATAAATATTCCCTTCCCATATAAACACTGATAGGTCTGCAGTCCGGGAAAATTACTAAAATAGCCCAGGGTTTTATTAAATTCTATTCCATTCTTTCCGGGAGATAGCACAATTATAGCTTGTTCGTTATCCGAAATTATATAGTATGGAGTTTTTATAGCTCCTCTTACGCCTTTCATCAGTACAGGTTTTAAATCTTTTTTTGTTTTGGAAATTACCATATATTTTTAAGAATATCACACTTTGTCATCTCCATGAAAGTCTTTCGAATTCCTTATCAAATACCACACATATTTTAGAAGGGCAAATTGTCTTTTTATTCTCCAGGGCTGCAATATTAGCCTGAACAACCATTCAAATCCTAAATTCCTTATCCAGATTGGTGCTCTTTGCACTCTACCTGATAGATAATCAAATGCCCCGCCAACACCCATGGCTACCTTAACATCCAAGTTTGGTAAATTTTTTGCAATCCATTTTTCCTGTTTTGGTGGACCAAAAGCTACAAAAAGAATATCTACCTCATCGTCATTGCGATCCCGCACCATATGGTGCGGGAGTGGCAATCTTTTATTAACAATGACATTCCCATTGTTATCAACCTCTCCACCATTTTCAGCGAAAACAATGTTAAGTTTTGGGTATTTTCGCAACAAGCACTTAGCACACCTTTCTGCTACCCCGTCCCTAGCTCCTAAAAGGCCTATTGTGAAGCCCTTTTCGGAAGACAGCTTAATTAGCTCCTCCATAAAGTCTATCCCGGGAATATGACAAACTATATCACCTGTTAATCTTAATCCCTTTCCATCAGGAATAGCCAGATCTGCTTTATTGATAATATCCAGAATCCTCTTATCACTCCGTGCCATCATTACAATCTCGGGATTAGGGGTAACAATGTAGTGCTTTTTGCCATTTTCCAACCATTTCTCCACCACTTTTATAGCCTGTTCCATATTTACATCATCAATTTTTACTCCAAGAACATACTTTTTCATTTTGCTGCTTCCTCCAAAATTTTTAGGGTTTCTTTCGCAGTTTTCTCCCAAGAGAATCTTTTTACATTCTCAAATCCGGCTTTAACGATTTGAGATTTGACATTTGAGATTTGACATTTTCCCATACCTTTAACTATATCATCTACAGAATACGGATTTACATATATTGCCCCTTTCCCGGCCACTTCAGGCATGGAGGATATGTTAGAAGTAACAACCGGACATCCACAGGCTTGAGCTTCCAAAATAGGCAGGCCAAAACCTTCAAAAAGGGAGGGAAATGTTAAAGCTATGGCCCCCGAATACAAAGCCGGCAGATCTTTATCAGGCACATAGCCTAAGAACTTCACTTTATCCTCTATTCCAAGCTCCTTTGGCAATCTATATATTTCATCTGCTAGCCAGCCTTTGGAACCTGCTATGACTAAATGAATGTCATTGCGAGGGTTCGAAAAACCCGAAGCAATCTTTTTTTGAGAGTGGTAAAATGCTTTTATAAGCCTCTCAAGATTCTTCCTTGGTTGTACAGTTCCTACGGATAAAAAATATTCTCCAGGAATTAGTTTATACTGCCTCAAACTAGTAACTAAGATATCACTTTTTACTGGTCTAAATAGATTGTTGTCAAAACCTTCATACACAACACTTACTTTTTGAGGATGAATACTAGCCTTTTTTAGCAAATCCTCTTTTGTAGCATTTGAAACAGCAATAAGTTTGGTAGCTGTTTGTAATTGATATCTTGTTATATATTTAAGATATAGCTGCTGCTTAAGTTGATGATAGTATGGCAGATATTCCACTCCAAGATCATGAACAGTCATTACTGTTTTTAAACCCGGCTTTCTGATTATTGGCAGAGTATGTGAAGGTATAAACAAAACATCTAAACTATCTATAAATGTCTGGATGGCCAATCCTCCTTGAGTCCAAAGCCTATTCCACTTTATTTCCACAATCTCAGAATTTTTTGGCAGTATTTTCATTAGTTCACCGATCGGATCATTAATGAAACGGATATATACCTTATAGCTGTTCTTCTTATCTATCTTACTAAGAGATTTGAGAAGTTGATAAGAATAATTCTCTGTTCCTGTTCTCTTACCTACAAAGACTCTTGATGCATCAAAACCAATTACCATAAAGGATATTATCTTTTGGAGACTGATCTTTTGTAAAGATCCAGATTCTCAAGTGCCATTCCTGTTCCTAAAGCCACGCATAAAAGTGGATTTTCTGCCAAAGCTGCCGGCACCCCTAAACTTTCAGTCATTAGCTTATCTAAATTCCTTAAAAGCGAGGTTCCTCCCGACAGTACAATACCTTTATCAATAATATCTGATGCAAGTTCGGGCGGAATCTGCTCCAAAACACCCTTAGCTGCACCGACTATTTTTTGGAGTATATCGACTATAGATTCAGTTACCTCGTCCGATGAGATTTCAACAGTCCGGGGTAAACCGGAAGCAGCATCTCTTCCTCTAACTTCCATCTTCTCGGCTATTTTAAGTGGGATTGCCGAACCAATTTTTATCTTTACCTCTTCCGCCATCCTCTCTCCAATTATTAAATTATGCTTTTTTCGGATATAATTTTGGATGGCTTCATCAATTTTATTGCCTCCAACCCGTACGGAAGAGTGCACTACAACTCCGCCCAGACAAACAACAGCAGCTTCGGTTGTACCACCACCAATATCAATAATCATGTTACCTGAAGGGTTTGCAATTGGTATTTTAGCCCCGATTGCTGCAGCCAAAGGCTCATCAATTAGAAATGCAACTTTTGCTCCTGCTGAAAGGGTTGCGTCCAAAATAGCTCTTTTCTCAACAGAAGTAACACCGGCCGGGGCACAAATCATAACTTCCGGTTTAAAAAACCTGGATGATCCACAAACCTTATCCAGGAAATACCGAATCATAGCTTCGGTAATTACATAATCCGCAATAACCCCTTCTCTCATGGGTCGAAGAGCTAAAATATTGCCCGGAGTTCTCCCCAACATCTCCTTGGCCTCATTGCCAACAGCCAAAACACGGTTATCATCTGTTGTCACAGCCACAACAGTAGGCTCATTTAAAACAATACCCGATCCGGCAAGATAAACCAAAGAATTGGCAGTACCTAAATCAATTCCTACCCTTTTGGATAATCCGAACATTACGGAGACATTTTACTAGCCCCAAAACATGATCACAAGACAGACTAAATGGATCAGACTATCTCAAGTTTATACCATACAAATTTGGCTCTTGAGCAGTAGGTGTAGGGAGTGTACTGATAATAACCAGTCTTGATGAATCCGGCCAAGGAAAAACAAAATTGTCCAAAAAAGTGCCTGCAAAAATCACAGCCTTATTAGTTCCGTCAAAATCCAAAACAGAAATTGAATCTTCCTCAACCATTATTATGTGGCGGGAATCAGGAAGCCAAAGATGCAGTTTGGCTGCCGGAATTTGATATTCTGTATTTTCTTCCAGATCATAAACTTTCACATTCTCACTCTTTACCATAAATTTGGTTTCATCCGGAGCCCAGCTTAAAGTAGCTGAATCTGATGCTATTTTTCTAAAACTTTCATTTTTGATGGTAGCAATTCTTGCTGCTTCCTTGTTTTCCTCATCTTCGGCCCAGGAACTAAGTGTTGCTTCCAAAATTGCTGTAATATCTCTTGGATCAGCATTAAAATTATCCGCATTCAAAAGCCAGTTTTGAGCGGCCACCGTTGCTAAAACTTGCTTTGAGTTAGGGGAAAAACGAAGGGTTGCGGATGTAAAATCAATAAATTGTGATGAGGAAATTTGGTGTGGTTCGGCAGAACGGGCAAAAGCAATAGGTTGGTTACGGATTAGAGTCCAAACCCAAACCCCACTCTTTTTGTTCACTTCCCCACCCGATGTTTTTACAGGAACTATATATGCCAGTTTTGAACCGTCCGGTGAAAGAGTTGGATTTTGTACTCCTGAAAAGGTTAAAGGATAAATAGTTGGTATGCTTGGGAAGAGTGTAACTTTAAGGGCAGTAACCAAACCTACCTTAACAGTTACCGTTTTTTCCCAGGGTATAAAACCTTCTTTTACAACCCTGACAGTATAGTTTTTTGGTTTTAATGATGAAATTGTTGCATTAGTTGCCGTTGTTAAATGACCATCAATAAAAACTGATGCTGCGTCCGGTTCGGAGGAAATATTAATGATTCCTGTTCCTAAAATTTTCTTTTCTTGAGGTGAAAAGGTATAACCTTTGGCAAAAAATATGGCAACCCCTGCAGAAACTCCAATCACAAGGACGGTTATGATGGTTATGATAAAACGCCGAGACATCTTAAGTATCTTAAGTTACTTAGGTCACTTAAGTCAAATCAGCTGCTTACCAGCTTTGCTCTAACCACAAGCCTCCTAAGTAAAGTTCCCGGCGGATCACAAGTTTGCAATGTCAAAACCGGAACATCGTAGGTATTTGTTAAGAATGATACCTCACCTGGTTCAACTGTAGTCTTATCAAAAACAATATAATCATATCTTTTATTCTTATAGAAGACAATCACTCTATCACCTGCTTCAAGCTCTTTCAAGAGATAAAAGACTGCATTGAGACGGACAATATTCCAGGGAGCATCTGTTGAATGAGAAAAAAGATAAAGATTACCCGGCTGACCGGGAGGAGTTGAACCTAATGCTTCTGCAACACCGCTTTGCAGAGCCTTAACATATTCACGCTCATTAACCGGATTAACCCCCCGGATTATCTTTGCATTTGCATTAATTTTCTCAATAACAATTCCATATTCAGTTGATGTAGGCTCTATTATATTTTCCGAAGCAACAATATTCCCAAAAGATTCGGATGCATCTTGAGGAGATGGAAGCGGCATTTGAATTTCTGCCCCAGAAGTATGATAAGATACTCTCCTTTGTATCCCCAATATTCTATCTTTTCTATAGCCGATTTCTGCCTGAATAAACGGTCCCAAGATGAAAATTACTCCAAAAATTCCACTTAAAAATAAAGAGTAACCTAAAAATCTAACCAGAAAAACTATTTTATAACTTTTGCTCATAACAGTACCCCTGGAGGGAATTGCACCCCCGACCACTCCCTTAGGACGGGATTGCTCT
>ERZ1292623.152-Hain-H51-01um-R1-152-length-76443-cov-10_pt1 | contig 76443 bp, 120 predicted proteins | sample MGYA00564398_ERZ1292623 | MGnify/ENA primary metagenome ERZ1292623 (study PRJEB36523, sample SAMEA6512633) | groundwater metagenome | collected 2019-01-07 | study: AquaDiva: Metagenomics assemblies of 32 groundwater samples
TGGGAGGGGTGATAGGTGGTAATAAAGGTTGTCAGGTGGGGAATCGCTTCACCAACTGCACCTTCAGTTTCTAGGAGATCCGGGCGATAGATAGCTACTGCAATAGCGAGACATGCGGCAACCACTTCATGCTTGGTGCGGGACTGAACTGCGGTTTCAATCTCGCGGATTGTGGCCATTACCTGATCACCAGTTAATGTGGTTTCGGCGAGCTGTTCGGGTTCGTTGGTTGAATCAAAAGTCATCTATTTTACCTCTGGAAGGCCGAGAATTACTCTCCACTCGTTTCGATGGTAGAGGGCGATTGGAAGGATATCAATACTTGGATTTTGGAACCTCGCTTGAATACAATCGTATACAGTGCGGGAGAACCATACCGATGAGCCATTGTTGAGGGGGGCACCGACAACCCTCATGTCAGCTTCGAGCGGGACGCCAACATTGGTTCTGAAGAACGCATCTCCACCCAATGATTCATAGGATGGGAAGGCTGGGGGTGGGGCCGGCTCAGGTTCGGGTTGGGGAGTCGGGGTACCGGAGCAACCGGGAACAGTTGGAACAGCACTAACTGGTTCTGTCAGGATCGAGAGATCCATTGGGTTCACCAATCGCTGGTCTAATGGGAGATGCTCGGTGTTGTCGGTTAGAATGACCTCGTAGTTGTTCGTGCCCCCGCTACGTAGAAAGTCGCGGAACTCCCTTGTCTGGACATACACCACCACTTCGTCCGAAATTGGGCGGGTTGGGGATGCACGCTTCATCGATAGAAGCGGGCTGCAAAACCTCTTGATAGTGGATTGGAGGAATTCGATTCGTGACTCGCGGGTTGAGGTGGCATCAGGTCTAAATCCTACTCTTGCTAACTCATAATCGTAGAAAGAAGCGAAGCGGTCGATTTCAGTTTTGGCAGCGATGGACAATATGGAACCTTTCAGTTTGAAAAAATGGCGGCCCAGCCACCTCGCACGAGTTCTTTGTTCCTCGCAACCTGTCACTTCAGGTTTGGGCCGTTGGATGTTGATCGAAATGGAAATGGGGGCCGAAACCCCCACCCCCACCGGATAATCAACTCTCGTCCTTGGCTACTAGAATTCGCCCGACAGCAGAGCCTTGAGGATCCAACAGGACCTACTCTTTAATTATCCTAGTTGATCGTTGCAGCGATGAACCGCGAGACGGTCAGGTTGGCGCGGAGGCGCTTGTCACGACCGTTCTCATCGAAGACTACCTGGCCGTCCGAGTCGCGGACAACCATGTAGGGTAGGATGGAACCATCATCGCCACGGGCGAAGACATCGGGGTTCTTCGACAGCGTGTACTCCTGCTGCGAAGCGCCGTCCCAAATCTTCCAATCGGTTTCGACCTCATAGAGTTGACCAGCGGTCTGCTCGACTGCGTTGGCCTGTTCCTGAGGCTCGGTGGGCATTGCACCCGTCCGACCGCAGGCCTTGAGGTAGTTCGCGAGTTGTGACGCGGTTTCCTTGGTTTCGACCCCAGCGACCTTTCGAGTGCGATCCCAGGTCTTGGCAGAGACCTTTACGAATCGGATTTGGAATCCGTCGTGCTCGCCACCAACAATTGTCGGATCAATCTGGGCGAGGAGCGCACCAGCCTTAGACGCTGTAAACGCCGTATCGGGAAAGGACTCTGGTGCCCGGACAGTGTAGCGGCCTGGGGTCGGCATACGAAAGGTTGAAGTGCCACTGGCACGCTCCCCAGTATACAACGACAGGTCGATGGGTTCGGAAGGCTGAAGATTGCCTAAATGTGAAATGTTAGCGATGATGAAACTCCTGGTTAATGGTTGTTGACGATGGTTGATTTAGTTGGAATACAAAGGTTATTTCTTCAGGGAGTCCAACTTGCTCCCTAATCTGGCACGAATCTTGTCGGTTGCTCCTTTCGATCCAGCCTCGATTGATTCGAGCGCCTTTACAATAGATGCCGGTTCAATGACGGTTTGTTCAATCTTACCATCAAGGGGCATACGGATATTACCAAGACCAGCTGCACCACCAGCATTTACATCACTGTGTGTGCCAAGATAGAGAAGATGACGTTCTGGTTTGCCATTTTGAGCAGCGATAGTGTCAATTCGGAAGGTGTAATCGAACCAATAAGGGGTTACCGTAGTCATGGCCTTGCCGATTACATCAGGGCCGAGGACCTTACCAGCTGCGTTGATGTCTTCATCCTTGCTAACGGCTGAAGTCCACATTAGGTAGGGGATATCCAGCTTATGGGAGTTCCAGACCTCATTGCGGATTTGGTTCTGCGCCACGCCGTAGATGGACATATTACCGGCAGAAACCTTCAAGGTGTCGCCGTCGGAGGCTGCCTGGAAGGAGATGTTGGCGCTACCACCAATATTTACACCTGCTGCCAGTTTTTGTTCCATCGACATCATCATGGAGTCGGCGAAGGATCTGAAGGATTCAAATACCGCGCAACCATATTTAGTTATGTCCGCTTTAATCCACTTTCCATTTGCATCGCGAACACTACCGCTAGCAGCCTTATTTAAGAAAATAAATGGATCAGTTGTGCCGATTTCACAAACCTGAATAATCCCCAAGTCAATGTAAGGCTGAACAGTTTTTGTTCCACCTTTATCCGCAGTCCAGAGGATGGTTGGTTTACCGGTTTTTATAAATGCGTACTCAGCCAACTCTCCTGCCATTGCAGACTTTCCAGAATTACTTCTGCCGTAGACTAGAATTTTCGTATGTGCCATTATTAACGTTTCCTTAGATTTCTAGAGCTAATTCCTTCACTTACCAGTTGACCAACATATTTAGGCGAAATTCCAAATCGTTCACCTAACATCTCTCTAAAGGCAATTCGCCCATGTCGTCTAGGAGGCGCTGATTCTCCCCATATACGTCTAAGTTCAACTACATCAGCGTCGGCAATTTTCGTTTTGCCGTTATCGAATTCGTAATGCGGGTGGTATAGATTGTCTCGGTTTTTAGCCCTCATGTCCAGGAAATTATCAGTGGGAGTTCCCAAAAACAAATGTTCTGGATTGCAACAAGGCGGATTATCACATGTGTGGCAAATATACAGTCCTTTTGGTGGATATTCACCATGAACAATCTTCCAAATCACATGTGTTGCTCGGACTAAACCAGCAGATCGACCTCCGCGACCCAATAATCCATAACCTGTAGGATGAGTAGCACCAGTCCATCTCCAACACCCATTATTACATTCAATAAATCGCCATACACGTTCTTCTACAGGAACCATATTTACTTGGTCCCAGCCACTTCTGAGTTAAACTCACCATTAGCAATAACGTCAGCTTCCCCAACACCCTCCATCCAGGTCAGGGCACCTGCGAGGGAATTGACGATATCGTCATCGTCTACAGATGGGGTTTGTTCGACGATAACCAGGTAGGATTTCGTGGTAATAACTGGGTCCTTTTCGATGTGTGATTGGATCATTTTTACATTCGTTGATGAACACTGTGGGCACCAGCTAACTGGGGCTGACCACGAAGCTGAACAGTCGTTACAGATTATCATGAGGTTGGGGTTGATTCTCCACAATGGTAGCATTATTTTCGGCAGATGTCAAGGGCTTTCTGCGGATGAGGTCGGCTGGGTCGAGGATGCGGAAGCGGATTTGATCCAACCTCTTGTCGGGACGGCCGAAGCGGTCGGTGGAGCGCCGGATGCCGCCAGGATCGGTAAGGGAGCGGGTTACGAGCACCTTGTTACCGTTGATAACCTCTTGGATGGACATAAGCTGGCGGAAGCGACGAATGAAGCGTGGGATTCTATACATTAGATAGCAAAACTCCTTATTTCAGTGGAACCTTTTACCTTGACTTCGAGGATTTTGTGGGTGCGAGGTTGGTTAAACGGGATGGTTACAGTTCGGAACTTCTCTAATAGGCGTTCAGCGGTTGTCACAGTTGCCACTAACTTGCATTGGATAAAATGGACACCTCGTTCCTCGTCGTAGGCAATCAGGTCGAACTCACCGTGGCTACCCGCTGCTCGAATAACCCGGAATCCCAGGACCTCGCGCCAATATTTCATTCTTTCGTACTCGAATCGGCGACCTGCTTCATAATTAGTGCCCATTAGCTTGATCCCATTTCACGGAGGAAACTGTCCATTTCAAGGCCAGCAAGGTAATCGTCCTGCCATTTCAGGATCTCGTCCAGGTTGAATGGGCGATAGGCGTTGCGTTCTACGGAGACATTAAAATATGGGCCTTTTGGTGATGGTTTTTCATGAATATGGCCGTGAATTTGGATTGCTCCTCGTGGGATGGATGATATATGGATGGGGAAGTGTGACATCAGGATGTTTCGGTTGCGTTTAAATGAGCCTCGGACAGAGAGGAATCCAACCGCGTAGTATTCGGTCATACGAAAACGGTCGTGGTTGCCTAGGGCTAGGTGTTTAAGGCCATTCAGTTGGCTGACGTAATGTAGGTTGTTCGCGAAGGCTACATCACCTAGGTGGTAGACGGTATCTTCAGGTTTGACGACAGAGTTCCAGGCATCTACTAGGGCTTCGTCCATCGCATGAACGTCGGTGTCGTGGCGGAAGGGTTTACCATCTTGCCCCACAAACTTCAGGATGTTCGCATGGCCAAAATGATGATCGGATGTAACCCAGGTATTAGACAACCTCGTCTCCTGTTTTTTGTTCCTTGGATGAAGGAACCACACGCTTGAAACACTTTTCATGAATCACATATTTTGCCAGATGGGCGGTACCTTCTTTAACTAGCTTATTACAGATTACACACTTACCCACGAGGATTCCTTTCACAGTTCCCTTCACATGGTAGATCAAAATCGTCACACATAGCACAAATCCATTTGTCACGTTCATGCCAGCGTCCAATAAAGAACCCAATGACAATAAACATTAAGCCCGTTAGAATTAACTCAAACATACTTTGCTACTTTCTAGACTATCAGTGGTGATCATATCATAACATCCTGAGCAAACAAGCATCGAAGACCACTCACCGGGGGTGGTAAATGACCTCCAGTGACCGAATGGGATGCCGAGATGAACCCCATTGACAATTAGTGGTTTGGAGCACTTTGCACAGCGTTTAACCATTGTTAGACCCCATGCATGTCGGGATTCTCGTTTATCTCCCACGCCCAGTTAACCACTTGGAAATCGTCGAGACAATCGGCCCAGTTGATTTTATCCGCCTTGCCAACTTTAGTCATTTGCTCCGTCCAATAGTCCCAATAGGTGCGGCGGATTTCGTCCTCATCCACCACCACCGGATTATCCTCGCCGAGTTCGTTGTAGGCGAATCGTCTACCGGCCATTAGGATGAAGTACCCTTGGGCCGTATCAAGGCCTGGCACTGTCTACAGTCCTCGATTCGGTGGCGGTCAGATGTATAATAATCCGGGCAGTAGCGAATCTTCTGGATGCTGGCTTTCGCTGATAGACATTTGGGGCACAATCCCCGCCAAGGGATGGTTACAGTGCATTTGCGGCACATGTATTCCTGTTCAGGTTTCATTAGTGATTTCGACAATAACTCGACCTCTGTAGTCCTTCGATTGTGAAATTCCGGCAGCCTCAGTATAGATATGTTCGTCACCTAGTAGGATGACGAGATCGACACGGGATTTGGCAGGGTGCTTGCGAAGCGCGAGGACGAGTTCTTGGACGGTCATATTAGTAACGTTTCTCCCTATAGGTGAAGCCTGCTTTGACTGGGTCGTTTACCTGTCCATGGCAGAGTTGTTGAAACGCACACTCGAAGCCCCAGGCGGGTTTGCATTTGTTGAAGTGTTGAGGAAAAGTGTGGTCGAGAGCATAGTCACGTATAGGTTTGGCCAGAGTTTCATCCTGAATTAATTTTGACGCCGCCTTCACCTCAGTTTCGCGGATTGCACGCTGCTTAAAAAACCTCGTAATCAAATCCTCGTCGGGGAAGATGAGAGGGGTGCAGGGGAACTGCTCCATCAGGACCTCTTCTGGCATGGATTCGATCCATTTCTTTACCCCGCCTTCGAGGTGCCAGACAGGATAACGCTTGAATCCAGCGGACCATTCATACCTCGTTTCAGTCTTAGTGAATGGGGGGTTGCCGTAGCGGTGGTAGGCATACGCAAGGGGAGTACTCAGTTTACCGTAGGAATTATGTGTTGCCAATCCCTCAGCAATTAATGTTTCGGTACTGGTGCCAAGAGTTACAACTTGACGCTTGCCAACAAACTTGATTTCAGTGGGTTGAACTAACTGTTGTACACGAATGCCGCCTAACTTATTGAAGGAAAACTTCTCCAATAAGCGTTTTGGCCGAAAGGAGCCAAGCAAACGAAGTACATCAGGTCTGGTCGCAACATTGATATTATGCGTCGAGCGGTTAATGTGCTTATAGGCAACGGAATTAAAACCAAATTTTTCGAGAATTCGGGTGACTTCTTTCAAAACAACATTATTGTTTTGTGTAAAGGATAGCCAGGTATTATCGTAGCCTAGTTTGTCTTTGTGCTGCACCATACAGCCCTCACTGTCGAATGCTCCTGCGAGATATCCGCCATCGTAAGATGTATTATCAAACCATGGTTCGAGAACCTGAATAAGATTATGTTTAGTTGTCAGCTCACAGGTTTTTGTCCAAACAGCAGAACCTGTTCCATTACCCTTTTTAGTTGTGAGCCACAGATGGTTTGCTGATGCAATTACAATCCGACCATTACTAAGTGTTAGTTCATATGAAGGCAACCAATCACGACCAACACACTGAACTTCAGCTTCGGCCCATTTACGAACAGGCTTTCCGGTTAGGCCCATCTGAGGCTGTTCATCGAAACCAGCAATTTTATCTCCAACTTTTAACATTCCAACTGGAATCCAACGAAGATCCGCCGTTAGAATATCAGTTTCCGGGGTCAGACACGCATAGCCCTTATATAGGCCCTGGACGATGATCCCAGCTAGGTCTAAGCCTAAGGTCTGGTTAATCGCAGCCAGTGTTGCATGGGCCTGGATGGATTTGTCCCAGCTATTTATCCATTGTTCCTTTTTATTGCTGGATGTTTTGTATTCGTTATACACAACCTCGGTTTCGTCATCAGTAGATAGAATCAAATCCGGCTTGGCGTGGAACTCAAATAGCCCAGCAGGATCTGAAAGTCCCTCTTGGTTATGCTTGAATACGACATCCCGCTCAACAGCCACAATCTTAGGATACCTCCGGAGCAATCCGGGCCAGGCATGTTTGTAAAATCCCCTGAGCAATCCTTCTGCAAGACAGGCTTGCTCGCTTGAAAAGTTATCCACTTCTTCATCCGTACCCTCGCCATTCTTTACCAGATTCTCCTTCACCTGCTGGAAGGCGGCCTCGCCGATCGCGTCGATATCCACCTTGGGGTGCATTGAGGCAATCGCGGCTAAACCATCATGGATTGATGAACCGAAGAACATCTCCAGGGATTCGACTTCGGGATTTAATCCTATCCCGTCGAACTCCCGCAGATAATAGAGGGATCTCGGACACGACCAATCTGCCTCGGCGCGGGGACGAGAGTGACGGATAACTTCAACTTGTTTTGGCAATCAGACTCCTTCAACTCGATGAATCGCTAGCTTCGAACCGTGTGGGTTTAATAGTCCCACATAACGTAGCCCTGTGTCAAGGTTAAATGACGAGGCCTCGTGCTCGGGTGCCTTGACAGCCGTGTGGCCGACGATCTGTTTCTGGATTTGTCTATACTCGTTGGTGAATGAGGTGAATTCCAGATTCCAATCGAGCCAGAGAGGGCCACCCTCGCGGTTGGAGCCTCCTCGTACAATACCTACATCCCAGGGCATACGCTTCTCAAGCCACTCTGATGGGTGCTTATTGAACCCCGCATGGCTGATTAGATATTCGCCTATGAAGTGGTAAAAGTCGAATCTAGATGGCCAATCAGATGGTAGAATCCTCTGCCAGAGTTTCAACCTATCCTCGCTGAAACCCGAGGTGTAACCTTGGACTCCTGATGGGTTGAATGGCTGATGGTAGTGCCAGTCGTGGTTGCCCCAACAGAATCTTCGGGAGTGGTTCGATAGTTCCTCAGCAAGATAGGTGACAATTTCGACCTGTTCACGTTCAGTGCCCTTGAAGGAGTCCGTCCAGTCCCCGAGGTAGATCCGAGGCAGTTTCTTGCCAAATTGCTTGTCAATAGCTTGAAGATTGGAAATCCGGTCGTGGATGTCAGGGATGATGAGGTAACCATTCATATTAATCTCCAACTCCTATCACGATCCCGCCACTGAATTTGTTTGAAACCGAAGTTGCGAATCGAAGCCTCGCAGCGAGGGCAGGGCTTGGCGATGACCGTCCCGCCGTGTTTCCGGCGGCGAGCAGCGATATAATAGGTCGCATTGGGTAGGCGCCGCTTGTTAGCCCGGCTGATGGCGTGGCGCTCGGCACACAGACCAAAACCATCCGGCCCTGAACTATTCCAACCCCAGCTAAACACGCCATGAGAGTCGGCAATCACACATCCTACCTGCACCGAACATCGGCTCCTAGACATCAAGGCAACTGCGAGTTCCCTGGGGTTCTGGCGGGTGTTCATTCATTATACCACTTGTTAATCACCTGTAGCATCCGCTTTGATCCGACTGGGTTGGAGGAGTGGACCTCGGGTTTGGCGATGGGCCACCACTCAGGATGCTCCTCCAGCCAGCACACAACATCATAGCCGGTGCCGACGTGAGGGCAATGAGGCATGGACTCCCCACCCGATTGTCGAAGCCATTCCTCTGGGTCACCCCCACCACATTCCTCGCAGGCTCCGAGGTCATGATCGAGAGACATATGGCTATATTTACCTGTTTGCCACGCCTCTTTGAATTCATCTACCGTCATCACCCAGTCTGCATTCAGGCAGCCATAGGCCATCGGGTTCCTGATGTCGTCTAGCCAGAGGGTCACTTTGATTCAGCCTCTAGCCCTCTCATTTCTGTATTTTCTAACTGCTTCCTTTGTTTGAGGCTCATTATGATATGCCCACTTTTTATAGCAAGAATTGCACATCCCCCAGGATGAAACTAAACGATCTGGATGTTTTTTACAGTAAGTTCGGCCAGGTTTACCTTTGGGCATTTAATCCTTATGGCCTAGGGCACGGCGCACTGTTGCTTCAGAGCAGCTTTGCGTGACGCTCACCATTTTTAGTATATCAGTTACACTTGCTTCAGGAAACGCGGATTGTAGGCGCCCATAAAGGGCTTGAGTCTCCATCTGGCGGACCTGGATGTAAGGGCGGTTACCAAGCAAGGTATGTGTCAAATTATGTGGGTCCTTTACCAACTCATACTTCTCAGGTGCATCACCCTTATACTTCCGGTTCCGCATTTCGAAGACCTTCGAATCCCTGGTTTCAGCTACCTGAGATGCGCCCATCACCCTCGACATATAGAAGATGTTGGTAGCGGCATCTTCGATCGCCGATGCACCCCGGATAGCATACTTAGTTCGTGCGTATTCCTGTCCGTCTTTGCCCACTGCCGGTTTGCCCTGGTGCGCGAGGACGAGACAGGATGCATTAACACTTTGGGCAATCAGGGACATCGAATCCAGGACTAGGCGCATCTGGATGTTGTCGTTCTCGGCATCGGAGCCGGTTAGGAAGGCTGAAAGGGGGTCAAAGACAATCAAGTCTGCCCCCTCAGCCCACTTGATGAGCTTTGAGATTGCGAGAGGATTCTGCTTCCCACTTTGAACCAGCCACTTATCAACCGTCAGCTGTTCCGGGCCGAGAATCCATACATCGTCGCCCATTGGGACGCCCATTCGATGCCATAGACCCTTGACAATATCGTTGTAATGCTCACCGAGCACGTACAGGACTCTCCCGATCACCTCGGTGGGTTTCTTCTCCTTCCAGAGAGGGGCACCTGTGGTGAGAGATGAGACGATTTCTAGTGCAATTGTAGTATTGTGAGTTACAATGAAATCATTTGTAACGTACAGTCCGCCCGAATTGTCTACACGAATACACTGTGTTTCAGTAATCCGTGTTGGCTCAATCGACTTGATCTTTAGTAGCCGCCAAGGGTGGATTGGTAACTCAGCAGCCATGCCGAAGTTGGTTTCAGTCGGCGTATCAACACATACTCGCTTCCGGTATTTTGGAGTGAGTTCGGTAAGTTGTTGGGTAGACAGCACCTTATAGCCGCTCTCAAGTCGTGCCCAATTAGGATGATAAACCTCCCAAAGGTGCTCAGCACAGGCTTCAGTTGATCGCCCATCGGTTAAGGTTACTCGATAGACCTGCTTAAGGCCTTGTGGATAAACCCCCACAATTGTTGATGTCCCACCATGAGGATTAATAATGCTGTCCCCAAGGCGTAGATTGCCCATCTGAGCCCATCCAGTGGGCGTCAGGACGAGTGCGTCTAGTGGCTGGGCTTTGCCTACGTTCGTCTCCCCAGCAATCACCAACTGGCCTCGCTTTGGCATGAAGCCTTCGATGAGATCCGGGACACCGGGCCGGATTGGCGAAGTTAGTTTTTCACCGATCAGTTCCAGAGGCGGAAATGGGGATGCCTTGGCGGGATCGATGTTTAACCCATCCGGATTCAACTGTTCCAGTCCAGATTTAACGAGGTCGATAATTTTCACGGATAGATAACCATAACATAAGGACCTTGTTGGTGTCAAGGGAAAAAGGTGGGGCGGGGGCCAAAACGCCCCCACCTTCACCCGAGGTAACCGTGGCTGGGATGTAGTCCGTATAGCAGCTTAATGGCTTCCCGATTAAGGTACTTAGAGTCCATCTGTCTTGCTCTACACCACGCTTATCTTACCCTGGTTACCTCTATCGCTGGATAGTGTGCTATTACGCCAAAGGACGACACAGGATTGTTAACACTCGTCTATCTTCCACCCAAGAACAACCCTTAACAGTGGAAGGGCCGGGAACTACCCGGTAGGCGAAACAGGTGCTTAAAGCTGGCCTGTTTGCTGTACTCTGATTACGTTGGTTGGCAGACCAACTGAGCCGATGCAATGTCGAACGCCCACTCATTATAGGATGGCTGCTTCTAAGCCAACCTCCTAACCAGCGATTTTACGGAAATTAGTCCCGAAGGGCTAGCTCATCCATTCACCTTGCATTTCCCCTCTTATTAAAGATTGGGGAACTTGAAAGATAAAAGGGTGAATTTGATAGAGAATTTGACAGAAACCTAACACCTTCCGAGGGTTGTTACCGGGATTAATTCCACATTCTCTGGAATGAAGAACCTCCCCCGACGCCGATATCGTAGCCCTGGGCGATAGGTTCGCTCTCCATATGGCTGGGGTGTTGGTAGCGCCGCAGGCAGGGGCGGCATTTGGCCCGCCGCCCTTACCAGGTCAAATGTCTCACGCTGGGATTCAAAAGTCACCTTTAACCACCCAACGCATCATTCATGAGGTTGAGGAGATCGGGATCGTTGTCAGCCATTATTCATCTCCCTTTTGATTACTAAAGAAGTAGTTTAGTTCCTGTCGCATTTCATCGTTCCCTTTAATGATGGCGTTGATGTAGGTCTGAACAGACTTATTTGGATAGCCATAGGCCTTTTTGAAGGCTGCTTCGGTTCGCTTACTAACGAGAATCTTTCTCATCTATTTCCTCTTTGGTTTGCACTTACAGATTTGTGGACGAGTGGTACTGTTTACATATCGACATGGACAATGTGGTCCATGATTGTAGTTGATGAACTTAGCTTTCAAAGTAGTCTCCTTGTAGTAGATGGTAGGTCATTATAGTCTAAACCATTTGAATCGGAGATAACCGATCAGCCAGAAGGGAACGGCACACACGACGAGGAAGCCCATCAAGGCAATGATAAAGAAGGAGACGAGATTTTCCTGGAGACGTTGGATAAGGGTCATTACCATTTCCTAATGTTTTGGTTGATATTAGCTTTCGAAAGTTGAAAATCCAGATCCTGAGTCCTGTAACTCCCTCAGGGCCTCAATGGTTTCACGATGATTCTCGCTTATAACCTCTTCTAGTGCCTCGAGGCCGGCTTCGAGGCGGTTAACGGCTACGATGAGTTCCGTAAGATTGGGGTCGGTTTCATTCTCTGTTGACATCTAGGTTCCTCTTTCAAGTCAAATCAAGTCAATCTAACCAAACTACAATGGTTTTTCCTTGGTGCCCGTGAATTGCCTCTACCTGTTGAATTGATGGATGAATTTCAGTAGAGTGATAAGTGCCAAACCAACTAATGGCGACTTGTTTATCATGAAATTCAATTCCTTCCGCAACCCTCCCCATTCCTGAAACACCAGAGACATCCTCTATTCGTTCTAATGTAAATCGTCTGCCGTTTGTCATATTTGTTCTGCGTTGGTTAATTCGTTGCAGTCTTGAAGATGCCCACCGACAATTTTCAGGTGCATAACCTTTATCGTTATTAATACGATCGATACTGGTCTTAGGTGGAGCTGGCCCCATATCTGAAAAAAATGTTTCAAAGGTATTCCATCTGTCACAAATAGTAATACCTCTACCTCCATAATTTTCAAATGCAGGATTATTGGGGTTACAACAACGTTGTTTTATGCCCGCCCAAATATTGTATTCTCTGGAACGGCCAGTTCTTCGACTATATCCATGAGTTATCCGTCCCTTTTTTGCGTTTGCTTCAGGCGTAAAAGACAGATGTCCACAACTTTTAACCTTTCCTGTTCGAATTTTGGTTGAGATGTAGGTCCGAACACTACCACATGAACATTGACAGGTATATCGAGTATACCCTTGATTTGTTGAAATCGGCCCGTCGAGAATCGTTAATTCACCAATAACAGTGCCGATTGGAATACGTTTGGTCATGTAAACTGTTATAACACGAAGGGAGTCCACAAGTCAAGTTTAATTTGTGTTATGCTGCTTTAGGTCCTCCACCTCCTGGTCCCCCTTCATCGAAATAGTGGTTTATAAGAAAACCTAGGAGTAGAATCGCTCCCAGGGTAATTGCAAATCGAATAATTTCGCTATTCATTAGCCTCCATTTGGTACAAGACAAGACAATTTATTACAGCGAAAGGGCGAGGTCTCACTACCTCGCGACCACGTAAGACAGGGACAATGAAGTAACCCCCGCTGGTGTTGACACAGCAACATGGTCAGCAACTCTTTTTAATTCGATGCGGCGTTTTCAGCCGCCTATTTCATCACCTCGGCGGCCTCCGCTTGGGTGAGTCGTTTTACACCAGTCAACGCTCCTCCACCAACAGTTGCGCGGAAATGTGCCCGCGTCACCACCGCCTTCGTCAAACCGCCACGAAATGTTCGAAGTGGGAAAAGCCTATCACCGATTCTCAGGCTTGTCAAGCTCATTTTTGGTGGCTTGGTTGACTGTCGAATCTCCACCCACTTACCACCTCCGACACCTAACGCATACCACACATTAACAACCTCCATTTAGTACAAATGTTGCAAATCAAGACGACTTCCTTAGCTCCTTTTGTAGAAACATCAGTGCCTTTGGCCAATCTATTACCCAGTTGTAGGTGTAGATGTAGTTGCCTGTATTGGGATTAAGGAATGGACCAGTCCTGTTCACAGTACCAAGATCCAACCTTTTAATTGCCTGTTTAAGCTGTTCCCCATAGGCAGCTTGATATATGGGATTCTCATCCCATGTGGCCTGTGTAAACATAAACATCCCAAAACGATGGGCGATTCGGGACTTCAGTAGTCTTCCACGACGGTCGTGACCCTGATAAGTGGAACTTATCAGGATCTTTCTCAGTGCCTGACGTGATTTCTTGGTATACTGGGAAAGGCCGCCAATCTCCTGTACACCACAACATTCTGTAGAATGTAAGTGAATCATTCTAGTAACCCTCGGGCTGGCCCTGGCCGTCCGCGTTGGAACAGGAAGTTAGCAATAAGACCACTATCCTGAAGCGTAATATTGATGGTACCGCCAACTGTGGTGGGTGGCGACACGTACTTATACTCGCGTCGAATGACTTCGGCCTGCAACCAATTACGAACAGCCGCCATATCTGGAATCCACACCCAGACCTTAACCTCATTAAGAGAATTTGGGTTGATCCCAGATGGAATCGTGTCAATTACCTCTCCGAGGTTGTTATCCTGGATAAATTGTGCAAACTCGAATCCGTAACCGTCAGTCATAAATGTGCCGTCACCACTTGGAGATGCCTGAGTAAAGATGAGATAACGACAGCTGTAGTAGAAACCTGCAACAGGATCTTGACTATTCCGGAATTGGCAAAAATGCCATAATTTATCTTCTGCCCCATCTTCGGGATCATCAAGTGGGTTGGAAAGATTATAAATCTCTCCAATAGCACAGCATGCTTGACTTCTAATATTCAACTTTTTCCTCCCTTTTTCAAACCAATTTTGAGTTGGTATCGGGTGCAATTGGCGAGGTTGCATCGACCACCTCATGAAGTGGCCGCTCTACACTTGAGCTAACCCGGTACGAGGTGTTCTTAGGCCGCCCGCCGTTGAGTGGTTCTCGTGACTTCCTGATTGGTTGCCGTCCACTCTCCTGACATCCAGCGGCGGATGGCGGTCATATAGGTAGTCACAGTCGAAGCGTCGATCCCAGGCGCTCGGTTGACTTCGATGACCTTGTAGGTGCCGTTAGCCAAACGACCGATATCTACCGCACCAAAGTCGAGGCTGAGGGCTCTAACGGCAGAATGCGCTAAATCCCTCATTGCCTGATTCGCATTGACGCCGTCATAGGAAATCTTCCAACCACCATCCCAGGATCGAATCCAGGCGTGAGGAGTGCCCAGGAAAGGTGTCGGATCGGTGGGAGTGCGGTAGACCTTCTTCCCTGCCCGGATTGACCTGCCCAGGAATGAATGAACCCGGAATTCATCGACAAAGTTCTCCTTCTTGGAGAAGTAGTCAGCGCCATCACCACGAAGCAAATCACCTCCGCCCACATGACTCGATGACCTCCCCAGCCATTCACCGAGAGGAGTAGTTGTGGTCGCTACCGGGGCCGGGCGATTCAATCCATCCAGCAAGGTTGTGGCGGCGTCACGAAGTTCTTGTACTCCACGGATTCGAGGGGCCGAGCGGTAAGCACTGTTGACCTCCGGTTCGTCGTTGATAAAATCGTCGGCGAGTTCGTCGAGGCGTGCCCAGAGAGCAGCAACCGGATCTGGGCCCGCAGCAACTATCACCGGGGCAGGACGGGTCCGTGAGGTTTCGATGGTAGTAACACCCGCCGCCGTGAGAACCTCAGCATCGGTCAGCTTCGACCTAATAGGCCCACCGTTAAGAACATTCACGTCAGGAGAGGTGAAAGCCTCGCCCCAGGAGATAACCGTATCGCCGGGTCGAACGCGGGTTGTGAGGGGAGATACTCGATCTCGCCAGCGCCGACCTCCGAGGGCTTCCGCGAGTTCATTGGCACCGTCACTAATTGCACGTCTGTAAACGTAAGTTGTTGGCATTTCTCTTAACTACCTTCCTTTGAAACTGGTTACCTTCCGTTCTTACCTACATGAGATGAGAGCCTTCGCCCTCAATAGGCCGAGGCCACGCGGGGCAGTCTCAATTCTCACCTCAATCTCAAACCTCGTAATCGCCTAAGAATTCCTCCACCTCTTCTACCAGTTCCTGGAGATTGTTTTCAGCCTTCTCTCCTAGCCACTGATGTTGACTGTTGTTCTGGTAGACAAACGCTAGGAAGTTTTGCACCTTCCTAAGGTAGTCAACCGCAACAACTAACTGTTGCTCAAAGTTATCATCCTCCTCAACTTCGATATCAACATCTACCTGCCCTCCCTCCTCATTTGGAAGGATCATTTCAGATCGTTGCTCCACATTTAGTGGGAAATCAATAATGTTGGGTTTAGGTAGAGATGAGAGTTTCATGAGGGGTTATCATCATCTAAAGAAAAAACAATGTTCCCCATCGAACCTTGCGCAGGTAGGGGATCCTGGACTATCCATTCAGCGGCTGTCTGGGCCATACCGCCTCCTAATCCACGAAAGCTAGGCTCAGGACCAGGGAGTGTGGGAGCCCCGACCCCGGCTATCCCCCTGGTGATAAACCTAGTTGGGCGTACACTAGTACCGTTGCGCACAGTCATCTCCTTCTTTTGTGGTTTAATACCCTTACAACTACAGGCAACAAACTTAGTGGTAGTAAGAGCAGCAATACCAATGGAGTTAATCGGGGCGGATTCTCCACATATTGAACATGCGCCATGTGATGGATGGAGACATCGAATACAAAACACAACTAATTCGTGATTCGGGCCTCGCTGTACAACTGCTGCCTCATCTCCAACAAACTTATGGCCGCAACGGCCACACTGAAATGATTCCTTTGCAAGTTTCAGGAAGCTGGCGATCTCAGCTGGTCGTAGAATAGCCCTACGCAGGGCTGTGAGGGTTTCACCTGCTAATCGGTTAGTTGTCCAAGGTAGACCTAAGATTTCAATGATGGTCGAAATAATCGAAACATCACCCTTTGAGTTAATGGCGTTGTCGGCCAATCCTGCGACTAGGACATCAACCTGCTCATCAATATCGGCGTGTTCGATGGTATCAGCCCAATCGAAACCACTAACCCAGATCGCTAGTGGATTAGTGGGATTGGCATTAACCCAAAGTCCAACCTGCTCTATCAGGGTCCTCTGTGCTGCCCCACTTCGATTGGTGTCGAGTTGCTTCCACATGATTAACAGGAGGAGCAGGAATTTTGCATGGTGGCTAAATAAGCGGATCATTATTCACCCCAATCGCCATTAACAGTAGCCCAAATAATTTCATCTGCCAAAACCTCCTTCTTTCAGAAAACCGATACAACTTTCAATGAGCATCAACACCTCACATGATAACCGTCGAGGCGCCCATCGCCGCCAGTTTACGACGCCGTACAAGGTCTGCGTCTTGGGTAGTGGCAGCCCAGGCAGAGTCGTCGGCCGCACGTCCTGATGATCGGAAACGCTTCGGATTCCCAATGATGTCGGCTCTAGAGGTGCTTTTATGAGGCAGATTTAGGGATCGCCCTGTTAGCTTCCTCACCTCGGCTTCAAAGAGCTGGTTTTTGATCAGTGCGTGACGGCCTTTTGGAGAGGCGCCGATGTTTTCAACAACACAGATAACGCCGTGTTCAACTCGTGTTGAAATGCTCGTTGAGCCGTTTTCAGACCCTGCTTGCTGATCTTTTCCCGTTTTCTCGAATCCTGGCTGCACCAATTGTGAAGGGCCAGGGCGAAAGCCTGCTTCCTGGCGCCCACCTCCCAAGGACGCCTTTTTCGTACTGTCTACGATTTGGCGTAGAGGGGTGATTTGTCTCACAGGTGTGAAATTGTCGGCCTTCTTCATCCGATGGGCGAATCCCGAATTTGAGCACCACACACCATCAACACAGGTCCAGCCACGGGAGTGGCCAAAGATTTCGATATCGTCAGGCTTGAAGAGGATGACCTTTTCGCCGATGTCGTCGAGGAAGCCCTCACCAAGGAGGTGATAAAGCCATGCCATCATCCGGGAGTCGCTGAAGGGCCCACGAGGCAACTTCACACCCTTCAATAGGGCCGCCTCATACATCTTGTGTCGATACTCACTCCAGGTACCATTGTGAAACAACACGGCCTTATTCGTCCAGCCCTCGAGGTCGAGTGAGACATCTTTTGTACATGGGAACGGGTGAGTCATTTCAGGGATCTTCGGCCCGATGGATGCAATCCGGTGATGGACAATGTAGGGCAAGGCCAACTTTTCGACTAATGCTACGATTTCGTCAGGATCCTGGATACCCTTCTTCCACCTCACTCCAGGCTTCCCATCCTTCGCCTCACGCCAGGCCACACCAGAGCCATGATCATTCGCCTGATGACCCGCGATGATCATGTCAGCCGAGAGTGGTTTGTCGTCTCCTACCATTATGACGCAAATTTTCCTACCGCTTCCTTCCCTTGTAGCTACTTATTCAGATTAACTAAACTCCCACCACCCGCCTCTCCACCCTCACCATATTAGATGGATCGACCTGAAATCCTGCGAACCTCCCCTTCTCCCGCTTCGCAGTCGCGGCGAGGAACTTATTGGTGATTTCCACCACCTGCTGCATCGCCCGAATTCCAACCTCGACATCAGAAAACATCGGCAGCAGGCGGCATTCTGCGGTAGGCATATTCCGCCCCCAACAGTAGTTGATCACTGTGTATCGGTGACCACGGCGTACTTTATCAAAGTCCTTTCTGGTGTTACGAATCTGGTCGTCACCAAAGAACTGATGCTGACAGTAAGGGGACTTACCGTCCAACCTTGCCCAGATTGGGTTTGACTTATCTATCTTCTCCTGCTCTGCCCACTGATACAAATACTTCAGGATGGTACCGGGGTATTCCTCCCGGACGACCTTTGAGTATGCTAAGGCTGTTTTGAAGCTCAGGTGAACATGCATTCCACAGGTTTCATCCATTTGTTGTGGCCAGTTAGCCCGCATCCACTCTACCATCGCATCATGTTCGAGAGGAGGTGATGGGAGTTCTGAAACAAATGTAGTAGGAAACTTCCTCTGAAAAGGGTCGAGAGAACCATCACGAACAAAATCCTCACGCCGGAGGCCTTTTGGTAAAATATCCCACCCACCCTCTAGTTCGACTCCGATCAAGGCAATCCGGTTCCGAGGCCGGAGAGTCAGTTTATCAAGATCAATGCTTTTCAGTGATGCCATCTTTTATGCAGCCTCCGCCTGTGATGGGGTTGGGTTAGTCAGCTCAACTGGATTTGGCACTTCAACAATCCTTGTTGTGTCGGAACCGGAATCTCGTACCTCGTGGACAATCTCGATCCGAATGGGTTTCATGAATTGGCGGTAGATTTCCTGGCTTGCGACGGTAATTGCCTGTTCCAGTTCATCCATCGTGTCCTCACTGTAGACCCCACCGATATAGAAGATCACTCCATCATTGATTGATGTGCCAACCAGACGTAGAAATGAGAGATTCAGCACCCTCGAACCACGAGGCCCAGGGGGACCACCATCGAGGCCTGATGCAAGAAAGATGGCATCACCAGGACGATCCAATCTGTATCTGATGCTGTTGATCGAAAACTCTCCCTGGAGTTCCCTAGGAATTGCGTAGACCTGAAGATCCTGGTGAGATTCGCCTCGTGCAGGTTCCCAGAGCCTACGACCAAGAATAGCAACATCATCGATCAGTGGTGCCGTCAGGCCTTGACATCCCTGAAAGAATTCCTCGATGATGGGATGACACCGGATTCGGATTCGTAGTCCTACCCCTGCCCGGTTGAGTTCAGTGGAGATTGGTCGATCCCCCTTTTTCAGTTCACTTTTCACTGTTTACCCTCCATCTCAAACATGATTTACCTCTCAGGCCGCCTTCTTGATATCAACAACAGGGATCTTAACACATGGTAGACAACCAATCTGGTGGCCAGAAATGTAGCTTTCAAACCCTGCCCATCCAGGAGGATTCATTCCCTTTGCGCACCAGTGTGTAAGGGGATCGTCGGGAAACCACTTTTCCAGGCCGTGTTCCGCAATATCCTTTGCCCACCAATTGAAATTATTTATGTTGGTAGAGCATACACCATCGAAACTACTGGGATGAAACTCGATGATAAATGCTGAAACCTCATCCCACAACTTCCAGGCAAGGTCGAGATCATTTCGATTGATCGCCTTTGCAACATCCTTCATTTTAATGCGCTTTAGTAGATCGGCGTAGAAGTCAAATTCAGGTATGTACTGACCTTTTATATAGTCGAACTTTTTGCCGGGAGTTGATGACATATACACATTATAGGCCTGCCGTGCCTGGCCGAAAACGAAGCTCATTAATATGTAATTTCGCAGCCAGAAGTTACTTAGGGTGCGATACTCCACTCCATGGGGTGGAAGACGATGTTCCCCTGCCCTGCCGTAGACTCGACGCCGCTTGGAGGCATTTGGATCACGATCGATTAGCACGGATGGAAGGCCAACGAAAATGTCTAGGAGGTTAACAAACCTGATAGTATTAGCGCTATCAGTTGGCTTGCGATCTGGTCCAAGTGGACCATGAAACTGTGAGCCAGCCGCCAGATGAAGATGTCCTCCGGCACTTCGCATTCGCTCATTACACTTGGCGACCTTTAGAATCGCATTAGGTTTGTGGGTATTCAGGGATGGAGAACAGCCGAGCTTTTTCGCCTGCTCCGAAAGGGTATCGAGTTCCTTCTTGCTGACCGTTACAACAGGATCAAAGGAAACCTTTACACCATCAGTTCGACGAGACAGGGCTGTCGAGATCGCCTGAAAAATGTTGGCAATATTTGCCGCAAGGGTCTGACGGCATGTTGATGGTGCTGGATGAAGTTCTAGTTGAACACCGTCAAGAACTGCCGCGCCATTACTTGCCAGAATCCCCCTTGAATCGATCACCTTTTCCGCCCCGATAATTCCATCGGCACTAGTTAGAAACAGCTCCGGATCACAGCCCAGAGGAAACCGATTAGCACGCATAATGGATAGTGGTACCTTCACAATTCATCCTCGTTTCGTTGCATCATTCCCCTCCATTTTACCTGATTCCATATGATTCACGATCCCTATAGAAGTAGTGGTAGGGATCTGCGGTACACTCGTAGTAGACCTTTTTCTTTCCTCCATGAAATTCAACAAGTTCAGTTTTCAGTGGGTTCCCACATTTTGGGCAGACTCCTATACAAAGCTGGATAGTTTCCTCCGAGGATTGAGGTAGGATACCCATAATTCTCCCAACCATATTCCTCACAGGGGTGATGTGGAGGGGGGTTGGAGGTTTTGAGGCCTCGGATGATTTGAAATTGTTGAACTTCACGCCGCCACCTCCTTTAACTTCAATCCATCCTCGGGAACCTCAAGCCAGCTCAGGAGTTCCTGCCAGGGTAGCTCTCGAAGGCCGTCGGTGATATGGGGGATCTCCTTAAACCGGAGCTTCAGGAGGATGGAATTGAAGGGGTATTGTTTCGCAGCCTCGACATAATCCAGGTCACCATTAATATCCTTCAAGATATCACGAGCCTTTGCAATACGTTGGATTAGGTCCGCATAGCAGCGTGCAATCATCGCCTGGATGGGCACCCAGTCAGGAGCATAGTTGTAAATAGTGACATGGGATTTCGCCCGCACATTATTAACTACCCACTCAATTGAAAGCCCTGAGCGGAGTTTTCGTGCTGAATCATATTCAGGGTGAGTAACGGCGACACGTTCCCATTTAGAATTAACCACAATTACACCCTCACTGTAATCAAGGCCGCAGCGGATGACGGAATCCAACACGTCCTTCAGGTTCTTAAACTCAGTGGGATCTTCATAGGCATAGTGGTAAGGACGAATACCCTGCCCACAGAAGTCTGCCGGATCTTTCTCCTCACCGGAGAAATTCAGTCTAACGGCCGTTAAGGTTAACCTATTTCCCTCACCAATACCCTCGAGGCATTTTCGTGTGACTTTTGTGAGGTGTTGTCCAGTGAGTTCCCAGACGAACGTACAACCACTAAATGCCTGGGGTGGAAGGGTATAGCCACGAGAGTCTTGAAATGTTGCCCAGAAGATTTCGGCAACCCTAAAGTTTGTTCCAGGAACAAACTCTGATGCATCGACGTTATAATATGACCCCACATACCATCCGTCGTAGTAGTAGAGATAACAGGATCTACCGTCGATTTTGTCGAGGATTCGAGGCTTTGGAGTGTTATCCCAGCTTAAAGTCGGAGCACCAGGTTCTGACCATTCTGGAATATGATCCAGAGGTCGAGCAACGACACCCCAGTTGTTATTGGAGTCAAGGATCAGACCTCTACACTGCCTTACGAGGGGGACTGTCAGGTCTGCACCTGCATTCCCAAACCAGATTAGATGAGGAAACTTCGGGTGCTGTTGAACCTCAAGATTGAATGATTCAGCGAGCTCCCGAAAGTTCTGGCCCTCACGGAGGAGTTTTTGGATGAGGAGGTCGGGTTGATTACCGTTTGTTTTGGCCACGTCTTACCTCATTATATTTTTGCAGCCACTCATGAGCAAGGCCCGAATCATGATCATGATGATAATTATCCAGCGCCTCAGCTGCCTGATCAAGGATCATACGGTCGTGTTTAACCCACTTGGGGGAGGAAATCAGGCGGTTCTTGATGTCGCGAAGGTGAGTTGGAAGCATTTCAGGGCTAACCATTTTTCGTCCTTTCCGCGACTGTGAGGGCCGACTGGAGAACCTGTGTTGTGTGAGCTGTAGCTGCGGCGAGAGTAGAAGCAGTAGTGGTGGGTTTAGAGAAGATCCTCACGAAGCGATGCTCAGGCTTCTCCTTACACTCATAGTAGGCGACATTCTTTGATCCTACACCCTCTCGAAAAGATGTATCAGCGCCGCAGTTCGGACACATTTTTTCATCAAGGGCCTCGGTGTCCCAGGGATCTGCATTCCAGTCCCGAATGATTGTCCTTCCTATAAAACTCTTGACAGGTTCGGCAATAGACGCAGCTACAATGGCGCTAACTTGTTCCGCCTCAGAGATTTTAAATGTATTGAACTTCATTCCTGCTCCGAGATGCTTATAAGTGTCGTCAGGAGGGACGTTTCTTAATCTTGGGCAGATTATTCAGCTTACCCCTAAAGGGCCAGGATTGATCGATACTAGAGTGTTGCTTATCCCAGTCGCTGAAAGACTGTGTTCCAAAAGGTACATCACTTATGTTTATATGAATCCACTCTCTGAAACCGTTTTTAGTACTCCACTCCATCTCCAGGTACTCCCGCCAGTTGCGTGCCTTGGTGGCGAGAAGGATCTTGCGGCCATGATCACAAATTTCGATACTATTCCTGTCTAACCACCTATCAAGGACATCCTCACGAGTAGTAGGTGGTTTTTGTAGACGTAAAAATCTGACATAGGTTGTTTGACATTCACGAGGGCTATCTAAATTGCCATAATCATAGGCCCAATTGAGAAACCTGTCGAACTGTACTGCGTCCTTAAAGACAATCTTGGATGATTTAGCCATGGTTTCCAAATCCTTTCTAGTTAGTTAACGATGTCACAGTCCCAGAGGCGTGATCAACCTCGAAGATGTGTAGGAGGTTCATCTTACAGGTGTAGGTGGTGATGTGGATATTGCGCCCGGCGACCTCCTCAATCACCGGATAGCTACAAATCGGGCACCACCCATTTTTGAGCATATAGATTTCGATTTCCGTCTCAGTATTCTCGTCTGTGGGGAGGGCGAGGAGGGGAATCTGGGGGGATTTGAGGACAGGTTGGGTCTTAAACTGGTTAAACTTCACATATCCTCCCACATGATATAGAAGTATCCTAGGTCGAGTGCCCAGCGATCGTTTGCACTCGAAAGGGAACGGAAGTAACTCCCCCAATATTTCTTGCTTTCCCAAAACCAGAGAGTCCCACGTTTCCCAGATGTATTAAATGATAACCAACGATTTCTTCCCAAACGAAACGTGAGTGCATGACCTTTACGGCCATAGTCTGCCCATGAGATAAGTGATCCCCAGGTCTCCCAGCCGTTTTCGCAAGCAGTAATGAATTTCATCGTGTATTCCCGGTAGTTCTTTTGCTTCGGATACGCTTATGTTTATTACTCTTAGATGGTGGCAGAACTATAACCAAAGTCCGTGTCGGTAGATACTTCCACCCCTCACGTTCAAGCTGCGCCTCACAGCTACAAGGTATTCGATCCCAGCATTGGGGACACTTTGCATGAAAAATACCCATCAGGACCACTCAGTCAGGAGAAACTTCATCGCTCATCGTCCCAGTTCCGATCAACACGATCCGTGATCAATACTCCATCACAGTGGTCGATTTCGTGTTGATGAGTAGGCAGATAACCACACTTGCTGTAACACTTCATATCTGGCCAACTGATAGCTTCAATGTCAACCTCGGCACTTCGCCAAATTTTGATGGGTTTGGGAAGGGTAAGGGAACCACAGTTCGAGAAACTAGCTTTGTGTCCTCGCCGCTCAGCAATCTGGGGATTGATAAGTACACTGCCATCTCTGAGGGCGATGATTCGAAAGGGAATCCCCGCGTTAGCACCACTGAATCCGTGGGGTTTCTTGTAACCCTCGCGCTCGGTGATAGCACATTCCCTGATGTAGGCACAACAGGCATCGACGATTCGCCGATAAGGGGGCGACGACTCATAGAGGCGCAAATTCACATTGAACTGCTCTCGATTGAGGATGTCGTAATCCTCAGGATTGTCGATATGAGTAACTATATCACGATGGGTTAGAGCCACCACACATCCTCCATTTTTCTCACTCCTCTACCACTACAGTCCAACATTTAGAGACTCGTTCTTTGTCTCGAAGTCTCTGAAGCTCTATACGGGCGTGGTTTTCATCTAATGGTAAAGGGCCGTCAGGTATTGGGTCCCAGGCACCTCGATACCTTTCGATCCTACACTCATTCGTAATCGTATTCTTTACGATTCTGAGATCGCCCCAATGATTTTCAGCCATCCTTGTACCTCCCTAGTGAATCTTCTCCCAGGGCATGATTTGTGCCAACATGAGGGGGTGCCAGGGGCCGGATGGAAAGGCGACAACTTTATTCATCACCTCTTTAGCCATAATGAGTGTCTCAGGTTTCCTCTCGATTCGCCTACCCACAACCAACCGCAGTGTTGGCTTAATTGTGTCAGCTACACTGGTGGCTTCGATTACCTCAATTGGGCGGCCCACAGACGCCAAAGCAGGAGAGCCCTCAGGGGGATTTGATCTGTGAGGATTCGGACGCTTGGCATTGCGAGTGTTGATGGCATCCCAGAGGCACTTCCGTTCGATCTTGGAGAGGAGGCCAGATTGAGTGGCGCCAGTGAACAATATCTTGATCATATCCCGGCGAAGTTGCTCGCCTTCAGGTGAACGGCGATGGAAGGGCTTGTCCTTGTGGTTTAGCTTCCGTTCAAACTTAGCAATCAGTTTCGAGTTTGCCCCTTTACCCTCGTGGAGTTCCACCACAGTGAGCTTCCGTTGTACCCGCATGAAACGAGGGTTGTTGCGGCGGAAGGTGGCTTTCAGTTGCTCACGTTCCTCATTCGGAACTCCCATCAGGGCAGTTCGAAGTCTCGCATTCCATCCTGGATCGGGAATATCGAGATTGTACGTGCGGTTGTAGCGAAAGGTGAGAGCGAGATGCCGACCGTTGCAATTGATGTTGACCATGTTGATTCGAATGCCTCCTCTTAGTAGTAGTCTAAGGTGATCAGGATTTCCTGCCGTTTGTTGGTATGTGTAGTGACGGTTCCCTTGATGTTGAAATCCTCAGTATCATGAATTGGAGCATAGACACTCACCATTACAGGTGCCCAGTCCTCGACGCTGGAGGGGTCGATGGCTTCTATGAGTTCTCGTTTGGTCATTGCCCAAACCCCTGATCTCCAATATCCCGATATAAATAGACATTGCAAGAGAAAATCGCGGCCAGGAGGAGTTTTCGTTCAACAAAACACAACCAGCGCCACTCTGCTTTTACAGGTTTGGCAACGCAAATAGGGTACCACGCAAACCAACGCTTAAATCTCATTGCTTAAACTCCTTCATTAACCACTTGGCGACATCGGCAGGGTCGATGGTAGCAGGTAATCTTCGATACTCCCACCCGTAAGGTTTCTCGCGTGTCTCCTCAAAAGGCACAGTACGGATTTTTCCAACCGCTCCAAATTCAGCCTTGATCTTACCGATAATCACCTGAAGTTCATCAGGTGACCACCGGACACTATTATCCTTGTCCTGCTTTGAGAAGTGGAGGTGGAAACCGGCGGTTTCAGTCTTGTTTGGGTAGGTGTGGGAATCCTTCGTGACCATTCGGAGGTTGAGGTTGGATAGTTGTGCTGCTAACAACTCACGGCGCTCGAGGAAGGATTCGAGTGTGGCGATGGATGAGTTGTAGGGCAAAGACCTAGTTTCTACCAGATGCCCGTTACCATCCATCGGGAGACCTGAGGGCACAGTGTAGAGGATCTCCTCTGTCAGGAGGTCCTCCACAAAGTGCTCACACTCGAAGCCGAACTTAAGGCGTGAGGATGACATGGATTTAGTTTAATGCTAGCCAATCGCTCTGCCGAGAGTAAAGCCAAGCATTCCTACTCCAATGCCGATGACTAGCACCAGGAGTTTCGGTGTGGTCCATCCCGCAATCACGCCGAGAATGAATCCGGCGACGAAGGACTTTCTGGATGAAATCAACATTTTGGCACCTCATCCCCCTTCGCATCGAAGGTCTTGATGATCTCACAGCCAAGATATTGAAGAAAGTGTTCAGCAGATGTATTCTTGATAGAGATGGCTTGAGTAAAGTACCAAATCCCCATATGGGAACGGATCAGCCAATAAGGATAACTGATCCCTCGTGCCATCTGCTTCGTGAGGGCTTCAGCAAGAACAGCATCCCTAAAGCCGAAGGAGAGGTCTGGCGATGGATGTTGACACCTTGCACAGGTACAAACATCAGCATCCCCCAAATATGGAGCTGGACATCCTACTGAGTGGTTAATCAAAATTCACCCCATTATTGATGTTATATTCGGTGGCGAGTTGCGCGGGAGGACGGGGTTTCAACCTCGGAATCCAGTCAGGGCCGACAGCGATTGCTTGACAGTCCTCACACATGGCTTGTTCACCCTTTAACAAGACCGAGCCACAGGAGATGCAATTAGTTCGCTTCTCAGGTTCTTTTGGTTTCAAAAGTCCATGGAATTCAGCCGGGAGCATTTGACTAATACGCCGGATTAGTTCAGGAGAGGGGGCGGTAGGATCAAGTTCTCGAGGTTTGTCTAAATGTTGCTTGAACTCGCGCATTCGGGAGATATTGTCAAAACCAAGACTAATAAACCAACTTACTACCTCAGTATTTGTCATATGTGCAGCACGCCACTTAGTCCAGGTCTCGAATCCATTCTTTGCAGTAAGGGAATGTTGATGGAACCGTTTCCCACACTTGCAGGAATCAATGTGTTGGGGATTGATGGGATTGTAGGCGAGACACTCAGTAGGTATCGAAGCCCCTGCCGTGCGCCTTCTTACATCTCCCAGGGAATCCAGCATCATCTGCTTTACCGAATCGTCCATACAGGAACATCTGTTAAGGCCGATTTTAGTAACTGATGCACAGCCTGGCGAGTGTATGTTGGTTATATCCTCAAGTTGGAAACCCTGTGCAACATCAGAGTGGTCGATATAACGGTGACCACAGAACTTACAGTAACCAGGAAGTTCTACAACCGGCGAGAAGTTATCACAGGGATTTGCAGAGGTTTGTCTGACGGTGAATGGATCACCGAGTTCTACTGAGGTGGAATTCATCCAGGTGACCTGGATTCGAGGACCGATATGTTCATGGATGGGGTCGCCTTTTGCTGTATGCCCAGAGAATTTCCGGCAGTAGGCCGAGGTTCCTGTATCGAGTTTTCGATAGGCAAGACATTGATCCTTCGTGGCGATGTAGAGACCATAAGATGGATGGATCTTAGAGGCACTGAGGGGAACCTTTGCTGGAGGTATTTTGGCTCTGCGTATCGACTCCCCTTGCACAATCACCTTGATGTTATGTTCAGTTCTGATTCTACCACATTCACATACCTTGATATCCTCACCAATACAGATTGGATTCCAACGTTGGCATCGTTCAGGCGAGGTTTGTTCAAGGAATTTGAGCCGAAGTTTCAGGACATCAATGAGAGGATCAGGGGCGGAACGCCACCAAGCATCACGTACTGACTTAATATGATCCACGAACCTGCTTGAACACACTCGGCACCTCGCAGGATCGTAGATAGCGGTGGCGAAGGAGTTACAGGGTCGAGTCACTTTGACTTCTCCTGTTGGGCGAGTAGGGACGTCAGGCGGGTGACTTCGGTGCATCGACATTGTTTATTCAACTTCTTAACTAACCGATCTATTCTGCTTTCTCGACGCCTGTGACGTTCGATAATAGCAATGAGGTCATGCAGTACGTTCTCAGCATCTCCCCATAGACCTTCACGAAATAGAAAAGCCACACGGGTCGCCAAGTCTTTTACCGCCTGGATAGATGGATCGTGGAGATTAAGCATGATGATCACCTCTCTTAATCCAGTCACCTGATGGTACAATCTCAGCAAAATCCTGCAACCATTTCGAATCCCTGAAGATGTAAGTCAGGCACTGATAGGTGGTCTTGGCGAGGTCCTCAGTTTGAATTGCAGAGACCTCTTGGGCGACATAGCCCGCGCCCAGTTCCATCCTGTTGATGCATGCGAACTCAGATGGATCAACCTCGAAGACCTCACCGTAGACCTGGCTTGAGGGGTCGTCAGAGGGAACCATTGCGGGGAATATACCCAGACTATAGAGGACAAAACCATCAATTACTGCGTCAGCGATTTTCCTTGAATGATTTAGTAGGGTGTGATTGTACTCACCTGTGCGGAGGCTCCCATAACAGAATAAAAGGGTGGGGTTAGTCATCGCCTAGTTTTTCCCTTAGGATCGTACTTTTTCAGCAACCATTTGGCTCGGTCAAATAAATCGCCGGAATTATGGTTAGCATTACACTGCCAATCACCCTTCTTAAAGCCCTGTCCTTCACCATATCCACCGACAGAGCCGCAGTCAAACCACTCCAGGGTTTTGACAAGAATTTGAAGGCCTGCCATACTTGAGGCATAATGCTGGGCATGATCCAATGATGGGTAATTCTGCCACTGTTTTACTTGTTGCAGGTTAGCACGAATATTTGATAGCAGAAACCAGATGAGTGGTTTGCCATTGTAGCCGAGGATGGGATTAGTCATGGTATTCTAATACTTATTCCAGTTACGCCAGCTGATAATTGCATCTGGATATTTTAACCGGGCCTCAGCCTCAGCTTTGGTGAGGCAGGAATCAGAGTAATCTTCACTTATAAGATCGATCTTATGATTACGCCTGATGTAAAATTTGCTAGCTCTAGCAGCTACCTCATAGGTGTAGAAGTGGCTCCAGATTTGGTTAAGTTGCTGCCGACTCAGCTCTAAATCCCTAATGTTGTGTGGGCATGGAGGAATTCTAGTTATGAGCCACATGAGAAAGGTTACACCGATCAGAAAAAGCTCAATAAGATCAATCATGGTCATATAATACCTCGGTATTTAAGTTCACTTTTCAGGGTTGGATAACAGAATGTCGCCCGCGATTTTGTGCCTCTTTTATGTGGTCGGGTAACTAAACAAAGGGAACACAAATCGATCTTTGGGCGCTCAGGGAGTTGGCCCCATGATGGCCGTCCGACTTCATATTCATGGGAACACTTTAGTTTGGTTGGCGTAAGTTGTCCAGCCATATAGACAGCCTGATAAGGGCTTGATTCTGCTTGATAGGTCGGTGGGGCCTGTTTTAGTGGGCGGCCTGAGAGACAATCAAAGAATTTTCCTGATCCTGTACCCTCAGATTGCCGAAGCGCCATTTCCTCTGCTACATACCACAAAAGGGCACGACGCACCAGTCTGTAATCCTTAGCCGCAAGAATGGGAGGCTCACCATGACGAGGACCATCGAAGTTGAAACCTGATCCACCATCAAATCCATTACCAACATAGATTCGGAGGGTGGTTCCGGTGGATAGATGAATAGTAACAGGCCCAAAGCGGTTAGAGCGGTATTTGTCAGTCCAGGATTTTTTTGGCTTGGTTGTGGTCATCTTGGATTCCTCAGGGCTTCGTCGAGGGGGCGGATGATGTCGGTTTGGTCAGATCGAGTAATGCAGTATCGGACGCCACTATAGAGATTATATGAACCCTCTCGCCAGCCTGCTGATTTACATTGGGCGTCGAGTTGGATCTCAATGAGGCCAACTATGATTGCTCCGATGATGAAACAGGCAATACCTGCTACTGTCGCAATCATTCCACCAAGCTCCGAGTCGGCAAGCCATTTCCCTACAATGAACCCACCAATGACAACAACAATCCCGATAAGCGGCCAGATGAGCAACATTTTATTTTCCTCCGATGAAATCTGACTGAACTAACAGGAATCTACGCAATCCGGAAGCAGACTAAGTGGGAGATCGATGTTGTCCTAGGCGATGAATTAAGCTCTCCCAATAATGGAGCACCAATCTTTATCTTATCAAGAGTGCGGCCTATATCGGGGATCTTACTATTCCGATCTTTATGACCGTGCATGTTTGACACATAGGCGGCATCGAAACCTCCTTCTGGAGAAACCAGATCGAGGTTGAAATCCCCGTGAATGAAGGTAATTTTGTGGAGATGATGAACAGCAATGGCGAGGTCATTCAGGTTGAGTTGATTCCATACACTCACGATACCGCTCCAACCCTTGTCGGAGTAACCCGTGGTAGCGTTGTAGTAACAGGAGGCAATATCGCCAGGGAGGAGTGTGAGGAGATGTTTGGCGCGGGCATCGAAATCCTCCCAGGGGCCGGTGAGGAGTTTTCGGCAGCGTTCGGCTCCTAGTTGTTCCAACAAAATTACCTTCAGCATTGCCCAGACCATTGACTTCTTAGCATGATCAACCACCTGCATTGACTGCTTCGTGAGGTGGATCATCATGATGGGAAAATCACCACCTGAACAGATTGAGGCGATGTGATCTTTGCCCGGCGCGATATACTGGTCAATGACCTTTAGATTCTGTGGCACAGGCTCATTTGTTGAAGTGTACCAGTCCTCGGTTTTAGTCCACTGTGGGTGCTTGTCGATGTAGTTAAAGGATGGCATAGTTACTTCGATACCTTCCTCAGAATCCTGACCTCGGATCTCAGTCGTTTCATGTTCATCCTCCTCTACAAAACCTTCTGCATGAATCCAATGATGGCAGTCTTCGTGGCGCAGTACTGGGACTGAATACCAGCATTAGCAATCTTGATAGTGACAGAGTAGCCACCTTCAGGGAGGGGCTTCAGGTTAATATCAGCTTCCTTAAACTGTTCAGATGGCATAGAGGTCTCCAATTAGGGCGAAGTGTCTACTAATACGAAAAGGGGAGAGGACCGAAGTCCCCTCCCCACTTTCAAGTAAGGCTTAGCAAGCTATCCGCCACTAGGGTTTATTGCGCTTGCACCACTACTGCCGCGCTGAACTCAGGCCTCTTCGGTCAGGTCGGCGTCGGTGTCGGTGTTGTCGGTTTCGTCGGCAGCCCGCTCCTCGACTGTCTCCTCAACCTGATCACCGATCGGTTGAGGCGATTCCGTCTCGCCGGAGAGGTGCTGTTCGGTCTGCTGTTGCTGCTGCTTACGTGCCATTTTGTTTGCTCCTTTTTGAACACCCCAACACCATGTTAGGGATGCCCGCTTAAATAGAAAAAGGGGAGACACCTTTCGATGCCTCCCCCCTGCGTTTTGGAAGATGAATGGACTGTCAGTTTGTTTAGCGTACCATACCAAGGCCCTCGGGGACGACAGACACTTTGCCAAAGGTGCCTGACTAAATTAGATGGGAACACCCCATCCTTTATCGACGAAAAATAGGCAGGGCAGGAGGCCTGTAATAAATCACATGAGGAACCATCTGCCAGCGGGCAAGGACGACATTATCAATGCCATGAGCGAGATGCTCACCTTGATGACCTTTGGGGAGGGTACAGATAAACACTTCCCCCTTCTGATCGAGACACATCCCCTTTGCCTTAATACAGGCCTCGTGACGCTGTGATTGAGTCATCATTATAATCATCTACCTCGTCTGTGTGAACCAACTCCTCGCGAGGGGAAAGGAGTCCCAGGCAGCATCCTGTCCACCTCGGATGGCGGAGTCGATGTCGTAGTAGTACTGATGGGAGGGCTTACGGCCACTCTTGAGAATCTCCTCAGCCGACGCCAGTAAGGAGTTGACGAAGAGTCGTCGTTCAGACCCTTGCGAATTCGTTTTCTGTGTAGACATCGGATATCAGGCTCCTTTAGAGGGACAGGGTGGTGGAACGATAGGACTTGTAGAGGCGCATCTTGCCGGCCTTTAGGCGGCGCGACTTGTGTTGAGTGGGCTGAGTGAGGGCAGAGGTCATCAAGGTAGCCTTGACGCGAGCCCTGGTTTGGGCGTCATCCGACTTGATAGGGGCCTCAGACTTGAAAACCCTCTTGATGCGATCAAACAGTTGGCGGATCATCATTCTCATCTCTCCTCTCAAAAATTGGCTTGCCAGTGACATCGAGGCGGTGATTGAAGTAGTCGAATGTCAGGCGGATTGCGTAAATGATCGCGCCGAGAGTGGCAAGTTGCACCACGGTTTGGGCGATCAGTTCGGCGAGTTTGAGGGTTTCAGAGGTCATTTAATTGCCTCCCACCTTATGGCAGCCTCATGTAATTCCTGAGGTGAAGCTACTATAAACAGTCTAAACAGCTTATTGCAGTAATCACAACCACACTCATCCTCGATGGAGTGTCCTGCCAGGCGCTTGAGTTGCTTCTCAAGACGCCTAATCTGTTTCATCTCATATTTAGTGCGCTTTGCCAATTTGGGAACCTCATAAAAAAGGACCAGGGCAGGCTTTCCCACCCTGGTCTAATGGAGACTACCAGCGGAGGTCAACTTGATGCGTCTTCGAGTAACTCGTCCTGACATTCCTGACAACCACAGTCCTCACGAGTGATTCGGTTGTTATCTACAGCGAGGCATTTCTGTGACTGGATGAACATCTGCTTCCCATCATCCACAATGGTGTCGAGAAACATGCTTTCCTCACGGATAATCTCGTTGGCGCAGGGTTGGCAGAGGTTCTCAGTGCGGACGTAGTTACATACAGGCTCTGCGTAGTGGTACGATAGCCTGATGTCGACCGCGGAATGTGTTCGTGTAACTTTCACCACGGCAGGATTCGTGCGGCAGTTCTCGCAACGCTTACGGGGGATGAACTTGATCGTAATGTGGGTGCGAGCACGGCGTTGAACCTCAGTCATCTTGGGATCTCCTGTTCAGCCCTTTCGTAGGTGGCCTGAGTGAGAGGAGTGGGAGTGTGGGCATAGGTCAGGTAATACAACCATTCGACGTTGCATTCACCACAGAGGTTTGGGTTGAAGGTTGTTGATGCCCTCGACCAACAGTGCTGACATACTTGAGGTTGTTTGAAGGGCATTTTACTTTCGATATCCTTAAATATCATGACAGGAATGGCCTCCCTTCCTTAATCCTCTTCTGGGTATGCTTAGTGTGGGCGGCCTTAATCGCCCGACCTTGTGCGCCCTCAGGGGTCATTTCGAAGTAGCCCAAAATGCCTGCACCTTTGTTCAACTGTTTTGCACCAGGAGGGAGGTGGTGGTTACGGTTGTCTACCGGGCCAAGGCCTGAGTAGCGTTTATCATTTCGCATGATTTAACACTTCTTCCTTGGTGAAACGACCCCGTAGATAGGGATGCGGCGTGACAGCCCGGAATGTTCCGCGTTTAATCAACAGTCGGATCATACCCCAGCCTCTTAGCGGCTTCGCGCAAGACGATCGCCCGTTTTTCTGTTTCGCCACGATAACTCATCCACCATAAGAGTCGTCCGATCGCATAGTCGATTAAATCATCGGCGTCGGCGGTCGTCGTGGGCCACTGCGTCTGTGGTGCCATTAATTTACCAACTCCCATCAGGCTGCTCACTTCTCCGGCATCAGGGTCAGGGTATTCGCGAGGGTTATAAGGATTATTTCTTAAATTGCTCCTCAGGAATATCGTCGAGTGACTTAAGACCTTGATGGAGGGCCATCATGTAGCTACAGGGTGTGCACTGACACTTAGCGCGTGCCTCAACATCCTCAGCCCATTTGAAGAAGTCTTCGTAGGTTTCAAAACATGGATACCGGCCGTGACCGAAATCGATAATGGGGTAAATCTGTACTTGGTAGGATTTACCAGGCGGATATCCCCAAGACTCGCGATGGAGAAAGGTATCAACATCAATTTCATAGATTGCCGAACGACCAGTAAGAGACTCAAATGCCCTCTTCCAAGCCTTAGCACGCTCATAGGTTTGTTGTGGTGTCATGATTTAGCTTAGAAAGCACAGACAAATCAGTCCTGCAAGGATGTAGATGAAAGAGAGTCGGCGCATGGTCACTTCATCACCTCTCGGATGTTCCATAAAGTGAGAGCATTCGCGAGGGCGAGGTGGAGTTGTTCAACCTCAGCCCACTGGATGTTGATGTCATCAGGGTTACCGTCAAGATCCCGAGTAATCAGGGCCACACCATTCTCATGGAGGTTCACTTGAGTGACTTGACGAATGTCAACGAGCTTCAGTTGGCGCACCTTGAGGTGGAACTCAGGGGAGAGTAGAGTTGGAAACATGGAGCCTCCTCAGGCTTAGGATTGAAGTTGGGCCCTACTCAGGCTCCCGCGTGCAGGCCGCGATCTCATACGCCTTGGCGTGACCGGCCACAGCAGCATCGTAAGACGTGTAGCGATCTTGGTAGTTGTCGTGCGGCCCTCCGAAGATCATCGTTTCCCACAGGACAGGCTCCGCGCCATGTTCAAATGAGTGATCCAGCCCAAGGAACACCGTAGACACATTGCAGCCGTTCACAGTGTCGCGCTTCACAACGCGATCTGATGTCTCAAATACACGCACCCACGTCATCAGGTCTGTCTTGATCGGCGTCTTGCCGTCTGTGTCGAGAATATATTGCATATTGAACCTCATTAAAGTTGAGTCCTCATCTAATGTCAGCACAGTCGGGCTGCGTCATCTGGCAGTTCTTAGACCAGCTTCTCCTGACTGTAGAGGTATGCATCCGATTTAGGTTCGACACCTAGATTTGATCTTGGTGTCTCCCTCTTACAGTTAACTGATGTTGATGTTAGTGTACTTAACTACTACAGATGAGGACTCAATTCAGAGGAGAGTAGTTGACCAAACGCCAACCCTGGAAAGGTGTGCTAGGATGGAAACTTCGCCTCCACCGAAGGCGTTTAGGTTAGGGCTGACCGCCAGCACACACCTTAAAGTTCAGCTTATTAGCACCCGAATCTCAGTTACTATCCCCTGAATTCAGGCCTCAATTCAAATCGAACCTCAGATATAACCTAGTACCATCAGCCACGAAGAGTGACCATGAGGACACACGCCGTCAGGTTCAACCTTGCATCCGTCAGTGGCACGCGCAATCCCATCATAAGACCACTTTTCGAGGGTCTTTAGGGAGGGTTGAGATGTGCAGGCCTTGTGTTTCTCACCTTTGATACGGTGACATTTGGGACAAGTGTCAGCTCCTACTCTCATTTCGATCTCCTCGCAAGTTCAACCCAGGATTCGTAACTCACACCCAGGCTAACCAATTTTAGGAAGTTCAGATCCTTGTGAGTTAGAGTGTAACGAGATGGAACTGAGAAAGGTAGAGCCTTTTCAGTCAGTTGGTGGATCAGTGCCTTAGCAACATTCCCACACTGACACCGATGGAGACTCCACTCGGAGGGAGTGAATTTGTGAGGGATTAGGTAGTCCATCAACGACCTCTCTCGTTAAAGTCTACTAAACGATCCTCTTTACCTCGTGACCTCGAACGTCCCATGCGATGAAGGGCACGATAGGCGGAAACATCAACCTCTTCTGGAACCTCAGGTGGAGCGGCGATCACAATATCGCCAAGATCAATGAACCTCTGAGCACTCTTTTCGATCTCCAGTTGAAGATTCATCGATTTGATCGATCCTCGTGTTACGACCAATCTCTTGTGGGGTTTGATCCGTTCATGGAGGACCTCATATTCACCTGAGAGAGGTGCTGTAATATGTTCTCCAGTTTCAGGATCAGTATGCCCTGATGCCCGCATATCAGATTGACAGACTTTACACAGTCTACCAGTCTCATATGTGGGAATCCTGACTGTTTTCATGATCGGGTTACCGGCAGGATCTAGATCCTCAGTAGGACGCTGGATTCTCATGATACCCTTAACTACTTTTACTCGAATTGTGTTGATAGTAGACTGAATCTCAGTCTGACAGGCAACACAGCATAGAGCATGAATAGTAGTTACTTTGGGTGCAATCTCGTGTCCAGGATCGCATTCTATTGGCATACCTGTTAGGTCATATTGTTTATGACCTTTAGGCATTTTGAAGGGAGTCTTTAATTCTTTAATCCGTAGGTTGAACTCACCATTGATTAGTGAGATAACCAACGTTGTATTACACTCAGAACAAACTAACTTACCAGCTTTAGATAACCTGTAAGTATTCTTACGTTTGTTATAACTGTGATAACTCTCTGGAAGAGGTGTATCACAATCGGGACAGAGTGTATACATTAGGTATTCTACTTCCCTATCAGAGGGTTATATATCTATTAGCTACTAGGCTAGGTTTGGTGGGTTCCGGCCGGGCCGGGGCCGGGGAAAATCTCACCCGGCCATTGTCGGGCGAATGGGGCGGGCGGGTCAAGCGGGATTTTTGGGGCGGGTCGTGCGGGCCATTTCCGGCCCCGTGGGGCGATTTTCTCGGCGGTCGGGCGGGAATGGGTCGGTTGACCCGCCGTTCGTGGCACTGGCGGGCTATAAATGCGGTTTTTGGATTGGGCTTTTCCTAGGATGCTCGACGAATGGAAATGGCCCTAACTAGGGTCACTAGCTAGGGCCATGCGTCGCGTGCCGTGTAGGGCGTCTATTCTTCGAGCTCGACGCCGCTCGAGTATCCACCGATCACGGGCTTGGCCGCGAGAGGGGGCAGTCCGTCCTGCGAGCGGTACCACTTGGCGAAGCCGATCTCAAGCTCGGTCGGAAGTTCCGCAAGCTGCGCGGCGATCTTCGCTGCGTCCGACTTGCTCAAGTTGGATGCGACGCTGAATAATTCACCCTCGAAGCGTCCCGAAGATGGCATGGACGCTGCGAGACGTGGCTTGAGTCCGGAGCCATCCGGATAATGAATCACTTGGAGCTTGACAGGGAAAGTGATCGACGGGAATCCGGCAAGCGCCATGATCGCGGAGCCGATCTCCACTTTGATGACCGGGTTTTTCGTGCCGCTTTTGAAGGCGTTTCGCTTGCCGTGTCGATAGCCGGTGAGGACGAAGGGGCGATCGTGTGATTGTTTGAGGGCCGTTGATGTTGCGGCCGCCATCTGCGTTGCGATTGATCCGGTGTCTTTGGCCATATAGAGAACCTACCTAGAGAGAGAGAACCGCTATACGGTAGCGGCGGGCCGACCGGCCGGAATTGGCCGATTACTCGAAGCCTAGCCGAAAGCCGGGCGACATGTCAAATCGCCCGGCGTCCGGCCCTAGATGCCCTAGATTTCGCCCGGCGTCTGGTGTTCTTCGACCCACCGAGCGGCGAGCCAGCGAAGTAGGCCGGCGATATTGATCGCCGGCGACCGCCGATTGTACTCATCGATAGTAGCGACAAGGGCGTCATACTCGTCGCGGTGGAGGCGGACGGATATCGTGATATCGCCTGTCGTTTGCTGCGTGGTCCGCATCACGCGGGCCATTATGCGATCTCCGTGCCGCGCGGTGCTGCCTTGCGCCGCGAGTCAAGCAATCCGGTCGTCCTCATACCGTGGATAGCACTCTCCAACGCCTTGTTTTTTCCGTCGTGCTCACCGTGCGCGAGTACTCCGGCCGAGCGCATGGCGCGGGAATCGCTCCATGCGTTTTTCGTGGTTGCATAGTGCTGAATGATCACGCCGATATTGCCTCCCGGATTGCGCTTGATCATGCGAGTGCCAATGAGTGAGAGCCGATACATGGTACGCGTAGTATCGGGCCGATTAGGCCGCACTGCGGCACGGTTGACTACCGCCATACCGACTCGCGGATGGGACTGAAGTACGCCGGGGTGCGAGGGGACGTGTTCCGGCGATTCGATGGCGCCGAAGATATCGAGCATATCTCGGATTGTGTCGTTGTCCATGCCTGCGGCTATCATGCGGCGGATTGCATCGAGTTCTTGATCGGTCATTTGGAATTCTCCATTGGCTCCTAGGGCGGAATGCCCTCCGTCGTGAAGCCTAGCACGAGCCGGCCGCCGTGTCAAATGGCCCTATCCGGCCGCCTAGCATGGATCGGCCCGACTTGTCAAGTGGGTGCCTAGCATAGGATGGGGGAGGTTGTCAAACCATTTCTTTCCCCTCTCGCGGCGACGCAAAACCCTGTCATCCAAGACCCTTAAACTACCTCATACCTCGCGCCCTCTGCGCCACAAAGTCACCTCAACATCCACCCTGCACCCTGCCTTACCCCGGAGTCCCCCTCGTGAGGTTGTTGGAGTCCCTTAAGAGGGGTGAGGGGCGTCCACGCGAGGGAAATTGAGGTGAAAATGAAGACTGGCCTGCGGCGCTACCAACACAAACCTTTTAGAATCAATGATTTAGCTACAATCCGGGGTGGTAGGATTCCTAAATTCCCACAAATTTATATGGATTTAGCATGTCATGATTCCTAACTTTCTGAAAAATTTCATCACATTTTGGCACTCTTTTTACCACCTGGTCCCAAGTTAGCATAAATAAAGGGCTTAGCGCCGGAAATAGTTAAAAGTTGCATTTTCCCCCCTAGGTAAAGGAAGGAGGATCTGACAGAAAAAAGATGGTAAATGACAGAGGAATAGGAAAGAATCACCTCAAGGGGTCTAATTTTTCCCTTGACATTTCCTTAAATGTGTGCTAACCTCATCCTCAATCTATATGATCTAACTTCCCCCAAATCGCCGACGTTCGTGCCATCTGGCCATGAAGGTTCACCTCCGATTGGCACCCTCCTGTTGGCGCTAGAACTCATAAATTCTAAGGCCGGTAACAATACTCAAAAAGGGCGATAACCGGCCACCCTCCAGCCTGCGGCGCTACCAATTCCCGCATCGAATCCTCCGTAAGTCGTTGAATCTCCACCTCAGTAGCGGCCAACCTTAACGGTTGTCCTCTACTCCCCCCTTCAATAGGTCTTCAGTCCCATCGAATGAGTTCCTCAAACCAAAACGATGACACCACAATTGAGTCATCAGATTTACCCCAAGATGTCAGTCCTTCAGCCTCGGCGCCCTTCAACGCTCCAACTCCTAGCGGAATTAACCAGCCTCTATCAGAATCAGTTAGTGCGATTATCAATCGATCCAAGGGAGGTCCAGCCACCCACAAACCTGGTTGTCGATGCCGTCCTTGCGCAGCACGCACGAGGCAGCAGGAAGCCAGCCTTGGAGGATCTAGACCGGATGCCGGTCAGGTATCAGCGGAAGTTCGACCTCTAACTTCGAATCCTTCAGGAATGGAGGTTGTCCGAGGTGTAGTTGCTGAACTCAGCGACGCCCCAAATGAACCTATCTCCAAGACCAAAACCCATGTCGCCAACTGGATTAGGGCCAAGGCCGCCAACCCGGATGCTTCGAATGTTGAGATCGCGAAGGACTTAGGGATAACGGTCCGCACATTGCGGGCTGCCCTCTATAAGGGCCGGAAGCAGGGTTGGCTAGAGTTCAGTGATCCCCTCCATGAACTCAAGTATGGGATGGTTCCCAAGGCGATGGAGAATTTAAATTTGTTCCTGGATGCCAGGGACAAGGACATCACCCGAGACATCCTGAAGGCGACGGTACTAGCCGAGTATGCGGCGTCGGAAGGTATCCAGCAGCAACCGAACACTGTGTTTGCGCTTAAGATCGAGTTCCCAGATGGGTTCGATAAGGTTGCCGCTTCGGCCAATATTAAAGGGATTATCGTTGGTAAGGGTGTGGGATTCGATTCAGATATTATCGACGTAGAGAAATTAGACTAGTGCGCGATTCAATTAAAAAGACCGCCTATATGCGGTCTTATCATGAAAAACACAAGGATAGATTTCGGAAGCAGGCACGAGAGCGTTATTTAAAAAGCCGAGAAACAGTTCTTAAAGATCGCAAAGAAAATCCAGACAAGTATAAGTCCATTGAGTTAAAGTCTAACTTTGGTATAACCTTAGATGAATATCGCCAAATGTTGGACACGCAGAATGGTGTTTGCGCTATCTGCTTCCAACCTGAAACATCAAGATCAGTTACACCAGGTAAGACTAGAATGCTTGCTGTAGACCATAACCACGAAACTGGTCAAGTGCGTGGTTTATTGTGTTCGGCCTGTAATCAAGGTATTGGACTATTTCGGGACGATCCACTGAAATTGGAGTCAGCAATCACGTATCTAAAGGAAAGAAATGGCTAATTGGATTCAGCGTCCATTAGATTTTCCTTTACAATATAATCCGTATCAGACTGCATTCTGGGATGCACTCCAAAGCCGAATTTGCTTTCATTGTAAGATCGAGTTTAAGGCCGAAACATCAAATAATTGTCCACAGTGTAAACAAAGAGGGACTAGGAAGTTTCAGCGTTTAACCTTGATTGCTGGGCGGCGTGGCGGAAAAACACGAGCCGCATCGATTGCGGCCGTCAAGGAAGCTATGATCCCTAATAGTATTGGTTGGGCATGTGCTCCTACTTATCCAAAACTTCAGCGATACGTTCTACCGGCCCTTGAGCAGCTAATCCCCAAAGAGTGGGTACAGAGCTGGAATGTCGAATTTGGTGATATCCGTTTAAAGAACGGGAGCCTTATTCACCTACAAACGTTAGAACATCCTGATCAAGGACGAGGACAGGGGCTCGACTGGTTGTGGCTAGATGAGGCGTCAGAGTTAACTAAGGAGCACTGGGAAACCATCCGACCATCATTAACTGAGCGGCGTGGTGTAGCATTTTTCTCAACTTCACCTAGATCATTTGATTGGGTTTATGATCAGCTTTACAAGCCAGCTGAAGACGGTTTTATTGTAAAGGAAAATGGCAAAACAGCCCCGACACCTCAGTACTGGGCCTGCCGTTATTCGACTTCGGAAAATCCGATTATCTCCAGTGAGGAACTCTCCGAAGCTCGGGCCACGATGTCCGAGAAGATGTTCCAGCAGGAGTTCGAAGCCGACTTCGTAACCTTCCAGGGAGCGGTATACGGCGACGAACTAGCTGCCGCTCACATTCTATCAACAGACGAGGAACTCCGAGAGTTCATCCCAGAGTGGCCAAGCATCAACCCTGACCGCCCGGTTCTGATTGGTATTGATACCGGAGCCGACCACCCCTTCGGCGCGGTTAAGCTGGTCAGCACTGAGAGAGGCCTGATCGTCACTGGCGAATATCTCGAACGTGAGCGGTCCTTCGTCAAACATGCACTGTTTCTAAAGCAGATGGCAGGGGTTGATCGTCCAAAGTGGGCCATCAACAAAAATGATAAGCAGGCCGCGATTGAACTCGCTCAACATGGCATCTACGCCGCGAAGGCTGAGAATGATGTCGTTGCCGGGACCGAACGAGTAAAGTCCTGGTTGAATAGCGGACAACTGAAATTTGCCGCCGCAAGGGTTCCGCTCACCATTCGGCAGATGCAGGCCTATCGGTGGGCCGACAACACCTCCGCTGACGGTCAGAAGCGCCTTGAGAAGGTCTATAAGAAGAATGATGAATTGGTGGATGGACTTAGGTATGCGCTAATGAGCTGGCCCCTACTCCCGAAACCTCCGGAGCAACTCGAACCCAAGCGGGACATTTCACAACTCGGCGACTATGAACGCTCCCTAATTGAACGTATGCGAAACATTGAATCAAGGGTTGAGGACACTGATCCTGAAACCGTTACCGGAGACTTCTGGGCTTAAGATATGTGGATTCCATCAAAACTTGTTAGTTGGCTTGAGGTTTCGCGGGTTGCATATGAGAATCTCGAAGTTGAAGTTGCTGTCCTAAAGGCTGAGCGGGATCAACTAAAATCCGATCTTGTAGCTACACGTATAAACAGTGATTGGTTTCGAGTAAAGGTGAACGACCTGGAACTCACCAACAAGGCCCTTTTAGAAAAGGCCTATGGAATTAAACTCCCGATCCCTACCATTGTGCGTGAAGATACCTCATACAACGATCCCAACCCCTATAAACTCCCGCAGGCCATCTTCGATCACATCGATGATGAAACTGCGAAGGCCCTAGGGGATCTGGTTGGCTAACATGCCCCCGATGATTCCTAACGCACCAACCGACTCATTTTACTCCTCACCTGAGCAGACCGACGCTCTTACCCCTGATATGGGTATGGACGGCGGCTTTGGTGCGTTTACCCCACCGAATCCCTACGACCATACCAAACTCCTAGCCCTCTTTGACAAGCTCAAGAAGGAGTCGATGGACTATCGGTGGATCTGGGAACGAGAGTGGCAGCGGAACCTTTATTATGTTGGCGGGCGGCAGTGGATTACCTATACATCCAATAAGCGGGAATGGGTAGATAAGCGTCTTCATAAGTGGATTCCCCGTCCGGTCACGAACAAGATGGCCGAGACCACACAGGCAATTAGAACTACATTTTCTGCTATCAACCTGGCAGCTAAGGTTCGGCCTGTCGGTAATGATTCGAAGGCCATCGCGGCTGCCGAAATCGCAGACCAAATGGCCCCCCTGATCCATGAGGAACACGACATGGGCCAGGTGATGCGAGAGGCTGATTTCTGGCTAATCACCACTGGATCTGTGGTCCTACAGACTTCATGGGACACTGACCCCAGATCGAATCGCCTCTTCATCAAGAATGAGACATGCGATCTATGTGGGATGACCTACAAACCAGATGAAATCGTTGCGGCAAACAACATGTGTCCGCACTGTAGGTCGGACCAATTTTCAGAAGCAGTTGCCCCTGATGGTAAGCCTGATGGTAACTGGATTTCCTTCGGTAAAGGTAAAACAGTTGCGCTAAGCCCATTTGAGTATGCGTTTCCCCCGACTGTTACCCGATGGGACGACCTCCCCTACCTAATTCGTATACGGTGGCGAGATAAGAGTTGGTTTGAGGCAAATTTACCTGCGCTGGTCCCATCGATCCTCTTTGAGAATTCCTCGTCAGATCGAAGCCTGCAATTATTTAAGTCCCTCTCTTTGAATGACGATACTGGCCAGGCAGGACAATCTTCAATCTTAGGCACCGGACCAAATCCATCACAAGAAGGTGTAACAGAATACGAAGTGTGGTATAAGCCCACACCTGACTATCCTGAAGGTGTAGTATTTCGGGTTATTGGCGACAAGTCTCCGATGATTTTAGACCTTCCAGATGAGAGTTTGCCAGGTCCGATTCCTTATAAGGATATCGAAGGCAAGCCAATTTTCCCCTTTAGCTTTGCCCAATATGAACATGTAGGTGGTAGATTATATGGGCGCTCGGCCTTAACCCCACTTATCCAAAAGCAGGATCAGCTCAACCAACTAGATTCCCTCATTCAGCTAATCATCCAGCGTATGGCTAATCCTATCTGGATCATCCCAGATGGTTCTGGGATTGAGAAGCTGAGTGGCGAACCGGGTTTGATGGTACGGTATAGTGCTCTCGGTGCTGGTGGAAACGCTAAACCTGAGAAGATCGAGGGTTCAGAGGTCCCAACATCAGTTACTATGATGAGGGAGCAGATCATCAATGATATTGAGGAACTCTCCGGCGCGTATGATATCATCAAGGGCCAGAAGCCAACCGGCGTCGAGGCCTTCAGTGCCCTACAGTTGCTTGTTGAACGCTCACAATCCCGGTTCACAAGTGTATTCCAATCTCGCGGTGAGATGTATCGGAAGTGGTTTAGTATTGCACTGGAACTCGAACGGCAATTCGGCCCCGATCAACGTACACAGACTGTCACGGGACCAAATCGTGGTTTCACATTCAAGCACTTCCAAAATGCCCAACTCCAGGGTTCGGTAACCATTGTAATTGAGGACGGTTCAACCCAACCAAAGACCTACCTCGGTGAACGTGCGGCTATTGAGCAAGCGATGCAGCTAGGGGCGTTAGACCTAGTTAATGATCCCGATCAACGCTACTATGTCCTGAATAAGCTCGGGATCGCCGCCATCACCCCATCCCTCAATGTCCACGTCCAGAAGGCCCTAGAGATGCAGGATCAATTTGAGGAGTGGGCAATAAGTAAGGTTGGACCCATCCCACTCGCAATTAAACCCTGGCATGACGCTAAGATTCACTGGAATGAGCACATCAAGTGGCTGAATACTGATCGAGTTTCTTCATTATTACTCAATGATCCGATGCTTGAACAGATTGTTACAATGCATCTCCAGGAGCTTCAATTAATTCTAATCCCCGCAGCTGGGATGCCGGGGACTGAAACTGGTGCCCCATCACCAAATGGGGGCCCTCCCGGAGGTCAGGCGATGGCGAATAGCCGCCAAGAGACCAACAAAGCTCCCCAGCGCTACGGTGCTGGACAAGGGGCGCAAAATCGGGGTGCTGCATAGCATCCAACAAACTTGATGGAAATCATCCATCAACCTAACGAACATCGGGTTAGCATGTTCATCCATCGCGGAACTTGACCGCGCTAAAAAAGGTAGAGAATGTCCGACCCGAACTTCAACGTTACAGAAACAAACTCGGCCGCAGGGACCGAAACTCCTGCTCCTTCGCCTGTTGCAGCGACACCAGCAACGCCTACGCCAGCACCAGCGACACCCGGTGCAACGCCCAACCCCGCGACAGTGGGTCAGCCTTCGGCTAATCCGAATGCGCCGCCTTTGGGCTACGTTCCATCATTTCGAATTCGTGAAACCCGCGACCAGTACGAGGCAAAGATTGCCAACCTGGAAGCGGCAAATAACGCGAAGATCGAAGCAATGCAGCGTCAGCTTCAGGCGTTAACTGGTGTAACTCCCCAGAATCAATCAGAAGAGGATGTAATTCGCCATCAGCTATTCAAGGTCGTGCCGCAGCTTCAGAAGCTCCTGGAAATCCAGGAAAAACTCGAAGCCTCGATCTCTGGCCAGGAACAGTTGAGAGAACAACAGACCCATTATTGGGAATCGTATAATCGCCAGCAGATGAATTCGCTTTATAAGGCCGCTGAGGAAACCTATGGGACACCTTTGTCCGATGGTCAGCGGAATTATCTAAAGGCGGCATTTGTCGGTTGGGCGTCAGGCGATCCCGAATTGGCCTTACGTTATCAGAATGATCCGAATCTTGTGAATGAATTCTGGAAGGAGTTTTCGTCCAGCTTTATTGACCCCGCACGTCGCGTTGCAGCAGCAAATACAGCAGCAAGAGTTCCGGCTAACTTACCCCAGAATAATCCATCTGGTACAGTACGGACATCTCAACCTGTTGAACCTGCCAAAAATGCCGACGAAGTGGTTGATCGGGCCTGGGCAACGTTCAAACAACTGAGGCAGAAATAATTCTGTTCTCCTAACAAAAGGTAATAAACATGGCAGGAGCCGACCGCCAAGCACTTGATGTCGTCCTCAAGGACGTAATTGAATCAGGTGTCTCTGAAGGCGTTAACAACAAGAATCCTCTTCGGGACATTATAAAGACCGAGAAGGTTCCATTCCGTGGTCGAGAGATCGTTCGTCTCGCCCACACCTCGCGTAATATCTCACCGATGTTCGTTGGTGAAGATTCCGCCTTTGCGGACGCGGGAAACCAGGGCTATACTCGGATGTTCGTCGATCAGAAGAAACTGATGGCGAGAATTCGACTAACCTGGGAAGTCATGCAGGATTCGACCTCAAGTGAGGGTGCGTTCGTTTCAGCCCGTAAGAGCGAAATGAACTATCTCATCGACGACATTTCGCGTCGTGATGAGTATGCCCTCTGTAGTGATGGTCGAGGCGTGCTCGCCCTCGTGAATGAATCCCCGTCTGGGACCACTCTCGATGTCGATGCCCCTGGTGGCATCACCAATAGCAACTTCGGTAACCGCTATTTCTCTGCCGGTATGTATATCGGCGCAGTGAATCCGGCTAACGGAGTGCTTCGTACCTCGATTCGCAAGGTCACCTCGACTCCTGCGGCAGGTTCTAGCATTGTCGTTGATGCGGCCACCTATACTGGGTGGGCGGATAATGACTACATCGTACAGGTTGCCTCTTCGGGGACTACCGACATTCTCGATACATCGTACGAGCATGCTTGGTGGGGCCTGATGGCGCTCGTAGATGACGGTACCTACCGGAACGAGTACTTCGGTCTTAACCGAACCACGTTCCCGGCGTATTCGAGCTACGTGACTGCTTCGACTGGTGCCCTGAGCACCGATCTAATGCAGCGCGTTTCGGACGTGCTTGATCAGAAGCTCGGGGGTAAGACCTCGATCATCCTCTGTCATCACAGCACACGTCGACTGGTGATTCAGCTCACGGATGCGGATCGCCGCTACATGGGCGCATCACTATCGAAGCCTGATCCAGCGACTGTGGCCTTCAAGCAAGGCGACATTCCGTTTGGTGATGTCCCGGTTCGCGCCGTGCGGGACTTCCCGCTCGACGTGATGATGTTCCTCGATCTCCAGAATGCAGGATTTAGAGAGTATGTCTCTGAGTCCGGTAAGTGGGCAGACGAGGATGGTTCGGTTCTTAAGCAGATCGGTACAGGTACTTCGGCGCGTGACAGCGTTGAAGCATGGTATCGTATCCGCAAGAACTACTTCCTAGAGAACCCAGGCCTCTGCGCGAGGCTTGATGGGATCACCGGACAAACTTTAGCAGTGGTTCGTACTGCGGGTTCGTAATTAGCATCCAATGGGGGGCCCTGATGAAGGGCCTCTCATTTCACCTAATTTTAATTCAGTTCGAAAGGTTAGTCGCATACTACGATGAGCGCACATGATTTCGTCAGTTTGGTCAACAGATCCAGTAAGAACCTCACCGGAACCTGGGATGGTCGCCAGTATACCCTCACACCAGGCCAGCATTCCTTCCCTGAGATCCAGGCCCTGAAGTTCAAGGAGCAGCATCCTGTGATGGGCTCTGAGGACCCTTACACCCTTCAGAAGGAGTATCTAATCGGCATTGTTGAGCATGGTGATGATATTTCACCAACTGAACAAACCAATGTCATTGAACGTTGGAATCGTTCAAAGCTGATTGGTGCAAGACCTGTTGAGGTTGTGCGCGGAAATGGTATGTATAGTCCCGCCATCGATCCGTCATCGAAACTTCCCGGCTCAGGTGGCCCCGTTAGCGGTGGCTTCGAACCCAATAGTTAAGGATCGATTTAAAAGTGGATAATTTCATTCGAGGCGATAATCCCTTCCATCTGGCCGGACCCCCGGCCTGGTGGATGAAACGACTGTGGGATTTCGACCCATCATTAGTTGTCATCCCATCAGTGCAAGGCTTCCATTATCGAATCTGTCAGCGTCGCCCATTAGACGAGAAAGTGAAGTTAGTTAATGATATCTCTCGTGAGGGAGATTCATTGATGCTAGCTCAATTTGGTCTGGTACCAGTTACGACACTCCTTTCTACTGCTAGGTGGGACAACCCCCTGATGTGGAATGACCTCGCTGAACGTGCCCCTTGGCGTCAAGGTGGCGCTGAAGCCTACATCAAGAAACTCGAGGGCATGGAGGCTGAGAAACAGCTTCGAATTAATATCGAAAACTCCGAGCGGAACACCTATCTGGCCAAAGACGCTTGGAAGATGTATCAGATTAAAACGGGTCGACGTTTAGGTCTAATTGGTTCCAATAAGGTCACCCATGCGGAGCGTCCATCGGCACAATCCGCCGCATTGAAAATCGTTGATGCTTTCGGAAAACCCACCTATAGAATCTAGTTAAGGTCATTCTGACCTCAAGGAGATCCTCGAACTCCTCAAAGTCGAGCCCCTTAAGAGGCGGGGAGATGACCTCTGTTTAGGTAATAAAAATGGCTCTATCTCTTGAAAATGCAGGTAAAGTTCGTCAGAAGTGCTATGAGTACGTTCTCCCGAACCTCGCATTTAAGTCTCTCCAGGCATTCTTCATGTACTGGGCATCACATAAGGCGAATGCGGATCTTCAGTTTCTTCCATTCAGTGAGGCTGAGTGTGATGCGGCTGGGGGTACGGTGAAGGCTGACGCGGCTTGCACCCTCTATTTTGCCTACGTCAAGAAGGCTGCATCGGATACCGATAACTACTTTAAGGTATTCGACGATGCCACCGATGACTCAACCACGACCGACCAGCGTTTGGTCCTTCCCCTATTCATCTCGGGTGGCTATAGTGCCTGGGCAGATAGTGATGGCCTTCCTCTCGGTACCGGCGCGGTAGTCACCCAGCACACAACCTCTGAAGGTGTCACTGATGGCTCCGACGGTGGTAGTGGGTTCCTGATCATCGGCGCGTAAGTGTTGGTGGATGTTTAATGGCATCCTAAAGAATGAGCTGGGCATCTCTTGAAACTGCCTACCCTTTTGTGGATTAGAGACAATTCTGTCTCCCAACCTCTAGGAATTCAAAATGGCTATTCGAAATATTCGTCGTCAAGCAACAAACCCCCTTGCCGCACCCGGCACCCCCACCTCAGCCCCAATCTATGTGGATTCAGATGATAACATTCTGAAGATAATCCCGGCTGGCTCGGGCACAACCGAGGTCCAGGTAGTAGATGCCTCATCTACCCAAACTCTGACTAACAAGACCTTCACTGCGCCAGTCATCAATAACGCAACCGGCGCGAGTGCATTAGTTGCTGGTGGTGGGACATTAACCCTTACCGAGGCGGCTCACGCAAACAAAACCATTGCGCTAGATACTGCTGCTGGATCGGTGATTACACTTCCAGCGAGTACTGGTTTGGGGGCAGTTTATCGCTTCCTCGTTACTGTCACTGCTACAACTAATTCCCACATAGTTAAGGTTGGTAATGCGACCGACGAGATGCGCGGTTATGTGATTCAAGACTCTGATACCGCCACCGCCCCAAATATCTGGTGGGCTGCGGATAACGATGATACAATCACACTGAATCGTTCTACATCGGGTCTGGCGGCCCAGGGTGAATTCTTTGAGGTTGTTGATGCCGTGTTAAATCATTTCTATGTACGTGGCTATTCACAGGCCAGCGGTACGGAAGTGACTCCATTCTCGGCAACCGTCTAATTTCGCTTAACTGGGATCTGGGGGATGATTAACCTCTCCCCCTAAATCCTGTTCAAAGGAAAATCATGCAAGATGTAACATCTGAACAAGTCGCCTGGTTCGCAGGGCTATTTGAAGGTGAGGGTTATTTATCTTTTTCAAAAGAACGTCGAAAGGGCCGCAGTGGGGGCCATTGGCGTTTAGGCCTTGGAATGTCTGATGAGGATATAATCAATCGTATTCAAACCATGTTTGGTGGTTCAATTCATAAATGGACGTTGAGTCACAAAAAGCCAACGTATAAGGATATGTTTTCTTGGAATGTAACGAAACAAGCACATATTCTTGAAATTGTGGATGTTATTTATCCACTTATGGGTAAACGTAGACAAGCTAAATTTGATGAGTTTATTACTTACTATAATACACCCCGCCCTACTCAAAGTGATCGTATGAAACAGCGGTGGTCGGAGCCTAGTTACCGGGCAGCTAATCTGTGGAGTATCAAAAAGGCCGCAGACACACTGAGCCAAATACGCCAAGTAGCTCACCTATCTGAGGATAAACCCCTTGATCAAGGAGATCAAACATCATGCAGTATCTAAAAAGGCTTAAACCATCAATTCTCGCTCTGCAAAACTCAACAGCTAATACCATCTATGTTGATTCCGATACAAACGAAATCAAGGTTGGATCTGGAGCCTCAGGTACAACCGAGAGGGTTCTCGTCGACTCTGCTAGCTTTGGCACCTTAGCCGACGACCTCCTACCCACAGCAGATAATACTTACGATGTCGGTTCTGCGTCCGTTCAATGGAAGAGTGCCTATATTGGTACATCACAAATTTTAGCTGCTGGTGCCACTTTGCAATTTGGCACAGCTACACCTGCTGTGCTGTCACGGGGGGCAGCGGATCGGCTTGACCTAGCATCAGGGGATTCGCTGTATCTGGTGAGTGGCGGGTTGGGCGTTGCAACAGCCCCTGGCAATGCAGGCACGATTACGGCGACTGGTGCGATTACCACAGCCGCTGCTAGTTCCTTCCATCTGGATACCCGATGGTTCCTGTACGCTGGGGGCGCGACGGGACAGGCGGTGCTCTCTAATGAGGCTGTAACGGCAGCCGTGGGCTTAGACGTTGCCACCGACGCCGTTCTCAAGGTCCGTACGAGCGCCCACACCGCATACGCTACTGTGGATGCCTTGGCCTATCAAACAGGTGGTAATGCTGTTGGTTACGATCGAACGGTCTATGCAGCAGGCACACCCTACGCGCTAACCAATACTGCGGCCGCAATCGATGTTGGTACCACCGATCCAGCGATTACCCTTAACAAGGTTGGAACCTATCTCATCATGGGCCAGGTGAACCTTGCCTATAATGGTGCAACAGTTGTTGCAGAAACTGCATCAATCAAGGTTCGACGGACAAACAACACTGCTGCTGATTTAAGTGCAGTGGTTGTAATTGACCTTCCAGTCGCCACCACTCTCACACACACATATGGTGTGGTACCGATTCCTCCATTTGTCTACACCACTGCTGTCGCTGATGATGCGATCACATTATTTGCTAACGTTAGTGCAGCCCTTGGTGTAGGTACCATCGATGCCACCGCAATTGGCACCTCACTTGTGGCAATTCGACTTTACTAATTAGAATAAGGACCAATAATGTCGAAAGCAGCCGAAGGCTACCGTCAATTCCATCAGGATATCTCCAACCAAACCTCAATTGGGGCGGCGGATGGAGATACCACTCTACTCACTGTGAGATCCACCTCACATACCATCTACATTCAGACCATTGAAGTGTTCATCTCGACCGATGCGGCGCAGTCGTGGTCGTTTGAAGATTCCGCAGCAACCCCGGTCGCGATAGGTTCCGTCCCAACATCACCAGGTGTTGGATGGCGTCGAGTGTGTGACTATGAGGATTCAGGTTTTGCCCTTACCGCGGGGAAGAACCTTGTTCTGAATGTCAGTGCCGCTGGGTTGGCTGGCCGAGTCAAATGGACTGGCTATCAACGCCTCACGTCGGCAATGGCAGTGGGTTCGAATAACTAAGATGGTTAAATCCCTTGCATCATGGCTTCGGTGGCTTGCAGAGTGGCTTGATCCACTTCCAGTTGTTGAACCAACCGTAATTGTTCAGTATGTGGAGAAACCTGCGGTTGATGAGGCCCTCCTCTCCGCAGCGAAAATTCTTACTCATGAGTGGGAGGTTAAGTTGGGGCCGGGATTCGGTGAGGCCAAGCGACATAACGTCTTTGCCAGGTTGGTTAAGCAATTCCCAGATAAACCAAAGCGTGACCTTTCTCGTGTTATTGAGGATGCATTATAAATGGCTGATACGATCCGCTGGTACCTCGCGCCGCGTGTAACTGGTGTCGACGGGCGCCGCCGCACGCACCCGGCGATCTCGGCCATTAACGGATCGCGTGGTTATGCACAAAAACTTGACGAGAACTGGTCACTCGTGCAGGTCGTGACCGATCAATTCGGCCACGCGGCCCTGGCGCTCCAGCCAGCCCTGATCCCGCTGCCTAGTGTGAAAGCCGAGTGGCGGACCGCGCCGACTGCTTTGACTTCCCGATTCATCGGTACCGAAATCAGCGGCGCGGACGAAGTTGGTGTGGCGCTCGACAAGATTTTTTTACGGATGGCAGGGACGACACGGGCGGCGATTCGTCGGCGTCCACCAATCAGCGTCTACGGCAAGATCGTAGATGATTCACAGGCGGTCGAGGACTAATCCATGGCGATTGCGAACGACACGTTCGTCGAGGCCAGCGACACGTCCCTGGTCAGCCATACGCCCACTGGTACGGACGCGGGGGCAGGTTGGGCCGCCCTCACGAGCGCCGCGGCCACTGTTCGAGCCGCCACCGATGATGTGATCGACAACAATGGGTCTGAGGGCAACCGCTTCCGGATGACGACCGACCTAGGGTCGGCGGTGATGGATGTGCAGGCTGACATCACACGTACGGCGGCGTCGTTCGTGTTTCCCGGCGTGCTGTTCCGAATCTCCTCTGACTTCGTCACGTTCTGCGAGTTCACGTACGATGACACGCGCTGGTACATCTACGACGGGACCAACGAGGTCTTCCTGACCGAATCGTGGCCCGGCGGCACGGTCACGATGCTGGCGCAGTCGCGCACGGGATCACAGAAGGGGTACGCGAACGGGACGCTAAAGGTCACGATCTCCGCCGATCAGCTCAACGGCAACCACTACGGCGGCTTGATTCTCGGCAACTTCTCAGGTGGCGCGGGCAAGAGCACCGCCGACAATTATCTCTCAAATAGCGTCGCGCCGGGCAACCCCTGGGCCGCCTACGCGCAGCAGTAGAAAGAACGATTATGCCTGATCTCTGGATGGATGTGGATGTAGCACTGGCCGAAGTGCCGGTGAACATCCTGCCACTGATCGACGACACCGACTTCAAAACCATTGAAGGTGCGGTCGCCTATAATGCAGCGGGCATGGCCCTGCGGTGGCACTTCGTGACCCCTGCGGGGGCTTATACGGTGACATCAGTTACACCCACAACCGCTGGGGTCTACGACTGGACCGATCAAGGCGACTCGGGGATTTACACTATTGAGATTCCGGCATCTGGCGGGGTTTCGATCAACAATGACACCGAGGGCTTCGGCTGGTTCACCGGCGTGGCGACGGGTATCCTGCCGTGGCGCGGACCGACTGTCGGCCTCCGTGCATCGGGATTGAATGATCTCCTGGTGGAGTCAGCATTCAGCGCAACGAGGGGCCTGGTCGGCACGGCGTTGCCCGCCGTGGCGGCAGAGGCCGCTGGTGGTTTGTTCACACGCGGTACTGGTGCCGGGCAGATCAATCAAGCAGCTAATGGGCAGATCGATGCGAATACGATGGCGGTGTCCGGCGACTCGGTCGCTGCGGACAATGCCGAAGCATTCTTCGATGGAACGGGGTATGCAGGCACCGGCAATACAATCCCGACGGTGACCACGGTAAACGGGCTCGCAGCAAACGTTATCACGGCCGCCTCGATGGCGACGGATGCAGGGACGGAAATTGCTGCTGCGGTGTGGAACGAAGACGCGACGGGGCATCAAACACAAGGCACCTTCGGGCAGGCTATTGGCGACCCGGTATTAGACACCAACACACTATATAAAGCTGCTGTAACTGATGCTACAGGCGCAACAGTTGGCGTTGATGTCGTCGACCTCAAGACGCAGATCGGTGTGGCTGGGGCGGGCTTGACGGCGATTGACCTGCCAAACCAGACCATGGACATTACTGGCAACATCACCGGGAATCTGTCTGGGTCAGTGGGGTCGGTAACAGGCGCGGTAGGCAGTGTTACTGGAGCTGTTGGATCAGTGACCGGAGCAGTAGGCAGTGTCACGGGTGCAGTCGGGTCGGTTACTGGCAATGTGGGCGGATCAGTGGCGTCAGTTGCCACTGGCGGCATTGCGGCGGTTTCCTTTGCGGCAGGCGCCATTGATGCAGCAGCGATTGCGGCAAACGCGATTGGTGCATCAGAGGTGAATGCAGATGTTATTGATGAAATCTGGGATGAACTCATCGGCGACTCTACTGTTACCGCTCGGCAGGCAATGAAGGCCTTTATGGCGTCTCTTGCGGGTAAACTGTCGGGGGCGGCGACCACCACGGTGCTAATTCGAAATGTCGCGGACGACGTTAACCGGATTACTGCTACTGTTGATGCTGATGGTAACCGCTCAGCAGTTACCCTGAGCCTGTAATGTTTGCCTCACGCTATTTCCCGGATCGCTACTATGCGCCGAGGTACTTTGCGAAGGCTGGGGCAACACCTCTTGGAGGTGGATCGGCGAATATGCTTATTATGCGCGTCGCAGGACTCCTGATTCCTCTCATTTGGTTAAAAGATGTCAAATAATCCGGTCTCGTCATCACGATGCTTATCAACATTCGCCAATGTGGCTGCATCACAAACCGATTCGGTTCTCGTGGCAGCGGTCGCAAATAGAGTGATTGTAGTTGTGCTGTTTCGTCTCCACGCGGGTGCATCGGCCACGTCGGTTACATTCAATTCCAAAGGCGCCGGGGCTGGAACAGCAATTAGCGAAGCCTTTGCTTGTGGTGCGAATGGGGGCAGAGCTGATGGATTCGTCCCCATCGGCCACTTCGAAACATCTGAAGGCGAGGCGTTGACGGTCACCACAGGATCTGGGTCAACAACTGGGATAGGAATCAAATATGTTCTGGTTAAACCGACTCCTTAAACTGACAAACCACTAAGATGTCAGATTTATTTAGTCCTCAGGCATTAGCGGCCTTGGTCGCGGCCTCAAATCCTCCCGCAGAGGTTCGTCAAGCGGATGTAGAGGCAAAACCCAAGAAGTCCCCTGCATGGGCTACGTTAGCCTCGGTTTTGGGGCCTCTCGCTGATGGAGCGTCCACTGCTTGGGCAATGAATCAAAGTGGGCCGAATGCACGGATACAGGAGCGCAATCCGCTTTATGGATCGAATCCTTCGGCTGGAAAAATCATGGGTATTAAGGCCGGACAGGCGGCCCTCCAAGGTCTCCTTACACACCTCATTGGAAAAAGGTCTCCAACTGCTGCCAAGATCATTGGGGCTGGGACTGGGGCCATCCATGGCACAGTAACCGGCATGAATATTAAAAATGGCCTCAAAGCACGAGAACTCAATAAAGGCGGAGAGGATTAATTTCGGATGGCCACCACACTAACAACAATTGTCACCAATGTCCGGACGAATCTTCAGGAATCAACGGCGAAGCTCTGGACGGATGCGGAGATTATCGTTCATCTGAATGCGGCTATTAAGGATCTCTGGCGGGCACTTAACTCTCGCTATCAGGATTTCTTTTTCGCCACAACAACAGCAGTTACCTATACGGCTAGTGCTGAAACGCTATCAAGTGTCCCGGCCGGGGTAAGTACCATTCTTGGGTTAGAACTCGCTGATCCAACCCTCTACCCATCGTTAGTATTCGTCTACAAAAACTACAACTCTATCGAATTCCAATCCGCCAGGGCCATGGAGGATCAAGATCCTGATGCCATGGGTCGGGTGTATTTTTGTGCCACGGGAGCGGGGGCACCAACGGGGGCACCTACAATCTATCTTGCGCCACAACTAACCGCCGCACTTACATTACGGTTATCATATGTCCCGGTTGTAGCTACTCTAGTTGCCGCAAATGATAATCCAATTCCTGGGGAGTCGGATCGCGCCCTCGAATGTTATGCGACAGCCTACGCACGAGCGAAGATTCGTGATAACAGTGCCCCAGATCCGGAATGGCTTGCTCTCTATGCTACCGAAAAAGTCAACATCCTGGATGCCGTCGCGCCGAGACAAGAAGTGACCGAGGCAGTAGCCGAGTCAATCTTTGAAGAGTTTTACTAATGGCAGGGAAGTTAAATTTCTACGCAATCGGGCAAGGTGGGGTGAACGTTGTTAAGTCGCCGATCCGACTCACGAACGATGAATGCCGCTCAGCCCAGAATGCGATCTTCGCACCCGCCGCCGAGGGCGGTTTAGAGAAGCGTGGTGGCCTCACCCGGTTGAATAGTTCAGCCTTAAACTCCGGCGCAAATGTCCTTGCGATTGCGAATGTGGGACTTCCGAATCCATATAACACCACATCATTGGTGCGGAAGTATCTCTACGCGGCGCTCACCACTTTCATCGACGCGACGACCTGGGTGCGGTCGACGGACGGCACGACATGGGCGACGGCGTCGACGCCCTCGTTCTGCTCCTTCCAGCCGAACGCCACCGTCTGGCCGCCGTCGCCGTTCCCGGCGATGCCGCCATCGCTCGTGCCAGGGTATTTCCTGTACACGCCGCAGGACAATCAGAACGCGATCTACCAGTGGGACAACACGACGGATGATGTGGTGCTGACCTTGCCGGACGTGTCTGGCAGCGGGTCGATCCCGATCTCGAGTGCCTGTGTACATCAGGGCAGTCTGTATGTCTGCACGATGCACGCCACCGCCGCTCGCGTGTTCCGGATCAACGGGCTCACGGGAGAAGTAACGCTCATCGGCGGCAAGTTCCCGGATGGCATTTTGGACCGGTTGCCGTGGGGGATCTGGTCCTACAACGGGCTTCTATTCGCGGGTGGCGTGATCGAGTCGTTTCCCGATGCGTCGGTAACGGCACAGCGCGTGTGGCGGATCAATCCCGACACCGAAACCACATGGACAGCAGATTCCGCGACGCTGAACGGCTACCCGGTGTCGATGGCGAGCTTCTTGGGGAACCTCTACATCGGCACGGCATCTGAGGCTGCGGCCACGTCAATGAACGTCTACAAACGCACCCCGAGCGGCGTGTACTCGACGGTGCTGACCGATGCGAGCCCGTGGAATGTGACCTACGGTACGCAATTGTTTGTGTTCAACAACACGTTGTTCGCATACGTCGGCGGCAACATTCACAAATCGACGGACGGATCTGCGTGGTCAGTGGAGTTGGATGTCTACACGACGTACTCGAGTTTCACGGGACAACCGGGGGTGCCGGTGATTTTCGATGGGGCACTGTACTGGGCGTTTTCCGAAACCAGCAGTGGCGGGGCAAATGGTCGTATTCTCAAGCGCACGGCAGCTGGGGCGTGGAGCAGCGTCTATACCGGGAAGGTGCAGGGCCCGATGACAACTTTGGTGTTAGCATAATGGCGTGGTATTTAGTACAAGCGGGGGCGGCGTTGTATGCGATGGGCACTGATGGGTCGTCGACCGCGCTGACGATGCCGACTGGTGTGTCATTGCATCTGACGCGTAAGATGCGGACAGCGATTCTGAATCGGGCGCTTGTGGTGGTTAATGCGCCTACCCGGAACACGGTGATTCAACCAGACGGCACCATCCATGTGCTGGTACCAATGACGCCCGCCATCCCGCCGACCGCTGCTGCTGGTGCCTCCACCGGATTAAACGGCCGCTATCGGGTGCGGTACTCGTACGCAGTGAAGGACGCCTATGGGCGAATCGTGGCCGAAAGTCCACTGAGTCCCTACGCCGAGATCACGCTCGCGAATACGGGGCTGGCGCTGACGAACCTCGGCACGTCGTTGGATTCGTCAGTAAACTGTCGAGTGGTCTATCGGACGACAACTGGCGGAGAAATCTATTTCAAGTGGGCCGAACTGGATGATAATGTCGTAACAGCCTATGACAACAATCTGGCTGACGCCGGATTATCCCTCTTACCAACAGTAAACTCGTCGCTCGGTCTGCCACCTGGGTCAGCTGGCGGAACGCGTATGCGGCTAATTGCACAGTGGAAGACGAATCTCTGGAGTGTCAGTGACGATCCTGGAGACGTGGACAACCTGCGCTACAGTGAAGCACTTCAAGGCTGGGCGTGGCCCGCTAGTAATTTAATCCCGATCCCGCGAGTTGGGGCTACTGCTGAAGGCATCACCGCCCTCATGCCTCGGCGAGATGATATGGGAGTGTTCAAGCGGAATAGTGTCCATAAAATCACGGGTGACGATGACACATCCTATCAACGAGTGACCGTCACCGAAGGCGCAGGATTGATTGCCCCAGATTCGGTGCAGGTTATTCATAACGTGGGCTTCGGGCTCGGTGAGGATGGGGTCTACCAGTACGATGATGATGGCTTTGTAAATATCAGCCGGGAAGAAGTGTCGGAGTGGTTTGAAAGCGATACTTACTTTAATCGCTCACAATTCCCCTATGCTGAGGGCCACTGGAATCCGGATCAAAATAGCTACGATCTCCACCTTGCAGCGGCAGGATCAACGGTTCTAGATCGCTGGGTGAGCTACGATCTTAGTAGGAAGAAGTGGCTAGGGCCACACAAAACAGGCGCATTCACGCCAAAGTCCGTGGCGCTGGTGCTGAATTCATCGGGATCACCGATTCCGTTGGTTGGGGGCAGCGATGGATTTGTCTATACGATGAACAATGCAGCTCGGACGGATGGCACATCAACTGCGATTGATTTTGATGTCAGCACGATTCACACCGCCAACACCCCCGACATCGAGAAGCAGTTTATGCAAATGGATGTCTTATCGAAGGTGGAGGCAGCAGGGACCCTAAGTGTGACACCTACTGTCGGTGGTTTGGATGCATCTGCGCAGTCGGCGATGTCATATGACCTCACGTTAGGAAGGCAACGCGGAGTGTTTATTGGTCCTGGTAGAATTCTGCAATTGCGGTGGCAGCAGGCTACTAACGCACAAGATGTGACGATCTATGGCGCTGAGCTGCCATACTTCGAACTGGGGCGGAAGTAATGGCCACAAGCCCCTTTAAGCCCAACACAATCGGTGGAGAGTGGTCAGGGAAGACCGCTAGGGATATTGATGACACATTAAACGACATCTATCGCTGGCTGCGCCAATTACAGGGAACCGGTAATAATGGTGTTGATGGGCGTGATGGCATTGGTATTCCAGGACAAGACGGGACTGACGGCGAGGATGGGTATCCAGTACCAGGTCCTGTGGGGCCTACTGGGGCAGCTGGCATAACTGGTGCGGCCGGACCAACCACGATTGGGCCGATGGGCCTTGATGGGGATCAGGGGGACGATGGTTATCCCATTCCAGGGCCGGTTGGGCCAACAGGTGCCACTGGTGCTTCAGGCGGTGCTTGGACCTGGCTTGCTACTACGACTGCTGCGGGCGCTGGTAACTATGACTTCACCGGACTGGCGAGTTATTCAGAAATCCTGGTATTAACGGATGGCATCACCAGATCGGCATCGGTGATCACATCGCTTCAGGTCAGCACCGATAACGGGGTGACGTTTCTAGCCGCATCGGGAGACTACATAGCGGTATCTACGGCTGGTGTGGAAACTAACGCGACAGCAATTGGTTTTTTTACGACATCAACAACAGCCGCGCGAAGCGGGTCCTTGCTAATTTTAGCTTTTAGTAATGCATCTGCGCCTAAGGTTGCGCTCGGGTCTAGCACATTCCCGATGCATATCATTCCAACAACAACGGCCTTAAATGCGATTAGAATAACGGTAAGTTCGGGTACCTTAGATGCAGGCACGATTTATGTGTATGGTCGAACCTAAGAGAGAAATATGGCACAGAACAAACTAGAAACCTTCGGTCCGGTCGCACTGACAACCACCCTCACCACGAATATCATCGCTCCGGCGGCCGCAGGTGGAAGTGCAGTGGGCTACACAGCGACCGCGACTTACATCGTCCTGCGGCACATTCGTATTGTGAATAAGACGGCGGGAGCAGTTACATTCTCGCTATATAAGGGGGCAACAGGGGCCAATGCCGCCGGAACAGAGTTCATGGGACTTGGCACGAATGTGGCGGCCAACAGTTATGTGGACTGGTATGGTGCAATGCGTCTTGAGGGATCGGGAGGATTTCTCGTAGGTGGGGCGTCGGCGAATACCTCATTGACGTTCCAAGCTGAAGGTGAAGTCGGGTTGGTATAAGGTAATTATATGGCACTCTTTGGTACACTCACAGGAATTCCGGGGATGGGCGGGGGTGGAATTGCTGCTCCACCACCGGGGGGTATGTCCGCAGAGGAGCAGATGGCCCAACGTGCTGCTGCACAAACGGCCGCAAATGCGGCCCAGAAGCAGCAACAGGATGATTTAAATAAGGCCGAGGACCGGAATCGATCCATTCAAAAAGAACGGGACATGGCAGCGGCGAATCGCCAGAATGCGGTGAATGCCGGAGGCACGGCGTCTGGGGAATATGGCTATGCCTATCCAGTTGGTGGGGGTGGTCGTGGTATGGAAATTGGCGGGGGCATGTTTCCAGCGCCGACTCCGCGACAAGCACCTCAACCGGCACAGTCTTCGGATTCTTTTGACGCATCTGCATTAGCATCCCTTCGGGCTCAAATGCAGCCGCCACCCGTCGCACCTATCGCTCCCCCGAATAATGGTGTGGCTGATCAGGCATTTGCACGGGCGAAGGATAAAACAGGATTACTCGCTCTCCGCCGCTTAGCTGACTCCCGAGCCCAATTTGGGCAGCGTGGGATGACGGGTAGTGGGGTTGAGGCAGGAGTCATGGATTCAATCCTTGGGGATGCATCAAGCGGGCTCCAGGACTTTGCCTTAGGGCAAGCACAAACTGAGGCCGATCGTTCCTATCAGGTCGCCGATCGAAATTATGCTGGTGCCCTACAACAGCGTGGGCAGGATATTAGTCTAACGCCAACCCTATTAGATATGCTGCGAAGAAGTGGTAGGGCTTACTAATATGCCAATCAACACCAACGAAATCATGCGGCAGGATCAGTTTGACCGGATGAAGGGTCAAGGTAAGTATGCCACATCAGACTCTCAATATGGTGTACCTGAAGGTTCCGTTGGAAACCCTATTCTTCAACCACCAGCAGCCCCACCACTAGGTATCCGTGGTGCAATAGCGCCCTGGAGTGGGTCGAATAAATCCTTCCGGGAGTGGAAGTCTGCCAAGATGCAGCCTGGTGGAAGTACTGGGTATGGTAGGACTGCCCAGATGGCGAATTTTTGGAATAAGTTTCCAGGCATGTCTCAACCGTATCTTGATCAGATGGATCAACTTAAGGAAGACGACGAAGCACAGAAAATTGCTGAGGAGCAGTTTAAAGCAGAGCGGATTTCAAATGCGCTGGAGGCACTCCGAAACGGAGCAGGCGGCCAATCCGGTTCATTTCCAGCAATCAATATACTTCGTAGAGGTAACTACTAATGCCACAATTTAATCCATTACAGATGCTCGCTCAGCCCAACCCACGAGCACCTCGACGCCCATCTGCCAACGATCCAGCAGAACTATACGCTCTCGAAGGTGGCTTTGGTGACGAGGCGGAGCTACGTTCCATCATGGCCGAGATGGCAGGAGATGCCCCGAATGAAGTGTCTGCACTCAATCGCCTCGCGGGGAGTTGGCGGGGAAAGCAGGCGGATACGATGGCCGGGATGATGCCCACACCCTTCATGAACGAGCAGACCTCGGCCATCAATGAGGGCTTTGGTGGGTCGGATCTTAACCCCAATCCGGTCATCGCTAGGAACCTCTATAAGCGGAATATAGAACAGGAACGCCTCCGGCAGCCGATCGAACAGGAGCGGATGAAGCAAGCGGGCGAAACCCAGCGCCAGAGAATGGTGTCGGATGCTGATAGGTATAAGACGGATCGAAGTTATGATGAGTCCGTGGATACCGAAACCATTCGGCAGGAACCACAGAACACCTATGCGGAAACTAACAGGATGCTACAGTTGAATCCTGATGGAAGTCCCCGTCAGGGTGGAAATTTGGCGTCGGTAGGGAAGGGCACTGTGCGCTACCAGACTCCTCAGAATCCTACCACTGCAAATAATCAACTGGCAATCATCAGGGGGAATCTGGTAAACAGGGGCGGAGCGCCATTTATAAACCGTCAGAATAACACTCGTGAACAAGCGGAGTATAACTCCTATATTACCAGTATAATTAGCGGAGCAAATATTCCCGCTGAGGCCAAGCAGGATATCGTGAGTCTCATGGAACGTCCTGAGAGTGCCGAGATGTCGATTGATGAACTTATCCAGAGTCTCCCGATTGACCAGACACAATTGGATGCGGCCGACATTCAAGCCCTAACCGACATCTTCCTGAAGCTAAAAGGCTAATCATGCCATATGTACGTAAAGTTGGGAATACACCTAATACCGCCGAAGCATCAGGGCCTCCGGAGCAGCCATCGAGGTTTGGTAATCTTCGAAACTGGCTGGGAACTGGAGTTAGGCTGGGATCGGGTTTTGTGGCTAATGCCGGAGGTCTACCCGGGGCAGCGGCAGGAGGTGGCGGCGAGCTACTTGCGGAGTTGCTTGAGGGTTCCCTCGATGATTCATCATGGAAACGTATTGGAGTGGAGACCGCAATCGGTGCCATCCCACTTGGTAAGACCCTAAGTGCTGGTCGAGCGCTCAGATCGGCGGTCAAAGGTGCTGGCTTCAATGTGGCTGGTGATGCCATGCGTCAGGGGGCTGAGGGGAACTTTGCAGAAGATGGGGCAGGGTGGGACTACAATCGCACGATATATGCTGGCGCGGGTGGGGCAGCGACAGGTGGTCTATTCGGGAAATTTGCCCCCGGCATGAGCGATCTCCCGCTTGACGAGGCAACCCGTCTACAGAGGGCGAATGAGGCACGTAAGGCGGCTGGGCAGGCTCCTCGGATTCCTGGGCGCCCGGTTGAACCCGTTCAGCCCCCGCCACAGCCAGCTCTAACTCCTGTTGAGGCTGAGAAACTCTCCCTTACCCAGGCCAAAGCTGCGGCGTTTGCGGCCCGGCAACGAGATGCTTATGAAAAGGAAATTCGATCGGCTTATGATGCAGCTTCACAGGAAGATCGATTACGGGAACTTAAGAAGGTCCTTAATCTAGAAGATCCCAAAACCACTATCACCGAACGTGTTGCTGGGCGGTCGGCGGAGGGGAATCCAGAATCCGCTACCCGGAAGTATTCAGAGGTTGTGGATGAAGGGGATAATGTTCCAACTCGGGGGCGGCGCGGATCACGGAAAGCAAGTGCCAGTCGTGGGACAATAATTGATGATGAAATGACTTCAGCCCCGAATGATGGGCTTGATGCCGCTACCATGGCCGCCGACCAACGACGGAGGGGTCCGTTAGGATATGGATCACAGGCACCAGATTTCCATGTAGGACCAGTTGGGTCTGGTGGTGGGACCTTCGATGAGATGGTTAATGCTGGACGGAGAGGTCCTGTTGGATATGGAAATGATCCTGCCATGGCCGCCGCCCAAGGTCGAAGAGGTCCTTTAGGTCTAAATAGTGATCCAACACAAGTAGCTGCTGCCGCTCGTAAGGGTCCTTTGGGATCTGGATCGCAAACTCCACCTACGAATCCTGATGAAGAAAGTCTAACGGATCTCCTGAATTTCCTCGGAGTGGATGAGGCATATAGAAATGCCGGGTCGGATGTTCGGAAGGGGCTGGGAGAGGTCTTTGGTCGAACTAAGGCCCAAGCGATGGCGTCGAATGCCCCGTCAGCATCGAAGCTTGGGTCGGATTCTGGTAAAGGTGGGATGTTCGGATCGGGCTCGGAAACGGGCGCGATTAATCCTGAACTAATGTCGACGATTGCCGGAGGCTCCATTGGTGGGTTAGTGGATGCCGCCTGGGGAGATGATTCAAATCCGATTGAGGGGATTCTGGCGGGAGCGGCGATTGGTGGTGGCGCGGCATATGCGCCGAAGCTCCTCAAAGCGGCGAATCTCTCACCTGAACTCCTCCAAACACCCGAGGGCCGACGAAAGGCTGCGGAGGAAATTGCAAGTGCAGTTCCTCAGTGGATGCGCTTTGCTTATTTATCTGATCCAAGAGGCTTGGTTCCGAATGCTTGGTTGGGTCCTTATGGATCAATGATGACGAGTGCGTTAGAGGCGGGATTGAATGATGATCCTCGTGGATGGGCTGTTTTGAGGCAATTTTGGAACCCACTGGACTTCGTTCGCCACATGAAGGAAAATGTTCCTGAAGCCATACAACGACTAAGAGAAGGTGAAATGGGTCGAACTGAGGGCCTGCCATTTGAACTTCCGAGGCGTGGCCTACCACAATCTGCCGGGGAAGTTAATACGGCATTTCGTTTTGGTACGGCCATACCGGGTGTCGCCATGACAACAGGAGACGTGACCGCCCGACGGTTCCTTATGAAGGCTGGATTTAGCGATGACGAAGCCCGTCGGATGACGATGACCGCTGAACCTCGGACAAAGGCCGGTAAGGATGTCGTAAATATCGGCCGGAGTGGTTCAGTGCTTTCAAATATGCTCCTTCCGTTCAGGCGCACTCCTGTGAATATCATGGAAGAGGGGGCATCGAGGATTCCAGGTTTAGGAACACTTACTGACTATCTCTCCGAGAAGCCATCCGGGCCGAAGAACCTCCTAGGAGGCTTAATGTCAAAGGAGCAAGTCATCCAACAGGCTGGAGGCGCGGTTGCTGGAACTATTGGCTATCAAGCCGGGCAGGAGATGGACGATCCAAGGTCAAACTGGCAAAATGTGGGCCGGAGGTCTCTAACCAACGCAGCCGGGAGGTACTCGCTACCGATGATGCTCGGGATAATGGCTGGTCAGACGATTGGGCAGGATAAAACCCTCACCAAGCAACATCGAGAACAGGCATTTGAGCAGGCAATTCCACTGCCGAGCGTTGATCCCTTGGTGGAGGGAACGAGTTGGGCTATGGATAGAATGGGATTAACAAACAACAAAACCCCGGTTCAACTCCCCCGAAGCATTAAAACTGGTGTGGTTGATTTCCTAGAGGATACCTTTGGGGCCGAACCATCCCAGCCGCTCAGCCGCTACTCACAGATCCGTCGGAGATAATATGTTTGATTTAGACCAGTTAGTTAATGTCGCAGCAATAGTTGTACCGCTAGCTGGGGGTACTCTGGGATGGGTCCATGCTAAACACAAGGAAATCACCGACAAGGTGAATATACTGGATAAGCAGGCAGCCGTCTATGACCAATCGGTCGCGGATCTAAAGGAACTGATTAACACTCGCTTCGACACCTTCGATTATCGGGTTGAGAGAGTGGAAAGGTCGTTGAATGGATACCTTAAACGAGATTAAGATGCTGACATTAAGGCAGAAGCAGTCGTTGTTTACCAAACTTGCGGCAGAATTGATTCTAGAGGCTTATAGGCAGGGATTCGAGGTTACATTCGGGGAAGCCTATAGGTCACCAGAGGAGGCCCTGAGGTTGTCTAAGACTGGTAAAGGTATATCTAAATCCCTCCACACGATGCGTCTGGCGATTGACTTGCAGTTGTTTAAGGATTCGAAGTACCTCACCCAGACGGAGCAATATGCCTCATTGGGGAAATGGTGGAAGGCCCAGAATCCCGATTGTCGGTGGGGTGGGGATTTCAAGTCGCGGCCTGATGGAAATCATTTCAGTGTGGCACATGATGGGATCAGCTAATTCGCCATCTTACGGACACACTTTCTAACCGGCGTACTTAATGCCCTATCGACAGACCAACCATCTTTAAGCCGATCATAAATTACTCCGTCAGATATTTGCAATTCTTCGGCCCAGGCGGATAATGGTTGAATTTTCCCATTAAAGGTTAACAACCGATTGGTTCTTTTATTTCTTCCTTGTTCTTTCTGGGTGGCCCACCGACAATTTTCTGGGAAATAATTATCACTGTTATTAATACGTTCAACTGAATGTTTGGATGATGGTCGTGGTCCCATATCTGTTAAAAAATCTATGAAACTATTAAACCAGCGATCACAAACATCTATACCTCTACCTCCATAGTGTGAATACGCATGATTTGTTTTTAGCCGACAACGACTCTTAATTCCTTGCCAAATCCCGTATTCGGATGGCCACTGGTGACCTTTAGTAAGTCCATGTGTAATGTGGCCCGTTTTAGCCCACTCGTTTCTAAAACATCCACAAGATTTAGTTCGGCCACATTTAAGGTTGCCACTTAGAATAAAAACAATTGTTCCGCAGGCACATTGACAGCGCCATTTTGGTGTTGTATAACTTATAGTAACTAATCGGCCAAACTTTTGACCTGGAGCAATCGAAAGAGCCTGAGACACAACATTAAACTCCAATATAGGGAATCATATCAGAAAAGCCTGAATATGTCAAGTAAAACTTCTAAATATTTCCCATTCCTATTAGAATGTTTATTGGAAACGAAAGATGATAGGCCGTTAATAACACTCACGGCCCCATTTGTTTACATTGACGATGAAAAAGGCCTTGAAATTATCATTTCAACTGGATTTGTCTGTGATTTAAACAGTACTCCACGATTAATTTGGACGTATTTTCCGCCCACTCAATATCTACATGCAGGATTGGTGCACGATTATCTTTATCGTGCCCCCAAGGGGCCATATGGGGCAAATGGGGCCATTCTAGACCTCACCCGGGAACGGTGTGATGATATCCATCGACGAATCCTTCACCTAGAGGGTTGTAGATGGTCGAAGCGGCAGGCTATTTGGTTGGCGTTGAGGGCAGGAGGGTGGGTCGCATGGGCGAAACATCGGGCGTTAGACCCTTAATTGACCTAAATGGGCGGCGGATAGTAAGGCCGCCCCTTTTTAAGGAATTAGTTCATCTGGTTGTGGGCCATCATACTTCTCAAGATATCGAAGAAACGGGCGAAGATTAAGGCGCATACGCTTTACCATTTCAATATAACCTAATCGGATGTTGCAACTTCCACAGAGTAAACCTCTTACTTTACCTGTTTTATGATTATGATCCACGGCTAATCGACGCTTTTCCCATGCGCGTCCGCAAATGGCACATAAACCATTTTGAGCCCGAAACATTTCTTCATATTGCTCATTCGTAAGGTTATACTTTTTAAGTGTTTGTTTTTGGCCCTTTCGTTTGGAATGTATCCTAACTCGATCAGGATTTTCATTTTTCCACCGAGTTATATTTGCCTTAGCACGTTCCGGATTAGCTTCCCGCCAAGCCTTTGACTGGGCACTGACTTTTTCTTTATTTTTGAGATACCATTCACGTTTTTTACGCTTATAGTAGGTGGGGTCATCGGTTAGTTTGCGATCTTTCAAAAACACTCCTCGATCCTCTTGGGGGAATCTGACGGAAAATTGTGTGTAGTTGCAAGAGGAATATGAAAGATTAACACATCTTTTAATGTTTGTCAAGGTTTAAATGTTCCATTTACTCGTAGGAACCTCGTAAATGCCCCCCAAACCCTGCCAGGTCCGGGGATGTGGAAAGCCAACCTCAGTCCGGAATTGAAACAAATCATCAAATCCCGGGGCTTCCCGGCCATGGCGGCCCTCCTCGCCCTTCAGCAATCAGCTAAGGAATCCAAACCGGAGTAATAACCCATGCCATTTAATCCACTCGACCTATTAAAGCGGGGATGGCAGGCTGCCAACACTCCGATTATTGATGAGGAAACGATTCAACCCTACCAGGATATGGTTGATTCCCCATCTTTGGAACGATCCCCAATGGAAGCTAGAATGCGCGGCTTTGGGGCGGGAGCTATGGAAGGAATGCGCCAACTCGCTACACCTTTAAATATCGGGATGGCAGCGGCTGGGCCAGCAATGGGGATGATGAGAGGCGCTAAAGCTGCCTCGAAGGTCATTAATCCAGGTTTTGACCTGATTGAAGCCAATCCGGTTGCCCAAATCACCCCGGCTATGGATGACGTGAATGCCCTCATTGGGGACCTTCGGAGGAATCTCGCCAAAATCCCGAAGCGACGGCCACAGATGGAAACCCTTGGGGAGGGGGTGGCGGAGTTCACTCCAAAGGGGGGTGAGGGGATGTATAATGCCGGGAAAGGGGCTCCACAACGCCTCCCGGCAGACATTATGGACATGTTACGGCCGGGGATGGGTGGGAGAGGTCGATAGGGGTTGACATCAGACCCAATCTATGGTAAGCTGTTAGCTATCCGTTCACAACTTTCCCCTCGACCTAAGGAGGTCATTTGAAAATCGTAGTATGGGATCTGGAGTGTAGTTCGCTGAGCGCCGACTTCGGCATGATTATCTGCTGTGGTATGCGAGATGTCGATAAAGGTAAGACTGAGGTTTACTCGATTCGGGATTATCCAGAAAAGGACCCCATTAGGGCTGAGAGGTTGCTTCTAAAGGACATCTCGAAACTGTTACTTGATGCCGACGTATGGGTGGCGCACTACGGGAAGTATTTCGATACGGTGTTTTTGAACACTCGACTCTTGTATCATGGGCTACCAACAATGCCCCCGAACTTCCCCTTAATCGACACCTGGCGCACCTCACGGAATCAACTGAAGCTGCGAAGCAACCGGCTGGTTACGATTCAGGACTTCCTGAGATTGAAAAACACCAAGAACTCGATTCTACCAGAACAATGGATTCGTGCTCTCGGTGGTGACGCGAAGTCCCTTCGGTACATAGAAGAACATTGTCGGCGGGACGTGGATGTTTTAGTTGATGTTTACCATAAACTAAAGCCTCTTATGTTGGATCATCCTAGCAAGGGTCTATTTGATGGTCGTGGTGGTTGCGGGGTGTGTGGTGGAAAGAAACTCCAGAAGAGGGGTTTTCACGTCACCCGGACTCGATGCTATCAACGCTGGCAGTGTCAATCCTGCGGGTCGTGGAGCAAGAGTGCCAAACCAACTAAGGCTGAAATTGTAAGTACCTAACAAGAACGGACGAGGATAACAGGTTCCCACCTCCTGCCTGTTATCCTCAATTTTATGGAAGCCCTATCATGTTCAGTAAAATCCTAGCCCTGTTTGTTGCTTGTATCTTTGTCGCTGCTCTGGCCCCTGCTCCAAGTAGTACCATCCGGTCACTCGTTATGATTCAGTATAACCATAATGTCTGCACGGGGTTTGTGGTATCAGCATCAGAGGGCCGAGTGTTGACCGTGGCCCATTGTGCTCCGGATGATCCAAACGTCGAACTGTTAGTGGATGGGAAGCCATCAAAGATTATCCGGGTCAATGAAGCCCTTGCGTTGCTATCAATAGAACCATTCTCGAAACCTCCGCTCCAAATCGCAAGTGACTCCCCGAAAGTCGGGGATGATGTTCAAGCTTTCGGCTACGGCTACGGATATCTGATGGTGCTGAAGCGGGCGGTAGCAGGGTATGTTGATGAGAACAATCATCGGGATGTAATCCTTGATGGGGCTATTGCTCAGGGGATGTCAGGAGGCCCGGTAGTGGGTGTTGATGGGAAGGTTGTGGGTATTAATCAGGCATCGGATAAATTTGGGGCGACATCCATTGTATGTGATTCGAAGGAAATCAGGAAGTTCCTGAAGTGAAGGTTGAGCCGAGATTTGCTAATCAAAACAAAATGCCCATACAACCAGATGTCCCATTAAAGGGATTGGAAATATGGGCGTGTGAGTGGGAGGACGCTCACTGGAACAGCGGGGAGTTTGAATCACATGAAATTACCCACCGACCAGTGAATTATGTAACCGTTGGGATTAGTCTGTTTAATGATGAAACTGGCATTAGTTTAGCCACCGATATCTGTGAAGCTGGAACTTTTCGTGGTATCAATTTTATTCCTGCGAAGATGATTGTTCGTCAGTGGAAGGTGGGGATGTTAAAACCCTCAAATCGACGAAATCAGTCTGCTCCCAGGTTAAAGGATCAACATCTGTCCCAGTCCACTTTAGATATGCAGTCATCCGAGCAAGAATAAACGGATTATCTTTTACCATCCCTAAACCTGTGTTGCAGAGTCTGCACAGTAATGCCCGTACTTTTCCCGTTTCATGATCATGATCAATATGAATAGCTTTTGCTTTGGTTGGATCAAAAAGTGACAAACAAATTTTACATCGTTTTCCCTGTTTAACAATCAAACGGTCAAAATCTTCCTGCAGTAGACCATATCGATTCAATCGATGCCGATTGGCAATATAGTCATCTGTTTGTTTATCTTGCCACCGCCTTTTTCTTGCCTTTGCTGCTGGGGTTGCATTCCGCTGTTTCATTAGTTCTGGGAATTTTTTATATCGTTCTTTATAATAACAGGCAGAACAAAGACCACTTTTGGTCGCTCGTTGTTTTAGCGGATGACAAATTGAAGGATATTTTGAAGGCTGACTCATACTATATAGTAACACGCATCATATAAAAAGTCAAGTGATGCTTTAGCAATCTAACTCAAATAAAAAGAGCCCTTTGATTTTAATCATTGGGCTCTTTGTATTTCTAGCTACTTGGATTCTTGCGCTTTAACATATTCTGCGCCGTTTATGTTGAAGACGGTGGCACTGGCATGGTCTTCGTCGGTGTTGTTCCAGTACCATTGGAGGAAGTGTCGGAGGGCCGACTCGCGGAACCTCTCATATGAACCATCTCCTGGTGTGGCCTTCATCCAGTTACGCTTGGTATACTTCTGGGCACCCTTTGTGAGGTGTACTGCCCACCGATTAAACATCGGACCATCGAGGACTAGGCTATAATCAATCTTACCCTCAGTGGTGTCGCGCTGCATACCTGATGGTAGAACCAAGCGCTGACCAGAATCTTTGATGACGAAATCAGCCAACCTTAACCTCCTCAAACAATCCCTCATGGCGCTTCATGAGTTTCTCACGATTATTTAACAGGGCATCTTCTAGAGTCCAGCTATAGATGTCGAGGATTTTCAACAAGTAGAATGCCACATCCCCTAGTTCGGCTAGAAGTTCCTCCTGCCGGTGTTTAGGCTCGTGGTAGAACATCTTCTTGTGTAGGTCGGCTACTTCACCAGCCTCGCCAGCTAACCCTAGAACCGCGTTGAGTGTGTGATCTTGGGTTGATTCCAGTCTACCGGCGAAGTTCCAGGTCTTGTTAATCACCTGGTTGAGGTGTTCATCGGGGGTATAGGTTTGCTTGACTGAGCCTGAGCCGTCGGGGTTCTCTTTGAGGATAATTGCCATTCTTATTAAGTTAAAGCCTTTCTAGGACCAAAGTCCTGATTGTTTAAGGGCGTCGGTAACGTTGGCGGCGACCTTTACCCCATTCACCCGGCCCTCCCGATTGTAGGGGGCATCTGCAAGAAAGAATTGCTTCACCGGGAGTCGATTGAGATAGCAATGGTTGTAAAGGGCGTTGATGGTTTCGAGTTTGTCATCAATGAAGAATCCAGTTCGAAGATCCATTAGGAGAGGAACCTTGTCTTGCCAGCGGTTGACTACAATCACATTAGGGTACAGCACCCCAATCTCATAGAGCCACTTACAGGTTTGACGTTGCACGCCAACACCTGGGCGTGAGGTCATAAATACTACGTCATGAGATTTCATTAGGCGGTTGATTTGCTGGGCAACTTTGAGGGCACCGGGCAGAGGTTTTAGATCCAACCAAAACTTATCCGACCTTGCAACATGTTCCCAGCCCTTTGAGGTAATGTCTTTACCATAGGCGGTCTTGTCCCAGTCCCACTCGTTAGGTTGATTAGGATCGTCCAGCCAGCCCTTGGGGAGCTTTGATCCACCGGCGATTTTCGCCAAGAGGGGCTCCCAGACAGACTCGAACGAACTCAAAACTCCATCTACATCACTTACAATTGTCAAGTTGTAAAGCCTCCCACTGCTTACGAAGTTTCGTATAAAATATCTGTCCCGGCTGATATTTGAGTGCTTTCATGTATCCACACTATCTCTTTGGCGTTACTTTTCTGATATCGACTTCGGATTTGTACTCGTGGATGATCAAATGATTGAAATGGGAGCCATTCAGCACCAGCACCCTCGCAGACAATCTTCAATCCCCTTCTGTTTAGACACCACCAGCCAAGTTCCTCGTAATCGATAAGGTCCGAACCCACCCGGTAGCGTTTGCCAGCGGAGTTCGAGTACGGTGGATCGATGAACCAGGTAGCGGGGACATTTGCCAGTTGTCGATAGTCGACGTTGGTGATTTTCCATTCGCTTACCTCAGGGATGACTTCAAGAAGTTTGCGCTTAACCTTCCAGCACCGCGCGCCCATCGAGGTGATTTGGTTGTGGGCCCCTTTCGCCCCCTGGGTGCCCTGATTGGCCTCGGCACGACAAATTTCGATTAAGCCGGGCTGTTCGGCGGGGATGAACTCATCCACCTTCATACCGGGTTCGACTGTATCGGGGACTAATTCCTCCACTATAGCACAAGCGTCAGGGGAAGTCAAGAACTTCCAGATTGAAAAGGTCTTGCTATCCAAATCGTTAAGCCATACATCCAGCTTATTACCAAGGCTGTCCCGGCGGTGCAGCCACCCATAAGCAGCGCTCCCAGCAAAAGGCTCGACAATAAGACTGTGCTCAGGAGGAGGATAAAGGTGGGCAATTTTTGACTTTGAACCATAATATGAAAATGGGGACCTTATGACCATGTTAGACGTTTCACCTAACGCAGCCTCTTGGTGCAGCAGGGACAGATTTTCGGTGGAGGTGCAGCGAGTTTCATAGCACAGTTTGGGCAACGATAGGTTTTAGCCCCGCTTAAGATATTCATTAATTTTGTCCTTTCGATTTTCATACCAACCGAGTTTACTATTGCAGAATTTGCATAATAGACCACGAACTTTTCCTGTATTATGATCATGATCTATATGCAGTGCTCGAAATCGTTGTTCGGGGTCTATACAAGACCCATCACATAACAGGCACTTGAACTCCTGAGTTTCCAACATTGCATAGTACTGATCTCTGGTAATTCCATAACGCTTTTCGAAATGGCGCTTACCATGATATTCTTTAAATGTTGGACTTTCCTCGTACTTTCGTTTAATCCAGGCTCGATCATAACAACGACGACATAAACCACCACCAGCGTGCTTAATTTCAGGATGACCACATGTAGGGATGGTTGGTTTTGGTCCAGGCTTCATTTCATATCCCCCCACACTTTACCGATTTTCTCCTCGGTATTAATTATCATGTATTCGCCCATATTCCAACTTTCAGGGAGTCGCATTTGAGGAATTGGACGTTCCATCTCTAGTTTTACAAGTTGATCCACGATTTCAATCTGGCTATCAGGAACCTCCAGCATGATTTCATCGTGGATAATCAAACGAAGATATTGCCCTACAGTACCATAATGATTATCCCAGAGGCGTAGCATAGCTTCCTTGATAATACCTGCTGCGGTGGATTGTGGGAGAAAGGCAATTACCGCATTAGCTTGACTGCCCGGTTTTTTCTCCCAGTCATTGCCCCACTTCTCCCATGAATAGACGCTATGAAATCTATGGACGTAGGAAAACGGATTCCGTAAGTAACCATCCCTATCGGCCTGAGCAAGAACCGTTGAGTGCCACTTTCGAATCTCAGGGAAAAGATTAAAATACACGTTCATTACACGGGAAATTGTAGCTACTGGAACTGTTTTCCCCGTCATTCGCAAAATTGTATCTGCCGCTCCCTTAGCACCTTGGAGGAAATTAGCGCCGTGACATAAGTGTTTATATAGGTTGTTTCGCTCGTACTTGAATTCCTTTTTGATTTCATCAAGACGTTTAAATAACTTTTCATCATCCCAACTCAATAGAGGGAGATCGTTTGCTGAGATTTTCTTTGGGTCTTGCTCATGAATAGCATAGGCCGAGTAGAACGAGTGAACATCGCGCTTCGCAAGGCGGATGTAGTTGGGTGCAAGTGCGAAGTAGCCTACTAAGACAGCCTCTATTCCTGAAAAATCTCTAGCGTAGAGGGTGTTGCCATCAGAGGCTCTAAGTAGCCGGCGGATGATCGTGGCGTTGTCGTCAGGCCCCTGAGGGCGTGGCAGGTTCTGGAGATTTGGATCTTGTGACGCACTTCTAAGTGTGCTAGGATTATGGGTGATGGATGTGTGTACTCGACCATCTCGACCAACAGGCATCCCACCACGGATTTTACCTGTGGATTGTGTGATACCTACATAGGTAGATAACAATTTCTGTGTAGCCCGGAATTCCCCAATCAATGGATACAGCTTATCATTCGGATAGCTATTGATTAATCGGGTGATCGCCTTGTCATCGAAGGTGACCTTACGTTCCTTCGGAGTCAACACCGGGCGTTGTTTCATGAAGGCCTGATATCTACGGAGCGATTGATTCGATAGCTTAAATGGTAGCGGCTTGGCCCACTGCTTCGATGGGATGGTGACCTTGATGGACTTGTTGCCACAACAAGGATTCTGGGGTTCACCAGCCGCCAGTTTCTTTTTGCCGGTTGGTTTGTAGTGTGCGGCTTTAACATCCAGTGTGGAACATAGGGGGCATTTAGTGGTCTTACGCTGACCGGAGATTTCAACTAGACCAACTAGATCCTTGGGAGTCTTCGCAAAGGGTTTTAATTGTAGGATCTCAGTCGGTATAACGGCTGCGATAGCCGCTTCGCTGGATTCCAGAATGGCGGTTAGCTTGACCTCGGCGGCATCCCGCTTGGCTTTGTCGAGCAATACACCCTTTGAGGACATAAACTCGTAGACCCGGTTGAGCTGGATGACGTGGCGATCAAAGACCTCCCAGAGGTTATTGCTTCGAAGGTCCTCCTTCACCCCAAGCCAGATTTGTAACGCCATGTCAGCGTCCTTGGCGTTGTAGAATGCAGGCTCGGATGATGACAGGTGTTTCCACATGCTGGAAGTCTGGGCGTAGAATGGGGCGACGAATCCCAGGCCCTTGGGCAATGCGGAATTCAGAACATGCCATGCCAGCATCCCATCGAGATGATCACCAGCAATTCTATCTCCTAGGTGGAATTCCACACGAGGTCGGTCATATACATCCGAGTTCCAGCCGAGTTTAGCGCCTGGGGAATTGAATAGTCGCCCGAAGTCTGCGAAGTGGGCAGCAGTCCACGGAACACTTACGGCTTCGTTGGGACGATAGGCGAAGGCGACCCGGAGAATAGTATAATCCTCCTCATCCTCCTTAGCAATCTGATCTTCCGCCTTACCTCGCTTGTACGGGGTTTCGATGTCGTAGGATAGGAATGTTGATGTCGGATTCGCAGCTAGTTCCTTCAGATAGTCGTCCACCCACCCACTAAACACAGCCGGATCAGGGTCGAGGAGATAGATTGGTTTCGCGAGGGTTAGACCAGCCGGCGCAATCTCCAACGCACGCCTGAACGCGAATACCAACACAGGGATTTCATGATTCTTGCCTCGCATGAGGTAGGCTGGGTGAGCAGCTGCGATGACCCAACAGTTGTAGGTGGGGGAGTAGAATGGATAACAGTAGTAGTCCTCTTTGAGGAGATTCGATGCCTGCTTTGGGTCGAGCCCCAGGACGCGCATGAAGGCGGTCTTACCGAGTGTTACAATCACGAAGGTCTTGCCATGCTGCTTCGCAACATTCTGGGCGGCTGTAATCGCCCCATCTAAATTTGGGCGGCAAGAATCAATCGCCTGCCGTTCGTAGGACATGCCTACCAGCTTATTGTCTGGGGGGCGACAGAAGATGGTGTTGGCGACTGTTAAAGTGTCGCGATCCACACCAACTCTCGCGAGGGCATTCCACAGGAAGTGACCGGATTTACCGACGAAGCCGACACCGAATTTCGCCTCCTCCTCACCTAGGGCCTCACCGACCACCATAACTCCGGACGAGCCATCCCCGGAGACTTTCATGAATCCATCTTTGTTGATGCCGAGGGGGCAGGATGCGCAACTAGATGGTTTTGGGATCATTAATCTCCGGAAGGGCTTGTTCCAATAAAAGTTGGCAAAAATCTGACGTGAAGTGCATATGGGGCAGTAAAGTTTCTACCACAACCTCACGAGGTTCAATTTCATCCTGGTTGAGAATATAAGCAATTACTTTAACACCAATAATAGTTTGGATCAACTCAACCCCTTCAATACCTTCATCCGTTTAATGGTACCCTTTGGGATACATGCTGTAACTCCAATCTCATTCTGTTCAGTTTGGGTTTGGAGCATGGCGAGTTTGAGGAACTGAGGGGTGTCTTCGAGGACATAGCCTATAGTCTTAACCATTGTTGGTTGTGATGTCTCTCTGGCGGAATCTGGTGATTGCCAGCCCAAATTTGATGTTGTAATATCGGACCAAAGACACTCACAAATTTTCAGTAGTGGAAAGCGCATCCTGAAATCTCCTCAAATATTCGGCAGCCGCAATAAGGTGTTCGGAATTATCCTTAAATTTTCCCAATCCTAGATTATGTTCATTACACAGTAACCCACGAATTTTACCCGAAACATGATCATGGTCAACACGTAAATGCTCACGAGTTGCACAAATCGCACAAACACCCTCATGAGCAATCTTTATAATTTCTTCAGGTGAAAGTTGTTTGAATGTTTTTCGGCGGTTATAACACGCAATACATAAACCCTTACCTGCATGTTTTCTATCAGGATGACAAATTGCCTTTCGATTACCAATTCTTTTGCAACCACAACTAACGACACTACCACCTCTTAAATCATAGAAACCTGTTTCTTTAAGTTTACCACAAACACATCGAGCAAGCACCCGCCAACCACCACGTTCTCCCCTAAACATCTTAACAATTTTGAGATGTTTATATCGTTCACCGATGTAATCTGCCGAATTAATTTTATGTCTAGTAGACCACCAATCTTTGTGCTGCTCCTTAAACTCAGAATCAATCATGAATTGGCGATCTCCAGTAGGATGTCGGCGTGGCAGGACTTGGGGGCGCAATAGCACACGAGGTCTTTGCCCCGGAGTTCAGCCTGCACCATTGCTATAAAAGCATTGTTGTTAGCAACGCTGTTTCGGAAGGCTTCAATCACTTCATCTCTAGTCAGTCCAGGTCCAGGCCCGTAATGTCCGCCGATCACAAAGGGGTTGCCCCATTTCGAAGGCCGACCCACATAAACCGCATCGGGTGGGGCGTCCTTGTGGTGCTTATTGTAAACCTTAGGCATATTAGGTTAATCTCCAGTCCCAGATCGCGGAACCACTTCGGATAAATGGAGTATACAGCAACAACGCCAGCAGCGTTCGCATTTAATTCCATCAGCGCGTTGAACTTCGATTTCTATTAGTTGGCCTGGGACGATACATCCGCATCAATAATCTGGGAGGGGTGATAGGTGGTAATAAAGGTTGTCAGGTGGGGAAT
>ERZ1292623.154-Hain-H51-01um-R1-154-length-76329-cov-72_pt1 | contig 76329 bp, 69 predicted proteins | sample MGYA00564398_ERZ1292623 | MGnify/ENA primary metagenome ERZ1292623 (study PRJEB36523, sample SAMEA6512633) | groundwater metagenome | collected 2019-01-07 | study: AquaDiva: Metagenomics assemblies of 32 groundwater samples
CTATTATTACTAAACGTTATTAGCCTCCTTAAGAGAGGTCACTCTCATATTTAAACCTTTCTAAGCGTTGTAACTTAAAAGTTACTCTTCAACTTCAAAGTCTTACTGATAATGGTTGGTTAAGTAATATTTAAATAAATACTCAATAAATTAAACTTATGAAAGGTGTATCTATAGTGCTCAACCTATATCAACCGGATAAAAATGTCCTTAAAAGAGTATTTGATGCATTTCAGATGCAGAGTATTAACATTCCCGTTGAATTAGTTATTGTGGATAAAAAAACAGATGATATTGATATGAAGATCATAAATAATTTTACAAAAAGAGCTAGAAACATGAAGACCAGAACGATTAAAGTTGATTCGAAGCTTAGCTTTGCAGAATCTATGAATGCAGGGTTAAAAAATTCAAAATATGAAAATGTGGTGGTCATTCAGCAGGACTGTATTCCCACTTCAAGTAATTGGTTAGGAAGTCTGATAGAACCCCTTTACCAAAGCAATGTTGTTGCTACAACTTCTAAAGTAATTTACCCTGATGAATTGTGGAATTCTATGAGCTTGTTTACAAAGTCAATAATGCTTAATGAAAAAGGCACCATTACACCAGGACTTGACGAGAAAGCATGCGGTTATAAGAAAGAAATACTTGGAAAGGTAGGTTTTTTTAATGAAAAAGAATTTAAGACGGCAGGGGAAGATTATGATTTATATATCAAGTTAAAAAAAATTGGGAAGATTGCATATCCTGATGCGTCTGTTTATCATTATCATCCCATGGATTTTAAAAGCAGAATAAAAAAGATAAGACAATATTCTAACGGATTTGGAGCACTTTTTAGAAAAACTGGCCTTGAGTTGCCCAGATGGTATTCTGGAATTATCAAATCTACCCCAATTGTTGGAATATTTGGCTTTATTCTGGCATTCCCCTATAAAAAAGGAGCAGAATTATTCCCAATTTATCTTTTACTAGTTCCGATACTTCACGGGAATTATATGATGGGTTTTTGGGAAGGATTTCTAAAGGGAAGGCAAGAGATAGACATATTTAGAAAACAATAAATTTATTAACGAAGACTTTTGACATTTTTGATGAACATATCCGTTGTAATCCCTGTATTTAAGCCAGACAAGATTATTTTTGATAAAATAAGAGCTAAGCTTAAAGAACAAAAATACCTTGGAAAAATTGAGACAATTATTATTGAAAAAGGATCTGGACTTTCTACGCATATTAATCTTGGAATAAAAAAATCAAAATATGATATTGTTGTTGTCCTTCATCAAGACTGTATTCCTACCTCGAGTAAATGGCTTAAGCTTCTCGTTGCTCCATTTGAAGATAAAAATGTTGTTGCTTCTGTATCAAGGGTTGAATATCCTGAAGAGCTATGGAATAAACTAAATTATATTGTAAAGGGTTTGATGGTAAAAGAGAAGGGCGTTATAACTTCTTCACTTGATGGTAAGGCAGTAGCATATCGTAAAAGCTCACTTAATAATATTGGGATGTATGATGAAAATAGTTTTAAGACGGCTGGAGAGGATTATGATTTATATATTAAGTTAAAAAAGATTGGGAAGATTGCATATCCTGATGCATCCGTTTATCATTATCACCCTACGGGATTCGCACAAAGAATTAGAAAGGTCTACCAATACTCTAATGGTTATGGTGCGCTTACTAGAATACATTGGACAAACATGATTTTATGGTATGTTGGAATTATTAAGGCGGTACCATTTTTTGGTTTAATTACTTATCCATTAAGTTATCCTTGGAAGAAAGGAGGATTGGCTATTTTTCCAGCATATCTTGCATCTTCATTAATAGATCATTTATATTATATCTTTGGATTTTGGAAAGGTTTTATAGATGGAAAACAAACAGTGAGGTAAATATGAAAAAACTACATCTTGGTTGCGGAAAAAATATCAGAATGGGGTATGTTAATCTTGATTTGATTAATCTTAAAGGAGTCGATGTGGTCCACAATCTTAACATTTATCCTTGGCCTTTTAAAAAAAATGAATTTGATTATGTCTTCACATCTCACGTACTCGAACATTTAGATGGAATAATTAAACCAATGGAAGAAATATGGAGAATAACAAAAAATAAGACTATTATTTCAATAGAAGTTCCTATATTTCCAAGCATTGGAGCTATGGCAGACCCAACACATAAACAATTTTATACATTTAGGACTTTTGACTACTTTAGACCCGTAGATTCTTTGAATTATTACTCTAAAGCAAGATTCAATGTTCTATCTAAGAGAATATTATTTTCAAGACCCCTATTCTTTTTTGGTTGGTTCTTTAATTTAAGCCCTAGTATGCAGAGATTTTATATTAATTTTCTTTCTTTCTTGATTCCCGCATTTGCACTAAAAATTGAACTGGAGACTATTAAATGAGCTATTCTATTAAAGACATTAGCGTGATTATTGCAACCTATAATAGGGCTAAAGACCTCAATAAAGCTATTGAATCATTTAAAGATAAAATAAATTCGATAGGAGAATTAATAATAGTTGATCAAAGCACTGATGACTCCACTAAAAAAGTTGTGAAAAGTTTTAGAAGTAAAAAAATAAGATACTATCATTCCAACAAACCCTCCCTTACTGCTGCACGCAATACTGGTATTGAAAAATTATCTAAAAATAGCAAGGTTGCCGTTTTTATTGATGATGATGTAACCTTGGATAAAAATTATTTTAATGAAATATTAAATGTATTCAATAAATATCCTAATGCTAAAGGCGCTGGAGGATACTTTCTTCCAAGAATAAAAATCAATAAATTCGAAAACTTATTAAAAAAATTATTCTTCATAGAACATTATAAAAAAAATAATGCAAATGTTCATTCTGTATATGGTGCTGTATATCCATCAAAATTAACTAAAATTATTCAAGCTGATTGGATTCCTGGATTTAACATGGCATATAAGACCGAAATTTTTGCTAAAGAAATATTTGATTCAAAGCTTGTTAAATATGCTCTTGCTGAGGATTTTGATTTTAGCACAAGAGTCAATAAAAGATGGATAAATTCATTATATATCACACCTCACGCAAAAATTATTCATCATGTTTCTAATATTGAAAGAACACCGACTGTTAAACTATCATATATGAACCAAATAAATCATATCTACATACACTTCAAGACATTTGATTCTTTTTTTAATAACCTTATACTTTTATGGACGTTAATGGGAATACTATTTTTACGCACAATCAAATTATTAGCAAGCAGAAAAATGGTAGAATTAACCAAAACCAAACTTTACTTAAAGTCTTTAACCTATACTTACAATAATTTGCACTTGATAAAAAAAGGCAGACTTGATTTAGTTTATAGGTCTTTGTTTAACTGAGGCTATTCTTTAAAATGTCTGAATATTTAGATATTTGATGAGAGAGTCTGAATCCAGTGTGTATTTTAACCGCATCATAAAAACATCGGCGTTTGTTCTTATTTTAGTCATGCTTTCAAAAGTTTTAGGCTACGCTTATAAAATAATTATTGCAAGGCACTTTAACGCAGAAGTTTATGGGCTTTTTTCACTATCTATGATTGTTATAAGCATAGCTGTGTCCTTGGCTTCTGTCGGCTTATTTGAAGGTTTAGTAAGACAGATATCCATCTATAGAGGCCAGAAAGATGAAAAAGCAATAAAATATCTGGCTCATGCAAGCAAAAACTTCTTTATAATCAGCGGATTTATTCTTTTTGGAATTACTTTCCTTAGTGCCCCTTGGATTTCTATTAATATTTTTCATGAGCCTCGATTAATAGTCTTTTTGCGGATAATGGCTTTGGCTATTCCCTTTGTGCTTATAACCAATATGTTTTTATCCATCCTTCGTGCTTATGAAAAAATAAAAACTCAATCAATAATAACAAACATTATACAAAATAGCTCTAAGTTTTTTATTTTGCTACTTTTCATTTTTATTGGATTAAATACTGTATCTGTCCCATTATCTTATTTATTTGCATGCCTAGTAATGGCGATAGTATCCTGGTTTTATGCCAGAAAAATATTAAATAAAATTAGAAACACTAAAGAAGAAGCAAGACCCTATAGAGAGCTATTAACTAATGTAATGAGTTACTCATGGCCTTTGATGTTTGTAGGAGTGCTTACAAGCATATTCTATTGGACCGACTCTTTAATCATTGGATATTATATGGGTGTTGGAAACGTTGGAATTTACAATGTGGCCATAACTCTTGTTGCATTCTTAGGGATTGTTCCGGAATTATTTATTCAGTTACTATTTCCTGTCGCAGCTAGAAATCTCTCCAATAATAAAGATAATCTTGTAAACCCTTTAATAAAACGCGTGGCTAAATGGATATTGTTTATTAACTCATTAATTGCTATTATTTGCTTCTTTTTCGCTCCTCAAATTATCTCTCTGTTGTTTGGCAATGAATTCGCTAGTGCAAGTTCTTTGCTTAGAATATTGGCTGTTGGAGCTCTTTTTACCACACTTGCATCATATTTTACCAATCTACTTACTGTCGTAGGCAAAACAAAAACTATTTTGGGTAATTTGATAATGGTTGCTACGATTAATGCGTTATTGGATTTAATAGCAATACCGGTCTGGGGAATGGTCGGAGCAGCCATAGCTACAAGTGTCTCCGGATTTATTTTATTTTTAATCACATTATACCAAATAAAAAAGTTTTATTCAGTTTCTCCTATAAACGAAAAGGCACTTCTAGTCTTGTTTGAAGCATTAATTATTTTTCTGATTGCATTTTTATTCCTTAAAGATTATTCTTTTATTATAGGCTCAATAGTAGTCTTGAGTATTATAATCATTTATATTTTTTCTTTAATTATGATAAGATTCTTTGATTATGAGGATTATTCCCTCTTCAATAAGATAATCAGAAAAATTTTGTTCATTCATTCAAAAAGTATCTAATAAATATCTTTATTAAGTATATATTTTCATAATTTTATGCATAAAAAAAATCTGCTTATTACGGGAGCAAGTGGGAAGCTTGGAAGAGCAATTCTTCTTAAAGGCATTCCTGATAGAAATATATTGACCCCAAGCCACCAAGAGCTTGATATTACAAACAAGAAGTCTGTTGAAGACTACTTTAATAACCATAATATTGATGAGACCATTCATTGTGCGGCTATTGCTAGTGTTCTCAAGTGCGAACAAGACCCTAATAAGGCAATATTAACAAATTCTATAGGCACTGCCCATCTAATAGAAGCTTCTTCTAAAAAAAATAGCCCAAGATTTATTTATATTTCAACAGACTATGTTTATCCTTGCGAAAACGGACCTTACAAAGAGACCGATAGGACTTCTCCTTTCACATTATATGCATTTACCAAACTTGGAGGAGAATTAGTTACGAGATCTCTAAAAAATCATTGTATTATACGCACTAGTTTTTTTGATCCCTCTAATATTCCTTTTGACACTGCATTTACGGACTCTTATTGCTCCAAGTTGCCGATTTATGAAGTTGCTGAAGCCGTAATCAAATTACTTAAATCCAATTTTGTAGGAGTTATTAATGTGGGAGGAGAACGCATAAGTTTATATAATTTGTATAAAAAATACAAGCCTCAAATAAAACCAGATAGTATGTTAAATACAAAAGATCAAATAAAAAGGGCAAAGGATTCTTCTTTAGATATTACATTGTGGAAAAATTTAAAGGGGAAGTTAAATGGCGATTGAAAGAGTTGTTTATCTAGAAAAAGGAGATTTGAATATGAATTCTAGAAGAAGAGCTAGCACAATAACTGAAGGAAAAGATAACGAGTTTGAAATAAGTGAAGTAAGATTATTGGCGATTGATGAAACTGGTACCTATGGAGGGCACTATAGAGAGTATCCTGAAGTGTGGGGATTTTTGGGAGAAGCGGAAATAACCTTAGAAGATATAGGCACTAAAGAAAGAAGAAAATATAAAGCAGTAGATGGGACGAGGCTATTTATTCCTGCAATGGTTGCTTCTAAAGTTGAGGCTAAGAAAGGAACGTCTATAGTAACCTGTGCACCACATAGTGCAGATAGGGAGAAACAGACACATAAATATTCTATTGCTTAATGAATTTTGCAAAGAATCTTGATATTTTTACAAGGCGTGGATTCTTTGTTCTTTTCAATGAATTTAAGAATATATATTTCAAAATTTGATGATTAACAAATAAAGAATATATAATAAGTTTGTAGATGAATGAATTTCTAAATAGTTTATTTTGATTTTTAAGAACAACAAGATTCAGCTCAAAATGAGGGAATAAGATGTGGTCTGAATTGAAGATTGGGATTTTATTCTTCTTCTTTGTTACAATTAAGGGCATTGAAATAAAGAAAGTATCTTTATTGTCTATTGATTTTACTTTATTTTTGTAAAGATAAGCAAACTTTTCAATATTCTCAAGAAAATAGTCCTTTCTAACCATTATTTGTGAAATATTGATATTATCATAAACATAAGAGAGATCTTTTTTTGAAAGATAGTTGTAAGCATAATGAAGAGAAAGAGAAGCATAATCTCCTATTAATCCTGAACTAAGCATTGAATCACATATTGAAACTGGCTTACCAATCAACTCCATTGAATAAACCTGGAAATAATCTCTATAAGCAAGAATTTTGTGCCCTTTACTATTAAAACATACATATTTGAATGAAGATACTTTATTTTTTAGGTAATCCAATCCTTTCTCAAAATCTTCTTTGTTCAAATAAATGGGTTTTTCTTTGAAATATTTTCTGGCCACTGTTCCGTGCAGAGGCCTTTTGTCGTTCTCTATAGCCTTGTAAGCATCTGTCAATAATTTCTGATTTGAATATTTTTCCACTACTTTTTTATAAGCATTCTCTGCTATCTTTTCCCTTTCTTTATCGTTTTTTAGATAATATTGTATCTTTTCGTACATTTCTTCTTCAGTTTTAAAAGATGCAAAATCTTTTCCTTCTGTGAATTTTGAGAAATAACCTTCTACATATTCTGTAAGTGCAAATGATTTGCATGCATTAACTGCTAAAGACCTTTCTAATACATGGGGAACACTGAAGAAGTTTTGAGAGAAACAAAGATTTATTTTTGCCTCGTTTATTATCTTTACAAATTCTTCATCTGGAATCTTGCCGAGATACTGTTTTTTGAACTCGGGATAGTCGTCCCACCCTGCTCCACCTAAAACAAAGTTAACTTTCTTTTTTAAAAGATACCTCATATACTTAAGCCTGTCTCCTTTTGGAGTTCCAACAAATAATACTTCGTATTTTTTCTTCAAATTCGTTGGCCTAAACTTATTAGTATCCGCTCCAAGTAAATCAAACCAAGGAATATGATAAGAGTCGTATTTTTTAGCGAATTGAAGTTGACTTATGAATTGATAGTCTATTGCTGGAGAATAAGGGATTGTATAATTCTCAAACTTTATGTCATCATCCCCATTCCAATGAGTTACTTTCACCTTTGGTAATATCTCTTTTATTTTGATAAGGGTTTCTGGATAGAACTCGTCCCAAACTAAAAACAAGTGGATATAATCTGGTTTTTCTTTTTTTAATAAATCTAGGAATTTTTGATTCATTATCTTTTTACCGTATTTATACGTCTCTTCCTGAGGGTCAAAATTCACTACTTCTTTGAAGATTTTCCTTAATGGAATGTGATATGCTTGATTGATTATCCAATAAGGATTATTTATAGACCAACACGCTAGAAGCATTTTCTTATTGATTAAAGCCATTGTGTCTTGAGAAAAACCTCATTTAAAAATGTTTATTCTGTGCAGTGTTAAAGTTTATAAATCGGCAAAAACCTAAAAAAAGATGATAAGAAACAATTGTTTAGTCTGTAACTCAACGGATTTGGTTCAAATAATTGATCTTGGAAGCCATCCTTTCGCAGATACTTTTGTTCCTAAATCTAAAATTTCTGAACCAGACATGATTTATCCCCTTACATGTGACTTATGTAATAAATGCGGTCAGATACAAACAAAATACGTCACAAATCCATTGGCACGCTATTCAGATATAGAATATTCATATACTTCATCTAACTCTACTTTTTCAAGAAATCACTGGGAAGAATATTCAAAAGAAGTTGCTTCAAAAATATGTCTTAAACCAAGTTCATTAGTAATTGAAATAGGTTCAAACGATGGATATTTATCAGAGCAATTTGTTAAAGCTGGAAATAGCGCTGTTGGTGTAGACCCCTCTCCTTACATGGCTAAATTGGCAAAGCAGAGAGGCGTTAATACAATTATCAGCCTTTTTGGAAATGAATCTGCAGATGAGATATTAAATAAATATGAAAAAGCAGACCTTATAATTGCGAATAATGTTTTTAATCATTCAGATAACCCTGGAGAATTTGTTAAAGCTGTTGAAAAAGTAATGAATGATAATGCGACATTTGTGTTTGAACAACCTTATTGGATGGATACTCTTAAAAGTGGAAAGTTTGACCAAATATATCATGAACATGTGAGTTATTTTACTGTACGCTCCCTTAAAGCTCTTCTAGAAACTGCAGATTTAGTTATTACATCTGTTGAAGTAGTCAATTATCATGGAGGCTCCCTAAGAATATATTCAAAGAAGAAAGAATACTCAGAAGAATCAGAAACTGCTCAAAAAATGATTGATGATGAATATCAATATGGGGCATTTGACAAAACTACTTATGAAAAATTCATGAAGAAAAATATAGATCAAAGGAATAAATTTTTGAAAAGAATTTGTGAAATTAAAGAAGAAGGATACAAAATAATTGCTGTGGGGGCGGCTGCAAAGGGAAATACTTTTCTTAATTTTTACAGACTAGATCATAGTTTAATAGACTATGTTACTGATTCTTCTCCCCATAAAAAAGGAAAATATACTCCTGCAACTAGAATTCCTATCGTAGGAGATGAAATTTTTAAAGATTTTGATAAAGTTTATGCTTTAATTTTATCTTGGAACATAGCAAATCAGCTTAGGGAAATACTTGGAAAAATAAATCCAGATATAAAATATATCTCGCCCGAAGAGACTTCAAATGGAATTAAAGATGTGATTTACCAAAAAAGAGGAATAGACCATGAGGATGACAGGAGAGCTATCTTAACAGCTTTTAATGGAGACTTAAATGGTTTTAAAGCATCGCAAGCAAAGATATATCTCATAAAACAAGAAAAAAACCTTGCAGGATGTTATCATGATTATGACGTAGCTTTTTATATATTGGAGGGAGAAGTAAAATTTATATTAGAAGACTTAAAAACCAAGGAAAGAAAAGAATATAATTTGGAGAAGACAGATACTTTACTAATTCCTTCTAAAGTAGCTTACCATGCTATTGCAAAAGCTGGAACAAAAATGGTTGGATTTACAGAAATGCCTTTTGTATCAAGTGAAAAGAATGATATAAAATACGAATTTTAAGCTGTCTTTCTAAGCTCCATTAAAATTTCTTGTGCAACCCCAAGGCTTACTGCAGCAATCATGGATTTACTCCCCTCAAATTCGTAAAGATCTTTTCCTATGTCTCTGCCTTCAAAGTCTAAAATGGTGCCTCCAAGTTCTCTCATAAACAAGTATCCTGCACCTAGTTCATGAGCTTTATTTCTGCCACCAATATATGCAACTCCATGTTGGGCAACTAACGCAAAAGCTACACCTGAAGAAAGAATATCTCTAGAAACTGTCCTTGCCTCTAAACGGCCTATTGCTGGAAGAAAGTCTGGAGTAGCACGAGAAGTTTCATGATGATTTACATATATTGTGCTATTTCTTTCTAATTGCTCTGGAAAATTAGTTGCTAACCTAACTCCATTCTTTAATACTCCTTGACCTCTTATTGCCTCAAACAAATCCCCTGTTGTGTGAATAATTATTCCTGCGTATACTGCATCTTCATACCTTGGATTGGGTGTGTCAAAAATGGTTGCTATTGAACAATAAGGTAAAATTCCTGCTCCATGCTTTTTGTTAAAAGTTCCGTCTATATCGTCGAAGGCTATTGTTTCTAAGGGATTATCTCCAAATTGAACTCTTTTAAATTCCTCTGTCCATAAAACTGTAGGCACGCCTCTTTTCTCAACTAAAGATTGAATCTCTCTAGAAATCGCAAGATCTGCTTCCAATACCATATCTTTATCTGTTTCAACTTGTCTTTCGCCTTCAACACCTAGATCTTTATTTAATCTGTAAGCACTTTCTAGAAGATTCTTACCAAATGCTCTCAAAGAATCAGGGGAATTCATTTATTGTGGAAGAGACCTGAAAACCTCTAAAAGAATATCCTTATTGTGTGGAACCATATGCAATCCCCATATTTCGCTTCTTTCGTAGAGAGACATTCCCGCTCCTTCTTTTAATCTTACCTGAGACATCCTGCCGTTATCAAAGTTTGCTGTGTAAACCTCGAGTGCACCTTCTCTTCTTCTTCCATCTGACGGTCTAATATCAAAGTAAGGTCTTGATCCAAAATATTTAACACCCTTCAATTCAATACCTAATTCCTCAAAAAGTTCTCTTGTTAAAGTGTCTGCTCCTCTATCCGATTTTCCTTGTTCTATTTTTCCCCCAAAAAAACACCACATTCCAGGATTCCAAGGATAACCTAAATCTTTTCTTTGTAGAAATACTTTTTTATCTGAAGTTATTGGAACGACTACTGCAGCTTGATTTCTTTCAACCATAATTTTTACCATTTTTATAACTATTTAAATATTTGTATTTTGTAACTCTATAATTAAGACAGAAATAACTTATTTCAAAATTCCTCTCTTAATAAGAAAATCTTTTGCTTTCTCAATGTAAAACCCTTTGTGATTGTTGTTTTCTGGATTAACTAACACCATTCCGTTTTCTTCAAACTGCTCTTTTAAGTCCGCTTCAACCATTGTCTGAACTAATTCTTTAAATTTTATTTTAGGACTCCAACCTAATAATCTTTTTGCTTTTGAAGCATCTCCTAATAATGCAGGCACCTCTGCAGGACGCTTGTATCTATCTGAAACTTCTACATAATTATTATAATCTAACCCTAAGAGCGAGAAAGCTTCCTCTAAGAATTCTCTTACTGTATGAGTTTCTTCCGTTGCTATTACAAAATCATCTGGTTCGTGATGCTGTAAAATTGCCCACATTGCTTTAACATATTCTTCGGAATGTCCCCAATCTCTTTTTGCATCTAAATTACCCATAACAATTTTATCTGCATGACCTAAAACTATGCGTGCTAATTCTCTGGTAATTTTACGTGTTGCAAAATTAATTCCTCTTCTCGGTGATTCGTGATTGAAGAGAATTCCATTTGAAGCGAATAATCCGTAAGCAACTCTATACATTCTTGTAAAGTTGAATGCTGCAACCTTAGATACACCATAAGGACTTTGTGGCTTGAAAGGAGTTTCTTCATTTTGAGGGGGTGGAGAAGCTCCAAACATTTCTGAGGAAGAAGCTTGATAATATTTACATTTTAGTTTTGAATGATGAATTGCATCTAGAAGACGCAAAGTTCCAAGAGCATTTATATCAAATGTAGTTGCAGGATTTTCAAAGCTTATCCCTACATGACTCTGTGCAGCTAAATTATAGACTTCATCTGGTTGTACTTTTTCTATGATATTTCTTAAACTTGAGGCATCGGTTAAGTCAGCGTGATAACAAACAAATTCTTTTGAGGGATCTTGACCATACTTCATTTTTTTTAATAAGTGTTCTATTCTACCACTATGTATGCTACTTGAACGCCTGACTATTCCCCTTACATAATAACCTTTACTTAATAAAAATTCTGCAAGATAAGAACCGTCTTGTCCATTTATTCCTGTAATCAAAGCAACTTTTTTTTCGTTGAGCATTTTGCTAATTGCTAAAAGCGGTTTATAAATATTACTTTGATTTTGTGTCTTATAAAGAAGTTACAAGTTAGGATTTACATAAATATTTAGTCTTCAACTATTTTGTTTTCTCAATAAATAGAATGGAATTATTATAGAAAATATTGCTAATATCATTAAAATGTATAATATTGAATAAGCCAATACATTCAACAGCTTGCTAAATGCTCCATTCACAGAGTAATAGTCAAAAGCTAATTCGGGATATTCATTTCTTGGGATATGATAAAAGAAGTGATTATGAGTATTATCAATAATATTCAACGCTTGTGGGTTAAACGACAGCCTTGTTTCATAAATTCTATAAAATGGAACCCTCCTTATTTCTGCTCCTCTTACTCCCTTGATTGATCCTCCTCCTTCAAAAGATTTAATTGAGGAAACTTCTTTAAATTGACTAATCAATAGCTCCATAGATTCGTTGAGCTCTGGCTGGTCTTTAATTGTTCCCCAGCCACAATCATCATTTACGCATTCTATAAAAATAGTCTTTACTGGCACAAACTGGCTACTATTTCCTTTTAACAATTCTGCGACATATTGAGCGTTTATGTAATGCTTATCATAGAACATCCATGCATAAGCCCCTGTATAAATCCTTGAATCTACTAAAATAAGGGTATTCTCTTCTGTCTGAGAAGCATAAGACCTTAACTGCTGTGTTGCACTTCTAGAGGTTAATGGATCATGAAGATGCCATAAATTATATGATAAAATAATTATTAATAATAAAGCTATGAAATATTTTTGATAAAGAGGTTTATTTATCTTCGACACAATCTGAACTATGAAGTGACTCCCAAATAAAGCAAATAATGAAAAGAATGAAGTATAATGTGTTTGCAAAACTATTGAAGACGCGATAAATAATAATACAAAAATAAACATTCCTAAGAAAAATAATTTCTCTAGCTTTTTATCTTCTTTTCTTAACCTCTTAAAACAATAAAATATTCCAAGTAAACCTATAAGAAAAACCAACAGATCTTCTTTTATGAAATATACTGTAAGAATAGAATATAGATTTTTTACTAATTTGTTTAAAACAAACCCTTCACCATGGGCAAGCCCTGGACCTGTATAGAATTCAGGGTTTATTCTAAGGAACTGTGCAAGAGGCAAGTCTACAATGCCTTTTGATTTAAAGAGGAAAATATTATACATTATAATTGGAACTAATCCAATTAACAAAATAACTATAAAAAGAATAAATCTCCTCAAGTTATTTTTAAATAATTCTTTATTAGATTTATAATTCTTGAACATAATCCATATCATGAAAATTAAAAATACAATCACAAAGGCTCCTGTGATTATTTTAACCAATTCTGCAATGGCTAAAAATACCGCGGCAAGAATCGATATTTTACCTTTATCTTGATAGGACTTAATGAAAAAATAAGAAGCCAGAAGAACAAAAAACATCATTGTCTGGTCTTGATAGCTTGAGGTCCAAGTTATATGGAAAGCAGATATTGCCAGAAGAAATGCTGCTATCAAACCCGCTTTTTTATTATATAATCTGGTAGCTATCATATAAACTACAATTATGGAAAGACTTCCAAATATAAATGACAAAAATCTTGCAGTCAGTAAACTTACTCCAAATATCCTATAAGCATAATCGGTTAAATAATACCATATTGGACCTTGAGTCATTGTGCTTAAAGGTGCAAGTTTTGAGAACCCTAATGCATGAACTCCATGAACCATCTCGTCCTCCACATGAGTAAGATTTGATGATACAATAAATCTTAAGATAAATCCAAGCAGAAATATAGAGATTAAGAGAATTTTTTGATTATTTTTAAAATAATTAAAAATAATATCTATAAAGTTACTTTTTTTATTGCGTCCTTTTTCAATCATGTAATTATAAAGTTTGAGATTATATAAATATAAAGTATTAATGATTTTTTATCTTTAAATAATAGTCTTTCAAAGCACCCTGCCATGGTCTTAATTTTATTTTATTTGAAATCAAACATTCGCTTTCTGACCTTGCAGGAATTCCAACAGATGCTGTAAAATTTGTATTTACTACTTCAACTAAATTTTTTTTATTTTTTATTGACGCCACTTCTTTTACAACATCATATGCAGAGCCACAGTTGGAATTAGCTATATGAAATATTCCTTTCGAGTTGGACTGAATAAGTTTTTTTAGTTCATCTATGAAATCAACAATGTATGTTGGAGAACCTGTGCTATCATCTGTAGCTTTTATTCCTGAAAGACTTTCGGAATTTATAAGATAGTCTATGAATTTTGAAAAACCACTTTTCTTATAACTTAAACCAAACAACCATCCAGTTCTAATAATCAAAAAGTTTTTAGTTATTCTTTGCAATATTAGTTCTGCCAAATATTTAGTTTTTCCGTATATATTCAATGGGTTTGGCAAGTGGTTCTCGTCAAAATGTTCGCCTGCTTTTCCGTTAAAAATCGCTCCACTCGAGATAATTATTATAGGAATATTTAATTCTAAAGCTTCTGTGGCTACATTACATAACCCTAAAACATTAACCTCATACGCAAGAGAAGGGTTTTTTTCAGAATTATTCAAATCTACTGAAGCAAGACATAATACGGCAGAAGGATTGTATTTTAATAATGCTTTTTTTACATCTTCTATTTTAGTTATGTCTAAGTCTTTATGAGATAACTTTATTCCAAATTGTATCTCTTGGGCTATAGCACTATCTTTTCCAATTATAAGAACTTTAGATATATCCATTAAAATTCCTCTACCTTTAAGTCTGGGAAGGGAATTATCATCTTAAAAAAAGGCATAATTTCTTTTAGCCTATTAACAAAACTATCTTTATAATTCCATGAAAGTAAAAGGAAAGTGATTTTGTCTTTCTCATCTTTAAGTGCTTGAATTGGTTTTACTGGAATGTGAACTCCAGGGGCAACTTTGCCTTGTTTTAAAATAGTATCATCTATTATATAGTCTACATCTTTTGAATTAATCCCTATATAATTCATTATTACTACTCCCCTAGCAGGTGCTCCAAGGCCTATGATTTTATGGTTTTTTGCTTTTTCAATATTTATTAATTTTCTCATTTCAATTTTATAATTCTTTACTTTATTTTCTACTTTTTTGTAATTATCTACATCTGCTAACCCAAATTTAACTTCTTCATTTAACAAGTCGCTTACTGATCTAGATATTGGCTTTGTAAATTCATCTTTCATTGCAAATATTCTTAATGAGCCCCCTTGAGTTGGAATCTTTTCAACATCAAAAACGGTCAGACCAGCCATCCTGAAAGTAGAGATGAGTGAATGCAATGAGAAGGTATACACGTGTTCGTGATAAATTGTATCAAATTCTCCCCTTAAGATTGTTTCAAGAGCATATACTCCTTCCATCATCAAGACTCCATTATCTTTAAGGATTATTCTTACTCCTTTTAGCAGATCAATATTATTAGGAGTATGAGGAATAACGTTTAAAGCAATGGCTAAGTCAAATTTTCCCTTATCTTTTAAAATATTTGAAGCTGTTTTTGTGTTGAAAAACTCAGGGATATAATCTACTCCTTTTTGTTTATTTACTTCCACAAGATTTAACGCTGGATCCACCCCTAAAACATTTGAAGAGTATTTTTTAAAGAAAGAGAGAAGCGTTCCGTCATTTGAACCTATCTCTAAAATTTTTGTTTTTTCGTTTAGGCTTAATTTTTTATTTATATGATCTGCTACACTCTCTAAGTGCTGGATATTTGTCTGTGAGCCTGCAGATAAATGAAGATAATTCCTGAAAAGATCTTGGGGAGGCACAATCTCTTCTAATTGAACAAGAAAACAATTTGGACAATAAGCCAAGTTAAGAGGATAGGATTTTTCATTTTTTATTTCTTCTTTTGTGATAAAAGCATTTACTGGAGGAATATTTCCTAACTCTAAAAATCTAGATATCTCCTCGAATCCACAAGACTTGCATTTTAAGCTATTCATGTAAATTCTCAATTATAACTGCTTAAATACCTTATTATGTCCTAAATGTGCCTTCGCCCAAATAAACTGACCCAGAACTCCGAATGAACGTATAGCATACCAACTAGCTCCTTTTATTGAGTGAGATGTATGGTCTGCATGGTAATCTGCTTCAACAGGAACCTCTTTTACATGCATCTTATAATAAGCTGCCTGAGCAATAATTTGGAAGCTGAACAGGTAATCATTAGTATTCTCATCATAAGGAACTTTTTCTAATAGCTTTCGACCATATATTCTAAATCCAGTGTGAAATTCAGTTAGTTTTAACCCTAAGACCAAACGATCAAAAAAGCTTAATCCCCTATTAGCAAGGAATCTTATTAGAGGCATTCCATCTTTTAGTGCTTGTCCTTTTTTCTGGAAACGAGATCCTAAAATAAGTTGAGCTTTTCCTTCTTGCATATAGGGCATTGCATATTTTATAGAAATTGGATTAAATTGAGCGCCGTCTCCATGAATTTCTACAATATAATCTGCACCCATTTCAAGAGCTTTCTTTATTCCAGCTTTAAGGTTCCCACCATAACCTCTATTTGGAACATGCCTGAATGCTTTTAATCCTAATTTTTTAGCTACCTCATAAGTTCCATCTTTAGAGCCGTCATCCATCAATATCAGATCATCCAAAAGCTCTTTTGGTATTGCCTTTATCCTTTCTACTGCGCGGGGTAACATTCTTGCAACATTGTATGCTAGAATTACTCCAATTACTTTAGGTTTTTTTATACCATACTTTAGTTGTTTCTTAACCATCTTGAAAAACGTAATAAAACAGGTTTATAAAGATATATAATTTTTAGTGCTCGAATGATTACAGATATCGTAGGATATGTGGCTGCAATAATGGGAACGTTAATTATGTTTCCTCAATTGATTAAAACAATAAGAACAAAAAGTGCCAAAGACGTTTCTATGGGTATGTTAATTGTTTTTCTAATTAATTGCTTTCTTTGGGTAACTTAGGGAATATTAATAAAAGACGGTCCTGTGGCCATAAGTAATTCTTTAGTCTTTATCATACTCGTAATTGAGATTGTTTTGAAAATTAAATATAAATAAATTAGTTTTTAACTAAGAATCCGCTTTCCAGGTTGCCAAACTCTACCCTCTTTCCAGATTCTTTTATTTGTCTAACGGTATAGTTGAATTGGTCTCTATCTAGTGCACCCATTAAAACTGCTGCTCCATCTCCAACCATTTCTCTTGTTCCAGTGTATTTGTCGATTATGAAGTCTACTAATTGTCTTTTAGGTACAAAGAAATATCCAGAAGCAGTCTTAGGATTTATTCCTGGCTTCAATTCTTCTGGAGCTAAATGCGTTTTAAGACCGAAAGAAATCATTCCACTAAAATCTGGAGCTTCGCTAGAATGAACGTTTGTTACTCCAAGAAGAGTTGCATCTGAAGGTTTTAACCCTAATTCTCTGAACATTTTCTCTTCTAAATCTGTTTGTGGTTTAATTACTCCGCCATCATATATCTTACATAACCCTGCGCAAGAAGAGTCAATCAAGTTAGGGGCGTGTGTTGCATTAGATGGTCTTCTGTGAACTAAAATTGTTCCATCTCCTGTTTCGAGATAAGCTCCAACAGCAAGTATTCTCATCCTACTGTAAAAATCTGGTTGTAATCTTCTCTCTTCTAATGGAAGAGCTCTTAATTCTTTATCAAAATCAGGATTTAGAGATGTTCTAGTTGTAGCTACATAATCTTGGAAATTTGATGCGTCACAAATTAAAACACCGTCACGACTAGAAGATAGAGTGGCTAATGGTCCTGCAGTGGCTTTAGGATTAGCAACAAGAACTTTATCTTTCCAGACTCGTTCAATAATAGATTTATCAGAGCTTGTGATATATCGAGAGAATTCTGATCCAGACATGGTTACATTTAATGCTTCTGGAGATACAGGGTTTTCTGGAGTATAGAAGAATTCTATTTCTGCTCTCGGATTTGTCATAAATTAGTTCTGTGGATTTTGGTATATAAATCTTAGTATTGTTACTATTATGTAATTAATCATTATATGCCTGCCTTTGTGTCGGTAAAAAGAATTTTGCAAGAGCCATGTTCCCTCTAAATAATGCAATAAATCTGCCATATAAACTTTTTTCAGGTGTGTCTTTAGAATAAAACGGGTGTGCTTTTTCCATAAATCTTGAAAGAGCAGAATAATCTCCCCTTTCAACACCTAATTTCTTCATATCTTTTGCGACGATTACTTTTTGAATCCATTCAATGAATCTAGTATATGAACCACTTCGAGGATTATTTGTTGGTTCTGGATTGAAATGCTTACTATCTCCAAATACTAATTCTGCACAGTATCTACTCCTACCCATATGGAATGGGTCTGTAATAAGAGCTATTTCTCTTTGATCTGCTCCAATTAATTGGCGTGAGAAATAAAAATTACCTAATGTATCCAGGGACTGCTCCTCACAAGATATCATTCTTGTTGGAACTCCTTGGGATAATAAAAAATCTGCAACTTGGTGACATTCTCTTTTCATTTCTTTTGGTAACGTTCTTCCTAAAAATCCAGAATGTGAACCAGAAACAAGAATTGGGGTATCTCCATTAGACTCTGAAAACATTTGTATTGCTCTCTGACTTCTGTGCCTTAATTTAGTATCTTCTCCAGATAAGATCATTATTAAATCGAGTTTCATAAAAATAGACAAATTAGGCCATTCTTAAAGCTTGGGTAACAAATCAATCGTGTTTTTCGCCATTAGACCATCTCGGACTCGAAGCTAAACTGTAATTGATTAATGGTTCTTTGATGATTTTCTTCATAACTTCCAGATTATAATAATTAATGTCATCCATGTTTATTAATTGCCCCGATTTATGAGCATCTTCAATCTCTTTAAGACCATGCTCTATTCCATATAAACATTTGAATCCACATATCTTTTCAAATTTTCTGAAGCTTACTCTATAAGACCTATTGTCTTTGTTTTGTTCCACTCTTTCAACTGGGGAATTATTGAAGTATCTTGAAATTAAAGGAACTAAGTCCTTTATCATAAAATTCAAGTCGCTGTTTCCGACGTTAAAAATTTGCTTGTTTGTGATGTTTGGATCTTCTTCCATCACCACCATGATAGCTCTGCTTGCATCTTTTACATGTAAAAATGGTCTATACTGTGTTCCATCTCCATTAAGCAATATGCTTTTTCCCTGTAATGCTCTTTTAGCCATAACATTGACAGCAATATCAAACCTCATTCTCGGAGAATATCCGAAGAGTGTGGCAAATCTTAAAGATGTAATTGAGAATTTAGAGTCTGCAAGTGGAAATAGGGCATTCTCGCATTGAAGTTTAGACAATGCATAAAGAGTAACTGGTCCGACATCTGACTGCTCGTCAAGGAACTTGTCTCCGCTAGCCCCATAAACACTGCATGATGAAATAAAAATAAATTTCTTTATACCTTCTACTTTTGCTCTTCTTGCTAATGACATTGTTGCCAAGAAATTAGTTTGAATTGTTAGATTGGGATCTAAATCTCCTGAAGGATCGTTAGACATCCCAGATAAATGAATCACTGTTTCCACTTCATTAAACAGATCTGGTATATTTTCATGATGCGCAATATCCATTTCAGTTATTTTTAGATTAGGATTTGTGAGGTATTTTTCTATCGAAGACTTTCCGAAATAAAAAGTATCTACTACATGCACTTTGTAATCTTTTTCAAGAAGCATAGGAACTAAAATAGATCCCAAATATCCAGCACCTCCGGTAACTACTACTCTTTTATAATTGTGAAAATCTTTCATAATGTATATATCTCTTATTAATCGGCTAGAAATATTATTTATAAAGTTATTGATAAACTAAAACAATAGTAATTTAAACATCTGGACTGAAAAATTGGAATGGTTCTTGTAAAAGTTTTAGGCTTAATAGATTTTATCGCGTCAATTATATTATTATTGATGGTCTTCTCTGTGGATATTCCATTACAAGTTTTAATCTTCATAGGAGCGCTTCTGTTTGTTAAAAGCCTCTTTATTCTGGGGGGAGATTTTTTGAGTATTGTTGATCTTGTTGCTTCATTGACTCTTTTTATGGGAATTTTCTTTTCACCCTTTGCATTTTTACTATGGATTTTAAGTTTGCTATTGATCTCAAAAGGAGTTGCTAGTTTCTTATAATCTTTTTAAAGCTAATTCTAAAAAGTCTCTCACATATGGGTGTAATGACCTTTCTTTTTTCCTAAATACTTCTTCATTAACAATTACGAAACCTGAATGAAATCGATCTATCTGTATCTCCCCCTACCTTTTGCTACGTACATCAAGTTGAAAGTATCTGTTCCTTTATTATGAGGGAATGGTGCCTCTCTAAAATAAGTTCTACTAACATTTAAAAGTGCCAAGTCTTCCAAGTCTAACCCTGATTCTTGTTTTGCCACTTGCATTATTCCTTCTTCCGAGGAAGTCCCTTTTTGTAAGCGCCCGCCGACAGGCCATAATTCTCTTAATGCAGGAGCATTTCTTCTCTCCAAAAGCAGAAATCCTCCACAACACTCAATTAGAACATCTGCGCACAAGATTATCGAATTTCTATGAATTATTAGGTATTCTTCCTCTGGTATAAACCCTATTCTCAAACGGTTTAAATCAATAGGCCTGCCGTCTTCAAGTGCATACTCTTTATAATCCATCTAAATTAAAGGAAAAGAGATGTAATTTCCTTTATCGTGTGGGTTAAAATCGTTGGGGGCATCTACTATAAACGGAACTAAAACGCTTCCGGAGCTTAAAATAAAGGTGTGCGCCAATCCTGGAGAAACCTTTACAAATTTTCTATTTGGATCTGAGCTATCTACATCTAATGTTGTTTCAACACCAAATAAACCTTGATATTTTGAGCATTGTGCGATAGACTCTGGAACAACTATTTCTGGTTTTATTCTATTTGTTTCTCCGGGCATTACTGCTCTTATAATGAGAGTTCCCTTACCTTTTGCTATTGTAAAATATTCTCCATAATTGGCATGAAAATGTTGTCCTAATGGCAATCCAGAAGTATCTAAGACATCTATAAAGTTTACTACTGCTATTTCTTGACCATGTAAATATCCTATAGGCATATCAGTAATTACTCTTCTACTATCTCTGTGACCCCCTGCTGGGTGTACCCTTACCATACCTTCTAGTTCAGATTCCTTTGACATGAAAAGGGGTTAAAAACATGCTTTTTAAAAGTTGTGGCCTTACAAAACGAGAGTTCTAAATTTATTTATCACAAAAAACTCTCTTGAATCAAGAACATCGTGTTTTACCATCCATATCAAATCTAAAAGAGAATGAAAGATCATTCCCATAAATAAAAAGTAAAATGGTGAAAAAAACAAAGCGATTATTCCAGTCAGGATATGCAACTCAACAGTATGAAAAATGTGAAAATCTCTCTTTTCACACATTCCAAATTCTTCTTTTTGTTCTAATAAATTTTTTCTTCTATCCTTGCCATGATTTAATGCGTCTAAAGGGCTCCATTTTCCATGTTTGAAAGCTGCTACAAGATAATGATCGAAGTCTATAAACACTGAAGAAAACCATATTAAAAAAAGAGATACATAACTAGTTTCTGGAGAGAGTAACTTAAATGTTGTACAGAAAATTATCCCTAACAGGATGTGCCATCTTGGAAGCATTTATTGTTCTCCTATTTTCTTTATTATATCTGCAAATGCTGGACGTGTGATTAGAATTCCGACAGTTATTCCTATTATTGTTGTAAATGCAAAACCTCTTAGAAGTCCTGCCCCTGCCCAGAAAAGCGGAAGCATTGCAGCAACTATAGTGAAAAACGCTCCGAATATTATAAATAAGGCTTTCTTTATTTTCTCTTTTAGCCCTGAGCCATCTTTGGACCTAGATTCATCAATAATTATTATTTGGTCATTTACCCCAGTTCCTATTCCTGCAATTATGCCCGCTATGCTTGCGGCGTCCAGATTCCATCTTAGAAGTGCTGCAATTCCTAAGGTAATAAATGCTTCAGAGAACATTGTAAGAATTACCGCTAAAGTAATTTTTATTTTTTTATATCTTACAAAAATTACTATCGATACTGCGAGAAAAACAAATAGGCCCAATGTAATTAAAGATTTTGTAAACTGTTCTCCTAATGAGGGAGATATTGTGTCTAATTTGACTATCTCTAACTGATAAGGTATGCTTCCAGTAAGAAGAAGTGTTTGGAGTTTGTGCATCTGAGCTCTTGCGTCGGAAAGAGCCAAATCTGGGGTAGTTCCTGTACCAGAACCTTGTATAGATATCTGTGTCGTTACTTGTCCCTTTAACCCTGAACTTATTCTTAATTCATCTACTATTTCTCCATCCAAAACCAAAGTAAGATTTTCTAGAAGATATTGCCCTCCTGAAGAGGGGTCTAGGGGTATTAAGTTTGTTATATCTGCGTGGCGTTGTGCTGCTTCGGGACTTAGAGTTATAGTGAAACTAAACCTGCTTATGTATGTCCCATCTCCTAGAGATTCTGCAGGATAAACTGCAGATTGCGAGGCGTCTCTAAATACGTGAGTTATATCTTTGTCTCCTCCTACAAAAACTGTTTTATTTCCTATGTTTGCTTCAAAATTCCCTTGTTTACCTACAAGTTCCTCTAAATCTCTTGGAGAAGCTCCTGCGACTTCAACCAACATAAAATTATTTCCCTCAAGATCTTTGGAAGACCTTACTGTTAAGTCCGTAAGTCCAAAAACGTTTAGTCTCTGATTTGTGATTTCTACTAAATCTGACATTTCAGATTCTGTCAATGTTCCATTCACGGGCTTAACTAATGCCCTTGCTCCACCACTTAAATCTAAACCAGTTTTGATATTTGACTTTTGAAGTTTTCCTGCTGTAATAGAAGAGATATTTGAGTCTAAGAATATAAATGAATCTTTATCTGTTAAAATAGAAATTCTTTTTTCTGAAGAGTCATTTAAAAATATTAAAGAAACCTTAGAATAATCTTCCAGCGAATTTATTTTCTGAGAATTTATCTCCTCTATAATCATCCCAGATCTTAGGCCTGAATCGAATGCTTTGGAATCTTTTTCTATATTTTTTATGGTGATTCCGTCTTTGAAAGTTGGAGAAATCATAAATAAAGCTAAAACTAAAGAAATTATCAAAATCCAAAGTCTTAGAGTCATTTTAGCCATTAGTCTAATTTTTTATGCACTGCATACCATTTAATTATAGAAGCATTTGTAAGCCATGTATTTAGAATATCTGCGGATAAACCTATTGCTAAAATTAAAAATATCTGTCTAAATGAATCTGGGAGCCCTGTAACTATTAGAAATGCTGGGATGACTGCTATTAACCCTGTTAATGTCATAAACATTCCCGTCTTGAATGCTCCGTAAATTCTGGAGTTTACTGGTTCTCCCCTCTTTTTTAAGACTCTTGTTGTTAATAGAATATCTGTGTCTACAGAATAACCTATCAACATCAGAAAAGCGGCTATTCCTGCGGCCGATAATCTAAATCCAAAAAAGTCTACTACAGCAATAGCCATAATTATATCTGAAAGAGCTGCAAATATAACTGCGACACTAGGAATTAAAGTTCTAAAAAGAAAGAAAATAACTAAAGACATCAACACAAAAGAGATTATCACTGCTATGATGAGCTGTCTATAAAAATTGTTGCCCAAACTTGGTCCGCTAAACTCTATGCTGGAGTTTTCATCTGTTAATTTTTGACCCGTAATCTCCTCTATTAAAGGCTCTAGAACTTCTGGTTTTTCCGAGGAGTCGATTAAAACTGCAATCTGTTTTCCAGTAGAGATATCTGAAATTGTTCTTACGTATACGTCTTCCAGAGACTTTTTCAGACTTAACTCTAGGTTCTTAGCATCTGATTCAGTCCTTAGAGTTATTGTTGTTCCTCCGGAGAGGCTAGGGTCTTTGTAAATTATATCTCCATTTTGAGAATAAAAGTACATAAGATAACTTATACAGATTATTAGCAAGACTACCGGTATGACTAACAATTTCTTATAATTTTTATCATACCAATGTTTTTTATTTTCTTGATTTGTGTGTTGTTCCATTTTGTTTTATGCGCCATAGGGGAATCGAACCCCTCCCGTCTGATTGGAAATCAGAAGTTCTACCACTAAACCAATGGCGCTTATATATTCTTCAGTATAATGTGTTTTAAAGCTTGTGTTTGTTTAAGTAGAGATTATGAAAGGCCAACATAGAATATGGGATTATTTGTATTTGCAAGGGTTATCTTGGAAGAAAGAGACAATTAGAATAAAGACTGCAATAAAAAATAAAAAAATATTTGAACTAGGGGTTGGAAATGGAAAGACACTCAAAGCAATATTAAATCAAAATCCAAAGAAAGTTATCGCCATAGATATATCTGGAGAGGCAATAAAAAAATCAAGGGAAAAAATAAAATCCGATAAAGTCTTATATATAAAGTATGATATTCTCGATTTCAAAACTGGGGAAAAATTTGATGTAATTGCGTGCTATTATTTTTTAAACAATTTTATAGAAAGTAAAAGAAAGTTAGTAATTAAAAAGATTAAAGGTCTTTTAAGCAAAGATGGAACAATAATTTTTGAGGATTTTGCAATTGGAGATTTTAGACAAAGAGGAAAAGAAATAGAAAAAAATACTGTTGAAAAGCAAAACAAAATTATATGTCACTTTTTTGATAAGAAAGAGATAAAAAGATTATTCAAAGATTTTAACATTTTAAAAATTGAGGAAAAAACATTTAATCCAATTAGAAAAGATAAGTCTGTTCAGAGAAAGATTTTGAAGGCAATTATTAAAAATAAACGCTCTCGCCAGGACTTGAACCTGGAACCTTTGCCTTAGGAGGGCATTGCGCTATCCAATTGCGCCACGAGAGCTTTTTGTATCTAAAAAACATTAAAGGTGTAGATATAATCCTTGTGGTTCTTAGATGAAACCTAAAAATAAGTTAGCATATTTTATATTTTATTTTGAGGTTCTCCCTTACCTATTCCGACTTAGCTATGGGTACATACACATGTAATGAATTGAACTGTTTTAAAATTGCCTACAAAATAATTATTACTAAGAATCAAGCATAGGCTGTGTTTTTTCTGAAGATGCTGGATTAGAAATGATAAAATCAAAATTTCCTACTGGTTCTAAACTTCTTCTTGGATTAAACACTCCAATGGTTAAGTCAAGACCCCTATCTAAATATTTTCTTAAGGTGATTTCTGGATCTTCACGATTATTCCATGGTTTAGATCTATCTGGCCAAGGACAATGATACAATATAGCATCTTTTGCAGACAATTCTTCTCTTAAAAATACCCCGTTTACATTTTCATAAGATGGATGGGGATTGTAATCCTATGATTCATATTGGTTCCAATCCCCGTAAGGGTTTTCTCTTTTTTTTGTATGTAATCTTTGTGTTTCTAACATTTTTAAGACTTCATCTATAAAGTAGCTTTTTCCAGAATCTGGAACTCCGAAGACTGCTCCAACAAAGGGTCTTATTTTAGAAACAGTAACTAAAGCGATTGTTCTTTCTATTGCTATTTTCATATCCAATACTTCTACCATAGAATGCGGGAGGGAGGATTCGAACCTCCGAAGGCACTAAGCACAATAGCTCTTGAGGCTATCCCGTTTGACCACTCCGGAACCCCCGCTTGAAAATCCACGGAATAACTTATTTTAAAACCTATGTAATAAATATTTAAATTGTATCTGAGTATGATTTCTTAATGAAACTGTCTGAGTTTGTTCAAAAGAAAATTTTAGTTACTGGGGGAGCAGGCTTTCTCGGTAAAGTGGTAGTTAGAAGACTTCTTAAGTTAGGGGTTCCTAAAAAAAATATTTTTGTTCCAAGAAGCCGAAATTATGACTTAAGAGATGGTAGAAATATCCAAAGAGTGTTCACCACTTTTAAACCAAACATAGTTATTCATCTTGCTGCTAATGTTGGAGGTATAGGTTATAACAAAGAGAATCCAGGTTCTATTTTTTATGATAATGTGGCTATGGGAACACAATTAATTGAGAGGGCACGTCTTAGCAAAGTTGAAAAAATCATTGTAACTGGAACAGTTTGCTCATATCCTAAATTTACAAAGGTTCCTTTTAATGAATCTGAAATTTGGAACGGATACCCTGAAGAAAATAATGCTTTTTATGGAATAGCTAAAAAGGCTATTCTCGTACAGCTTCAGGCCTATAAAAGACAATACGGTCTTAAAGGCGTTTATCTTTTGCTCACAAATCTTTATGGCCCTGGGGATAACTTTGAAACTGAAAGTTCTCATGTTATTCCTGCATTAATTAAAAAAATTAGCCATGCTGTTGAAAATAATTTGAATGGAGTTACACTTTGGGGCACTGGAAATGCAATTAGAGAATTTGTGTATGTGGAAGATGCTACCGAAGCGATAATAAAGGCAACTTTAAATTACAATAAAGAAGAGCCTGTTAATGTTGGTTCCGGAGAGCATATTTCAATAAGGAACCTTGCCGAAATAATTTCAAGATTACTTAAATTTAAAGGAAAAATAAACTGGGATTCAAGTAAACCTGATGGATACTTAATAAGATATCTCAACATTGATAAAGCTAATAAAGAATTTGGGTTTAAAGCTAAAACAAAACTTAGAAGTGGTCTTAAAAAAACAGTTGAATGGTATCTTGCTAACAAGAAAAAGTAAATAGGAAGTTTTATAAATGTAACATTTAACTCACTTTTGAAGACGGCCATAGTGGCCGGGAAACACCTGTTCTCATTCCGAACACAGAAGTTAAGCCGGTTACGTCTGCGTGTTGTAGTCTCCGTTAAGAGGCAAAGCACGGATGCTGTCTTCGATTTTTTTATATATCTTTGAGAGAGATAATCTTTATATCTACAAGTTAATTTGCTATTTGATGAACTCAAGAGAGGGATTGGCAGATTTGCAAAATAGGTTTAATCAAACAAGAGAAAGGCTCAATCAAAAAGTGAATCAACATTGTGGAGAACTAATTGCTGCTTCATCTAGGGAATATGAATCTTATGGATGCGGTGGAAGACAGCTTCGTTTAAGAGAGAGGTTTGAAGTAGGAACAATAACTGACAGGACTGAATTTACTGATTGCTTTACAACTAACGCGTTCTTATCAGGGGTTAAAACTTCAAAAAGAGAAACCAGTGATTTTTATGGAGCATCATATGATGTTATGTCTCTTGTCGCTGATATGGATAAGCCACCAGAACCGCCTGCCAGAAGTTTTCATGACCTTGACGGAAACCCTTTTAGACCAATTCGGATTTATGAGTTTGAAGAATTCTTTGAAAGAACAGAAAGTCCGAGATTAGCACTTTGGATTGGAGACGCCGAAACAATCCCTTATTTACAAAATCGCTTAGAAGGACATGTTTATATGACACTTGCGAGAACCCTTGAAAGAGAGCTTCCAATGACTGAGAAGATTCTAAGAAAAATTGAAAATGAACAATTTGATTTATACAAATCAATAAAAAATGAAGAAAACAGGTTGGGTAAATTGACGGCAGAGATAAACAGAAGACTTGGGGAGCTTAAAGAAGCTCGCAGGAATGGAGAAGATATAATTGAGGATGAAGTTTGTATAAACCTTAACTTTGGTCCTACAGTCTCAGAATCAAGGAATGGATTAATAGCATTAGTAAGAAGAGCAAGGGAAAGAAGATATGCAAAAGAAGGCTTAAGAGTTGAAAGAAAAAAAGATTCTGGAGTTGTAGAAGTAATTGATTTCGGCGAGTTCTTTGAGGATAGAATTAAAAGATATTTATCTAAAAAACAAACTGCTTAAGGTTTAATACTTCTAGACTATATTGTAGAGGATGAAAACACTCTCAAAAAAAGAAGTTGCTAAAAGGATAGAAGATTATTTTTCTAAAGATAAACTTGATTCTCTTCAGACTAAAAAGATAAAGAATCTTGCAATGGCTAACCAGATTAGACTTAAGGACCATAGAAAAAGATTTTGCAGGAAATGCTTCGAAGATTTAAGACTTGGAAAAATCAGAGTATCTGAAAGATATAAAACAATTGTTTGTGGTTCTTGTAATTATAAAAATAGATTTAAGCTTTCTTGAACTTGGATACTTCCTCTAAAACGTCTGCGTGACCCAATAGTGCTGCCCTGCAGCAATATCTTTCTAAACCCAAATCAGTAAGAACTTTCCCTGCTTCTTCGCCAGCGCTCACTCTACGTTTATACTCTTCCCACAACTGCCCTATCGGCTTCCCACAACCAAAACAGCGAACTGGAATTATCATAACTGAGATGAAAGAAGAAGGTTTTTAAATATTCCGCTAAGAATAAGGGGGTGGTTGATTCTCTAATAAAACTTGAAGATGTAACTAAGCATTACCACATGGGAGACGCCGTTGTAAAGGCAGTCGATGGAATTAATATTGCTATTAAAAAAAGAGATTTTGTGGCAATAATGGGTCCATCTGGGTCTGGAAAGAGTACTGCTATGAATCTTGTTGGAAGCTTGGATATGGCGAGTCATGGAAGAATACTTTTAGAAGGAGTGGACATAGAGAGATTTGGAGAATCCGAACTAGCACAATTAAGGGGGAAAAAGATAGGTTTCATATTCCAAAGTTTTAACTTGATACCCAATTTGACTGCTAGAGAAAATATAATGCTTCCCATGCTATTTCAGGGAGTTAATATTGAAGAAAGAGAGCGAAGAAGCCTGGAACTTCTGAAAATTGTGGAATTGGAAACTAGAATGGATCATTATCCTAACCAACTAAGCGGAGGACAACAACAAAGAGTCGCAATTGCTAGAGCTCTTGCAAATGATCCAGAGATAATTCTTGCTGATGAACCTACTGGAAATCTGGATACTAAAACTGGAGAAAATGTAATGAATTTATTGACTGATTTAAACCAAAGAGGAAAGACTATCATCTTAATCACTCATGCTCCTGAAGTGGCTATGAACCATGCCAAAAAAATATACTGGTTAAAAGATGGTAAAATAGAAAAAGTAACAATAAAAAAAGGAAATTCATGGGTAAAAGAATGATTAGTTCATGTTGCCATTTTTTAAATAAATCCTTATAAATGTTGTTTATTGCGCTGGATAATGAAGAAAATAATTATTCTGTTTTGGAGTGCTTTTTTGATTCTTAACCTTACTAGCGGACTATCTGTTGATTCAGTTACTGTAGACACCGTATCTCCAGGTGAAGAGGGAGTCATTAAAGTTAACTTAGATAATGATGGGAATAGAGATATAGATTTTCTTTCTTTCAGTCTAAAATTCCCTAATTCTGGAATAATTCCTTGGGGAAGTTCCGAGGCATTCATTAATACATTGAAAGAAGATGAAGAAGAAACAATTGCTTTCAAATTCAGAGTTGGAAATGACTTACCAGTTGGAACATACTCTCTTTCTTATTCTATGACTTATGAGGAAAATAATGATGAAAGGGAACAAAGTGGTACTATAGGAGTGATCGTTTCTGCTGAGCCTGAAATAGAAATAATTGCCGATACTCAAAACGCAATAATTGGATTGCAAGAAACCTTGAATCTCAGAGTCGTAAATAAAGGTCTTGCAGATGCAAGATTTGTTTATCTTTTTATAGAAAGTGAAGATATTACCTTGCTTTCTGAAAACTCGGAATACATTGGGACAATAGATTCTGATGACTTTGAGACTAGTTCTTTTGAAGTTATTTATAACCGCAAATTTCCATTGATATCTGTTAGGGTAACTTACAAAGACTTTAACAATAAAGAACAAGAAATAACTAAAAGTATATCTCTTAGAGCTTATACTTCTGATGAAGCAATAGAGAAAGGTATTTTAAAGAAAAACAATGTGCCTCTCTATGTCGGAATTGTTTTATTATTGGTTATATTGTGGATTGTATATAGAACTCTTAGAAGAAGACATAAAAACAAAAACTAAAGGTCTTTTTTGGAGGAAAACTGAATGATTGTAGATTACATTTCCATTGCTTTTAGAAATCTAAGGCGTAGGGGAATAAGGAGTTGGTTGACACTTATAGGAATTTTTATAGGCATTGCAACAGTGGTTTCATTAATAAGCTTGGGAGGTGGATTAAAAGAAGCTATTCTCTCTCAATTTGGAGCTGGTTCAACAGAGGTGATTGAAATTCAAGCAGGAGGACTTAATTCTTTTGGACCTCCCGGAACAAGTGTTGCTAATCCTTTGACTACTGAAGATGTCAAAGCAATTGAAAGACTAAATTCTGTCGAAAGTGCGATTGGTAGGCACATTGTTACGGTAAAGGTTGAATTTAATGATCATTTGATAATAGCATCCGCTACTGATGTACCTGAAGGTTCTGAAAAAGAAATCAGTTACGAGATAATGGGTGTTGAACCTTTAGATGGAAAATTGTTAGATGATGAAGATATAGGGAGTGTTGTATTGGGAAATAATTTTTATTTAGAAGATAAAAGCGGTTTTGAAAAACCAGTAAGGGTTGGAAACAGCATAAAAATAAATGGAAAAAATTATGATGTGCAAGGAATATTAAAAAAAGAAGGAAGTTTTATCTTTGACCAAATAATAATATTCAATGAAGATGATTTGAAAGAGATTTCGAACTATGGAGAGACTGTTGACTTTATAGAGGTCAAAGTTAAAAATAGAGAACTTATTGACTCTGCTGAAAAAGATATCGAAGATTTATTGAGAGATAGAAGGAATGTAAAAATTGGAGAGGAAGACTTTGAGGTCTCTACTCCTGAAGCTTCTTTATCAACGGTAAACCAGATACTTACTGGAATACAAATTTTTGTTGCGATGATAGCTATTATTTCAATAATTGTGGGATCTTTAGGGATTGTGAACACCATGACTACATCGGTTCTTGAAAGAGTTAAAGAAATTGGTATAATGAAAGCAATTGGTGCAAAAAATTCTGATATATTTTACCAATTTTTCATAGAGGCAGGACTATTAGGACTTGTTGGGGGAGTTGTTGGAATATTGTTTGGAATATCCATAGGATATTTTGGAACATTTACTATAAACTCCTTTCTTGGAGCTTCAACATCTCCTCAAATAAACTGGAGCCTTATTATTATAACATTTTTGGGAAGTTTCTGCATAGGAGCAATATCGGGGATAATTCCGGCGATAAGAGCTGCAAATCTAAAACCTGTGGAGGCATTGAGAAGTTAAATGGTAAATAAAGAATTAATAAAATATTCTCTTAAACATATCTCTCATAGAAAAGCGAGGAGTTTTCTCACAATATTCTCTATACTTGTAGGAATCTCGACTATATTCATATTTGTTAGTTTTGGACAAGGTTTATTTGATTATGTTAATGAAATAAAAACTAGCTCCGGTGCAGATAAAGTTACTATAATTCCTAAAGGAATCGGCGCACCTGGATTGGATAACACTTTCTTTTTAACTGAAGAAGATATAAGAACTGTTGAAAAAACTTCGGGGGTTTATGAAGCGACTGGAATGTACTCCAAGGCCGCTGAAGTTACCAAGGGCAGAACAAAAAAATTTGTTTTTTTATTAGGATATGATCCTGATAAAGCTGACTTAATCAAAGAAGTATTCTCAATAGATGTTGATACTGGAAGAGACCTTAGGCAGAGTGATGATGCAAGGGTAGTTTTAGGACATAATTATCAATTAGATAAAAAAATATTTCCTAATGGTCTGACTTTAAATGATAATTTGGAAGTTCAAGGTCAGAAGCTAAGAATTGTAGGATTTTTTGAGGAAGTTGGAAATCCTCAGGATGATTCTAATGTTTATATAACAACAGATTATTTTGAGAAATTATATTTTAATAGTTCTAAAAAATTTAACCAGATAATTGCAAGGGTTGACGCAGATAATATTGAGAGCACCATACAAAAAATTGAATCTGGACTCAGAAAATCAAGAAATCTTGAAAAAGGAAAAGAAGATTTTTTTGTAGCTTCTTTTGAAGAACTTTTGGAACAGTTTACTCAAGCGCTAGATTATATTGTTTATTTTGTTATATTTATTGCGCTTATTTCCGTAGTAGTTTCAGCCGTGAACACTGCAAATACTACAATAACATCGGTTCTTGAAAGAGTTAAAGAAATTGGTATAATGAAAGCAATTGGTGCAAAAAATAAAGAAATCTTTGCAATATTTGTCTTTGAGGCAGGATTTTTGGGATTTATTGCTGGACTTTTGGGAATCATTTTAGGATTTATTATAACCTCTATTGCCGGTGCTTTTCTTGATGCACAAGGATGGGGGTTTCTAAGCCCTCATTACTCTTGGCAACTATTTATTGGATGCATCCTATTTGCTACATTGACTGGGGCAATATCTGGAATAATTCCCGCTTGGAGAGCTTCAAAAATAAGACCGGTTAGAGCACTTCGCTATGAATAATTTTGTTTTGAAGTTCTTATTAAATGTTTAATATGATGTCTTACTTTTCTTCTTGATAAGTACAGATAAATAATTATCCCTATAACTGCAAGCCACAAAATAACTTGGCCTATTGAAACTGAAGATTTTTTCCTTGTGTTCTCAAAAGCTAATTCGCTGAATAAAAGCTCTTTAGTTAGCGAACGGCGTTCACCTATCTCATCATTGTATTGTAAATTTATAATTATTGACCCTGAATTTAAGCTTGCATCAAAAGTAATTGTTGTATCTTCATTTGAATCAAGCTCCCCTAAAATCTTTACATGACTTCCTTCGATTAAAGCATTATCTTGCTCGGGTACTTCCAAAGTAATCGCTCTTGCATTTTTCTCTCCTATATTAACTACTCCGAGAATCAATTTATTTGTTGAAAATGAATAACTATCTAAGGTCACGATAAAATCTGTTCGCACCTCTTCAACAGATATATTGAAATCTGTAATCTTTGTCAATGAGGATTCTCCGTTCAACCAAGTCTTCAAACTAACTTTTTGGTCTCCATCTAATGCATTTGAATCCACCCTTACTTTATAAGGAATCATCCAAAAAGAATTATAATCTCTCTGATATGTCCCTCCTTTTATTACTTGCATCTTTGAATATCCTGAATCAAGTGTGAATGGATATTCTTCTAAAAATTCTAAATTTATTATTCCACATTCTGGATTTTCGGTGCCCGTAATCTGAAAAAGCAACTTTACCGTTTCCCCTGGAACTGCTGAAGAAGGATCTTGATTCACAAGCGATGGTGTTAAAACACATAAAGCGGAAGAAAATTCAATCATTGTTAAAACAAAAGTGAAAATTATCAAAACCTTTTTCATATCATTATTTGGGGATTTGTACTTATAAATGTTGCAGAAATTATATCAAAAAATCGATGCAACACCACGCACTTTAGTGTGTGGTTTGATTGTTGCTCGATTTTTGGATGCTCAAAGTTTCACCACACACTAAAGTGCGTGGTTTTACTGAGACACTTTGACATGAAAATTTATAAAGTGTTGATTGTTACAGGTTTGAAAGAGGACAAAATGACAAGTAAGTGTGTTTATTGTAAGACTGAACTAACTGATGGTAGGGCCGTGGATGTTTGCACTCCTTGTGGTAGAGGAATTTGGGGAGAGAAGATGTTTCAAGCAATAATCTCTAACATGGGTACTGCAAGAGATAAGGGAGACTTGTATCAAGGAAGTGTTACATCTCTTAAACCCTCACAAGGTTCTACGGAAGCTTTTTAAAGGTAACCTCACCAGATATTTCATGTTAACCAACAAGAAAATTAGGTCTAGAGGAAAGATATCTCTCACTAAATATTTTCAACAGTTTGACGAGGGAGATAGCGTTGCTGTCGTGAGAGACTTAACTGTTCAGAGCCCTGGTTTTCCATCTAGAATCCAGGGAAGAACTGGCGTTGTAATTGAAAAGAGAGGAACTTCTTATGTGATTTTAGTAAAAGACTTTACAAGAGATAAGGTTTACATAGTAAGACCTGTTCATTTAAAGAAAATAGAGGTAATTAAAAAATGATTCTTAAAATGACTCCTGTTCACTTGGGCGAGGTTATAGAACTTGCAGGAGACTTGGAGTCTAAACCTGAGTTGAGAGATTATCTTAAAGAATTTTCTAAATTGGATAAAAAGAAAGCAGATTCTCTGATTGAGGGTCTTCGGGCTATTGGAAACCCTAAAATAAAAGAAGAATCAATGGTCAAAATTGCAGACATTATTCCTCGCGATGCTGAAGAAATTTCTAAAATATTTAATGATACCTCTCTTAGCGAGAAAGAAATAGAAGAGATTTTATCGGTGGTTAAGGAGTACTGAACATGATAAAGAAAGATGATTATGCTTTAGTATTAGACTATCTTGCGAATGGTTATCCTTTGTCTGGCAACATGAAATCAGTAGTCCAAGCTATAGGAATTCAACATCTTGCTTTGCTTGAATTGGCACCAGTAAGGGGTGCTCAGATAGACATCAAGGAAAAGGTTTATATAGGTCCTGAAAGGAGAGACAAGATATACTATATTATCGGCAGGTTACGTGTCGATAAGCTTACAGAGACCGCGAAGATCCAGCTACAAGAGTTTGTCGAGGGACATGTTGGGGAGCATGAACAAGAATTTGTTAAATTCTTTAATACTGCTCAGGCAATAAATACAAGATTGCATCAACTTGAACTTCTACCCGGATTTGGACGCAAACATACTCAAGAGTTGCTTAACTCAAGAAACGAAAAACAGTTTGAATCTTTTGAGGAGATAAGGCAAAGAGTAAAAAGTGTACCTGACCCAAAAAAAGCTATTGAAAGAAGGATTATCGAGGAATTGACTGAAAATCCGAGACAAAGATTGTTTGTAATGTAATATGGCAGAAGAAAAAATAAAGAAAGAACCTAAAGAGCAGAAGCAAAAGCACCAGAAGGAAGAAGACTTGCTGGAATCACTTGTAAGAATTCATGGAAGAGACATTCCAGGAAACAAAAAGGTTTATCCTGGACTTAAACACATTAGAGGAGTTTCATGGACAATTTCTAATGCAATATGCAGAATACTGGGAATAGATAAAAAAATGAGAATCTCTGAGCTTTCTAAAGAAGACATAGAAAAAATAGAGTCATTCTTGCAAAAACCTATTCTTTATGAATATTTAAAAAATAGACGTAAGGATTATGATACTGGAGAATCAAAACATTTGTTGACTAATGAACTCGATATGGCTAAGGATTTTGACATTAAACGTATGAGACAAATAAAAAGTTATAAGGGTATGCGTCATGCACTTAAACAGCCGGTTAGAGGACAGCGTACAAGAAGCCACTTTAGAACAACTGGCGTTGCAGTGGGGGTAAAAAAAAGTAAAGTAAAATGATTCGTAAAAAAAATAAATTTTCGTGGCCTCGTAAACTTTACGATAAGGCAAGAATTTCTGAAGAAAATAAACTTGTCGAAGAGTATGGTCTGAAAAATAAAAGAGAGATTTGGAAAGCAGAAGCAAAGATAAAGTACTATCGCAATAGAGCTAAGTTTCTTATTAATTCTTCAGGAGAAGATCAGAACAGATTCTTTGAGAAACTGAAAGCAATGGGTTTGTTAGTTAATAATATTGCAGATGTTCTTGCTTTAAATAAAGAGGATTTGCTTAAAAGAAGATTATCTACGGTGGTATGGAAAAAAGGGCTTGCAAACACTGCAAAACAAGCAAGACAGTTCATAGTTCACAAAAAAATATTTGTTGGAGAAAATGCTGTAAACACTCCAAGTTATATTGTCTCTGTCGACTCAGAGAACAACATTACCTTAAGAAATAAAAATTCGGAGGCTAAAAAATGACTGAAGAAAATAAAGTTGTTGAAGAAGCAGTAGCTGAAGAACAATCGGTTGAAAATTCTCGTGAAAATGAAAAGGGAGAGAAGTCAGAAGTTGTTCCTGGAATTGCTTATGTTTTTGGGTCATATAATAATACAATTGTTCATATAACTGATTTGTCTGGAAGCACCATAACTAGAATAAGTGGTGGAATGATTACAAAACATAGCAGACTTAAAGCAAATCCTACTACAGCCATGTTCGTTGCTAAAAGGGCGGCAGAGTTTGCTCGTGATGCTGGAATAAATGCCTTATATATAAGAACTCGTGGAAAAACTAATTCTCCTGGAATAGGGCCTGGTGCTCATGCCGCAGTCAAGACCTTAAGCAAAGAAGGTTTCAAGATACTTGGGGTTTTGGACACTCACCGAGTTCCTAGAGGCGGACCTAAAAAGAAAGGAGGCAAGAGAGGAAGAAGGGTTTAAAAGTCCTTCTTCTGAATAAAGCAATATGGAAATAATAATTAAAACTCCAGAGAGACTAATTGTTAGAACTGCGATAAACTATTCTTTGTTGAATGCAATCAGAAGAAGTGTTGAAGAGATTCCAACTTTAGCAATTGATGAGGTTGAGATATTTAGAAATGGTTCTGCACTTTATGATGAAGTTCTCGCTCATAGAATAGGTCTTGTCCCTATAAAAAATGATAATAAAATTTCTAGTAAAACTACTAGTACTGCATCGTTGAAGAAAGTTGGACCAGGAACTGTTTATTCCGGAGACTTTAAAGGAGATTTGAATGTTGTTTATGACTCGATTCCTTTAACAATATTAGAAAAAGACCAAGAATTAGAGTTAATTGCTACAGCTTCTGTAGGAACCGGTCTGAATCATACAAAGCACGTTCCAGGGTTGATATATTACAGAAACTTATTTGAAGTAAAATCGGGAAATGTAAAAATAGATTCAATAATTCAGGAATCTTCTGGAGCAATAAAACCGGAGAAAAAAGGAAATAAGTGGATCTGCGATCTTAGCGACTTGCAGTCAAATGAGATTAAAAGACTCGACAATGATTCTATCTCTGATAGTTCCGAATTTCTTCTTTTTGTAGAATCTTTTGGAATCCTTGAAGCTGATAAAATATTGGCGAAAGCAGTAGAAGTCTTACAAAGCAATGTTGAAGCTTTTGAAGAATATTTAAAGTAAAATGATAAGCAATACATCTCTAGCAAAAAGAACAAAGAAAAAAATGGATCCTTATTTAGTGGATACTATTTTTGCTGCGAAACGGGCTAAAGGGTGGGCAAAACTAGCGCAAGTGATATCTGGTTCCAGGAGAAAATATTCTAATGTTAACTTGGGTAGAATAGAAAAAGATTCATCTGATGAAAAAACAGTGATAGTTCCTGGAAAGGTTCTTGGAAGTGGTAATCTTTCAAATGGAAAAAGAATTTGTGCAATCTACTTTTCAATGTCTGCTATAAATAAAATAAAAAAAAGTAAAGGAGAAGCTGTAAATCTTATAGATGAAATCAAAAAAAATCCTTCTGCAGAGGGGGTTAGAATAATAAGATGAATAAATTGGTTATTGATGGCACAAATTCAATTTTGGGTCGCCTTGCGAGTCGTGTTGCTAAACAAGCACTGCTTGGAAAAGAAGTTTTTGTAGTTAACTGTGAAAAATCAGTTATTTCTGGAAACAGAAAAGTTATTTTTGAAAAGTATAGGTCCATTAGATCTAAGGGTGGTTCTTCTCAGAAAGGTCCTTTATTTCCCACTAAACCTGCTGCGATAGTCAAAAGAACAATTAGGGGAATGTTATCCCATAAGCAAGATAGAGGCGCTTCTGCTCTTAAGAGAATCAAATGTTATGAAGGATTGCCAAAAGAATTTACAGAATCTAAATTAGAAGATGCACCTCAGTCTAAGGGTCTTGTAACAGTTACATTGAAAGAAGTTAGCGAGGAATTAAGATGAGTATTAAGATAATGACTGCTGGAAAAAGAAAAACTTCTGTGGCAAAAATAAAGGTTCAAGATGGAGATGGGAAAGTCTTTTACAATGGCCTCTCTATTGAAAATTTAAAACTTTTTCATAAACTTGCTCTTATGGAACCTCTGAGAATATATGAAAACTTATTTGCTAAGATGCCTTACGATATTTATATAAAATCTATTGGTGGGGGAAAGGAATCTCAGATTCAGGCAGCAAGACTTGCAATAGCAAGAGCTCTTGTAGGACTGACTAAAAAATCAGAACTCAAGGAAGCTTACTTAGCTTATGATAGACATATGCTCGTCGCAGATGTTAGAAGAAAGGAACAACGTAAACCTGGAGACTCTAAGGCAAGAGCAAAGAGACAGAAATCTTATCGTTGATTTTTAGAATTACGAAGATTTATAGAGTATCTCTAAAAATTGACTAAATCAATTCAGCATAGAAATATACTGCTTTCATATCTGCGGAGTTATATTCTCTCAATCTAGCAGGCACTCGAATTTCATAATCATATATTCCATAGGCTCCTTGAGTGTCTTTCTTTATTGAAGCCATAAATACTACATCTTCTTCATCGTCTTGGCTAAACTGCCCATCTGCGACATCGTCTGATGTATCCCATAATATTCCGGTTCTGAATGCGGTGTTGTTCGTAGAATTGGATATAGGAATATTTGAAATCAGGCGATTAAATATATAGGAATCAATAGTCTCTGGAGCTTCTGTTCCATTACTAAATATTCCAGTTACTGAATCTCCGAATGAAGACATTCCTAAAATAGAATCTAAATCTGTAAAATCATTCGTCGTAGTTCCGCCTAAAGCGCTTCTACCTAAAGACTGGAGGGAATTCCAAAACACAACAGACTCTTTATCTGTGGCAAAGATTGAGCCGTTTTGATAATTACTGGCGTTCCAAAATAGAATACTTTGGTTCCTTTGTCCACTAAGAGAAAACACACTTTGCTCCCCTATTTCTCCGTATACAAACTGCCAACCACTTACACTAGCAGAATTGTTTGCTAAATTATTGGTTTCATTCCATTCTTCAATAGTGCCATTGGAAGATATTGGTGGGTCTATCTGTATGTAAATTTGATTTGTCCCTAAAGGTACTGACCAATTGATACTAAATAGCATATCTGATAAACCTAAAATGTCATAGGCAGTATAATTTGAACCAAGTTGTATTCCTCCGTTGCCTGGCTCTCCTTGAAAGAAACTGACAGTTACATTAGGAACACTAACATTGACTAAATTGTGAATTGTTGCATTTACTAAAACAGTATCATTTTCTGCAGGATTGCTCATATTAAATTGAATGTCGCTAAAGTTAATCATGAAGTCTGCTAGAGTAACATTAAATGAAAATTTATTGGACCAATTTCTGTTGCCTGAATTATCCACACAAGAAACGTTCCAGGTATGTAATCCCAGAGCAAATTTGTTGACAGACTGGATGGTTGCAGTTCCATTTGGAGAGCTTATAGAACTGACATTTAACAAATTATCCGTATATAAGTTGCACGTTAAATCTGTATCTATATTGTCTATTGCAGTAAAGTTAAAGTTTACTAATTTCAGAGTATTGCTCCCATTTGTAGGAAGATTTAGATTAATTTGTGGAAAAGTTATATCCACTGTAAAATTAGTTAAGTTTGAAGTGCCTTGATTGAAATCTGGAAATACATCAAAACAACTTACATTCCAAGAGTGTTTGCCTTCAGAAACTCCATTTACTGCAAATGAGTTGTTTGCATTTGCAGTTATTGTGCCCGAACTTGAATTTATTACCCCGTCTAATAATAGTGAACAATTGAATATCCCAATGGTATCCTGTGGAAGATATACAAAGGTAACATTTGATGAATTAAGATATTCTTCATTTAATGGGTTGAGATTTGTTACTATAGGGGGAGCTTCTACTGTGAATGTGCGAGTCTCACTGTAATTCAAATTCGAGGAATCATCTCTGCAATTGACATTCCATGTATATACTCCGTCCGACTTAATCAAACTTCGAAAAACGCTTGTGCCATTTTGTGAATCAATATTTCCTATAGAGACTACATCATCAATGCTAATATTACAACTAAGATTAGAGTCTATTAAATCATATGCAGTATAATTAAAGGTAATATTATTTGATACCATTAGAGTATTATTTTGAGGGAAATTTAATTCAATCCAAGGCTTTTTTGTATCTATTGTCAAAACAAAAGATGGCGTTTCTGTACCAACTAAATTAGTCAAATCAGTTACATTAATTGTCCAATTGTAAAAACCATCTGGAAGAGAGACAGTGATATTATTTTCCGCATCATTGATAATTACGGTTGTATTTGTCTGATTAATATTCCCATTTAATATAAGTGTTGCGTTTGCAATGTTGTTGTTATCATCTAAAACATTATAGAGGAAAGCCATATTTGAAGTATTTGAAAAGGTGTTATTTAAAGGACCTACTAACCCTACGCTTGGTGCCTGTTCTATTGTGAAATTTCTAGTTAAACTGGTAAATTTGTTATTTGCATCGTCGTAACATGTGACATTCCAATACTTCAAGCCACCACTTGCAAAGGTTATTGAGCGATTAACTATTATTCCACTTGAGGCTAAAGAGGTATTGACTACTAAATTATTTACTGTGATATTACATAACAAAAGAGGGTCTATGTTGTCTGTTGCATTGAAACTCAGATTTAGGTTTGATGTGAAGAATTGGGCTCCGTCATTCGGATAGATTAATTCAACGTTCAGACCGTTAGTATCTACTGTGAATGCTCTTGTTTGGGAGACGTTTGTGAGTTCGTAAGTATCATTGCAAATAACATTCCATGTGTGAAATCCAGAATTGACTCCACTCATGCTGAAATTACTTTGTAGACTATTGCTTGGAGAAGAATGTGTCTGATTGTAAAATCCGTCTATATACAATTCGCAAAGACTTAGATTTGTGTTATCTGAAGGAGTATAACTCAAATTGAATGATGTCGTGTTAAAGAACGAGTTATTCTCTGTGTTGAGAGCTATACGCGGATATTCTGTGATATTAACAAGTCTAGTTTCACTGTAATTTGAGCGACCAGAATCATCTGCACAAGAAACATTCCAGTAAAATCCTCCATCGATAAGATTTGTAATTTGACGATTTGTAATGCTTCCATTGACTGCTACAAAATTCAAATCGCTTCTTTCTCCTACAAAAAGGCTACAGACTAAATTAGGTGCTACATTGTCTATTGCAGTGAAATTAAAATTAACTGTTGAAGAATTGAATAGGGTATTATTACTTGGAAGATTTAAAGTTATATTTGGGGCATTAAGGTCTATGATAAATACTCTTGAAGAGTGATTTGTTGAATTTAGACCTCCTGTGTCTGTGGCATTGATATTCCATAAATATAATCCCTCTCCTAAATTTGTCAATGAGAAATTATTGTATTGTCCATTCAAAACGGACGTTTGATTTGTTTGGTTTACTGCATTATTTAATATAAATCTTGTTTGTAAAAGGCCATTGTTGTCCGTGACATTATACACTAAAGTGATGTTACCTGTAGTGCTATAAGTTGCATTTGGAGTAATTAAATCTACAACTGGTGATATGTCTAAGACTGTGAATGTGTTAGTGATACTATTATTTCGATTACCTGCTTCATCTATACAAGAGACATTCCAATAGTGGGTTCCAACAGCTATATTTGAAACAGAAAGATTAATAAGAGTTGCGTTTGCAGAATTAACATTTAAATGTTCAATAGTTGAATCAATAGTTAAATTACAAATAAGGGTTTGGTCTATATTATCAAACGCAGTGTAATTGAATTCAACCCTACTAATTTGAAATGAACTATCATTTGCTGGAGCAGATAGATTTATACTTGGAAAAATTGTGTCTACATAAAATGTACGAATTGTGGTGTTTGTTCCCTCAAGATTGGTACTATCTGAAGAGTTAACTGTCCAAGAATATGTTCCACTTGCTAAATTGACTAAAGAAAAATTGTTTAATACTCCGAGTGAAATGGCACTTGCATTTGTAGAATTTCTTGCACCGTTAAGAATTAATGTTGAATTAACTACATTAGAATTAATGTCTGTGATATTATAAAATAAAGTCACATTTTGAGAATTATACCATGTTGCGTTTGCAGGAGAAGATAATGAAATTACTGGAGCAACATCGCTCTGGCCGACAGTTACTTGTCTTGTAGTTGTTCCATTTTTAGAGTCATAAGTTGATACTGCAATACACCTGATATTATTTACTGAATTTATGTTTCCTTGTATTGAAAAATTATTGTTTAGCAAAGTTGTTGAAATATTTCCTAAACTATGAGGATTAGTCTCTCCTGTAGACAAGATAATATTTCCACTTGACTCTATATTTGTCCAAGTTTCAGTAGAACTGTTTCTCTGTAGATAAACTTGTGTGTTTCTACATGTACCAATTGTGCATGTAACTTGGCATGTTACGTTTAACTGCTGTCCCGTAGAGATACTTGTATCTACTGTTGGTTGCACGAGGTCTACATTCAAGAAACCTTCTGTCGTGACATTAATATCTAAAAATGAAGAAGTCGGAAAATCCCACGCGTGAATTATTGAACGAAGCTGTGTTGCGTGAGTATTATAAGCATTAATTAAATAAGTTATTCTGTCTGAAGGTTTAAGACGAATATCTGAAGAAATACACGTGGTATTCTGTCCTGTTGAGGTGCCAGCTGAAACAGTTCCCCCAGAACTATCGTCTCCATTCTGACAAAGAAGAGTGCTTCCAGAACTATTTTCTACATATACTTTCCATGTTAAAACAATATTTGCACTGGATAATGAAAAACTGCTTGAGAAATCTATGACGCTACCTGCTGGAATAATTGCACCATTTGAACCCATTACTTGAGTTGAAGCATTCAATATATTCTTGACAGTTTGTGCAGTTATATTGAATCCAAGAGTATTTTGTGTAGCATCTTGAGAATTGTTCATCCAAATTACGGATGTTTGATTTTGAATTCCATTGCTTGTATAAGTTTCATAAAATCTTCTTCCGAAACTCCAAGGAACTACATTTGATATGATTGTACGATTTGAAGTTATGTTTGAATTTGAATATTGGTCTGTGCAAGAAACTGCCCATAAATATGTGCCATTTGACAAGTAGTAGTTGAATGTTTGATTTATTCCTTTAGATATGGTTGAAACTGTTTGAACAGGCACTCCATCTAAGTAAATAGAACAGTTTGCAATATTTGAAACGTCAGTCACATTATAAACGAAATAAAAGTCAAATGGATTTGAAATTGTTGTTCCATCTGAAGGAGAGACAAGAGAAACAAATGGATTTATAGTATCAACTGTGGATGTAGTAAATGAATGGGGTCCTGTCGTATTGCATCTGCCGTCGCGACAAGAAGTTGCATTAAAATAATAAGTTGTCTGACCTGAAAGTCCTGTTAAATTAAATCCTTGAACTGTTTTAGGGAAATTATATCCTTGACTTCCCGAAGTCATGGCAAGAGTTGTGCCATATTTAATACTTGAATTTGCTTCAACATTGGTGCTCCAATTTACAAATGCTGAAGTAATTGTTAGGTCTGAAACATTTACATTTGATATCTCTGGAACATAGGTTGGACAGATGCCACCCCATATTGTACTGTTTGGATAATATGCACTCCAAGTTGCGTGAGTTGTAGTATTCACAAAAGATACTATGTATGCGTCTTCACATAGTTGAATCTGCGTAGTAAACTCTTCTGAAGCAACGTCTGTATATTGTTGAGAGTTAGATTGCACGGTAACTATTGAAGACAAAACAGTTCCATTGTTTAGATAGGATTGTGAATAAATTCCTGTATCTGTTGTTGGGTCATACCAGCTAACTACAAAATCATCTTGAGTTATTGCTGAAACTCTTATATCTTCTCCGCCTGTGGCATCTGTATCTATACTTGTTGTTGAAACTCTTGTTGTGCCATTTGGATAATAAACTGCAAATCTTTTAGCCCCATCATTTACATCCACCCATGAGACTACAAGTGAACTTTCATTCATCACTGCAAGAGAAACTGAACGGGAGTTTCCCGCATTACTGTCTACAGTAACTGCTGATGAAATTGCGGTTCCAGTGTAACTATAAAGAACGTAATAAACGTCGCTAATACCTCCTCCACCCCCACTATCATCAAAATATAAAACTCCGAAGGCAGTTGAATTGATTGCAGACACTTCAACTGCTTGAGAAGCTTCTCCTACATCTTGGTCTATATCAAAAATAGACGTAATTGTTGAGCCACTTGAAGAATAAACCGCTGCGGAGATATCATTACTTGTATCATCAAACCATGACGCAACAAATGCTGTGGAATTTAAAGGAGAAATAGAAACTGCTAAAGAAGCTGTTGCGTCTGTGTCTAAATCTACTATTGAAGATGCTTGTGTTCCATTTGAATAAAATATCTGAAAACTCGTGTCTGAATCTCCTGAATCATACCATGAAACTATGAATCTGTCTGAATTGAGAGCTGTGACTGAAACTGAATGCCCTGCGGTGTTTGCTGTGCATGCTCCAGCTGTTGTATCTATGTCAGTAACTTGTGTCAATAAATAACCCGTTGTATTAAAGACCCCAAAACTAATGTCATCTTCAGTATCGTCGCACCATGCAACTATAATTTTATTGAAATCTAAAGGGGCGTTAGAAATAGAGGTCACTGAATTATTTGAATATGTATGTGGAGACAGAAAAGTTGTACTTAACAAGAGTCCGTCTGTTTTAGTTGAATCTAAAAGACTAGTTACATTTAACGAAGCAAAATAAGTTCCCTCTGTAACTGCAGATATATTCAACTCGAAAAAGATAGTACTTCCATTGTTTACATTAAGAAAACTTGATTGATTGATATATGTATATGAGGCTCCTGAAACATTTGTGACGCTTAAAGTATAATTGCTTGAGACTGTTCCATTGTTTGTAAAATTAATTAAGTATCTTATATTAGTTTCTGTTGTCCAAATTTGAGGAGATATTGGTTCACCGAAGACTGGGGTTGGGTCTCCTATTCCTGTGCTAAAACTATATCCTCCGCTTGAATTACATCTCCAGTCTATACAAGAAGTAACATTAAAATAATAAGTCTGTCCAGGACTTAAACCTGTTAGATTAAATCTGTGAGTTGACTGTGTGAAACTACTGCCCAAGATACTTCCTAAAGATGGTGTAGTCCCGTAGCTGATTGTTGAATTAGCATCAAAATCTGTGCTCCAATTTACAAATGCTGAAAAGGCAGTAATGGTTGAAACATTTACATTGGAGATAACTGGAAAATTTGTTGAGCAAACACCGTTCCAGATTGTGCCGTTTGGATAATATGCTTGCCAAAAGTTTTGAGCTGTTGTGTTTGCTACTGCTACGACAAAAACATTATCGCACAACTGAAGACCTGTTGCGTATTCTTCGGATGCGATATCTTGATATTGTAATGCGGCTGATTGGATGGTTATTTCAGAAGACTGCGAGGAAGTATTAAAATAAAATGTTTTGGCAAAAATCCCCGTATCTGTACTTGAATCATACCAATTAAATCCAAACTTTGATTGTGAAACTGTAGAAATTTGCAATGAACGACCACTTCCTCCTGTGTCTGAATCTACGTCTATTACCCCACTAATTGGTGTAGCATTCCATAAATGTATTCTGAAAGATGCGTCATTTGCACCTCCTCCTGCATCAAACCAACCAAATGCAATTGTGCTTGAATTGAATGCTGAAACAGATACTACCCGAGATTCACCTGCTCCCCCATCAACATCAAATACTGAAGCGAGAGAAGTTCCGCTTATAGAATGAGGTTGCAAACTTGCGTCATTATCTGTATCATCAAACCAGGAGAACATAAATGCTGTGGAATTTAGTGCGGAAACACTAACACTATTTGAAGCTGGTCCAGCTGTTGTATCTACATCTGTGGCAGAAGTTATTGTTGAGCCACTTGATGAATAAACTCCAAATGTTGTATCTTCATCTGTTGCATCATACCATCCAAGAACAAATGCTGTTGAGTTAAGCGCTGAAGTTGAAACTGCTGCGGATAAACCTACATCTGTATCTGCATCAATAGGAGAAGTTAGATTAGATAGACTTAAATTATATGCTTGAAAAGTTATATCTCCATCAACAGAATCATACCAAGCTATTACAAAACTATTAGTATCCAAAGCTGAAACGCTAACTGAATTGCCTACCGAATTTGCTGTGCATGCACCTGCGCTTGAATCTATTGTGCGTTTAATTCCACTTCCATTTGAATTATAAAATGCTACATTGATATCATCGTCTGTATCATCGCACCAACCTAAAATAAAATTTGTATAATTAACTGGAGTAAGACTTATAGATGTAACACTTGATGATGAAAAATATGGACTTGAAAGAGTGGTGATTTCTGGAAGAGTGGTTGTTGTAAAGATTGTATTACCTAAAAGATAGCTTAAATCTAAATTTACCCATGGAGTATAAAGACGTGAAGGGTTACTTAAATCTGGGCGTGGATGCGCTAAATCGTCTTGAGTTGTACTAATTTGCACTTCACTGCCCCATGAAGTCATGTTATCTGAAGAAGCAACATAATATACATCGCTTGATGTTGCTGTGCCTCCCGGGGCGCGAGTGTATGTAGCATATACTGTTATATTATTTGTGCCTATGGACACCTTAGAGCCTCTTCCTGCAGAGCCTATATTTGTATAAACATCTGTTGTTATAGCCCATGAGACTCCGTTATAGAAATATGACTGAATATCTGCTCCTGCATTCCCAGGGTCATTGTTTCCGACTACATAAATTAAACTTGTGTTTGGGTCAACTGTTGCTCCCCATGAAGCTTCAATATTATTTGTGGTGCTTCCTGTAAAAGAAGTATCTATATTAACTCCTGCAATCCATCCATCTGTTGTTTCGTTATAACGTCTGGAAATAAGGTTTGTCGCACTAACATCCATGTGAATTGCAAAAATATCTCCTCCCGCTACGGGGATGAGTGCAAACTCGTCATTAAAATCGTTATTGAATGCTGAAGCGCTTGTTGTAGCCCATGTGCTACCATTATTTACAGATTTCCAAATTTCTTCATTTCCGCTATTGTCATCTGCGCCGGAAATAAAAAGATTTCCTAAGCTACTACGAGTAATTGATGGGTTTTGTGCCTGTTCTCTAAGCCTTCCTATGTCTCCGGTTACATCAACTTCTGTAGATAATGTATCTCCAGTTGTATTAAGATATTTGTAGTAAAATGCATCTCCACCCGTTTCACCGAAAACTATGTTTATCAAGTTGCCATTGTATTCGGGAGTCCAAAGGTCATACCATAATGCAAATGTGTAAGCATCTGTTTGGGAAGTAATTGCTACAGGAGAACTCCATGTAACTCCGCTGTCGTTTGTCTTTGCATAAGAAAGCTGTGGACCAGAATCAAAATAGAAGACATATCCATTAGTGTCATTTACAAAAACCACTGATGCACCCGTACCATATTGTTGGTCCATATTAACAATAGAATTATCAATAGTTAATTCTGGGTCGTTTGCAATTTGCCAAAGCCTTTGTTCTGAAAAAGAACCTATTGAAAATGGACCTAATAAGTAAAGGGATGGTATGACATTTGGCGAATCGAATTCGTAGCCTAATTCGTAACTTTCTCCTGCAACAAAATCAACATTCCAAGAAAGAAGGATATTATTTATTTCTTCAGATAATTTCAAAGAGGGGTCTGGAGTAATAGAAAAACCTAAAGGAACTCTTTCGATTACTTTGCCCGTATAATTTTCAAAGGCTTTAATATAAAAACGCATTGAGTGATCAACATATGGATAGACTCTTGTGGGTGCGACACGACGGACATCAAATGGAACTGATTCACGCACTTCAAAAGAGTCATTTATTGAATATTCTCCCTTTTCAGTATTTGCTGTAACTGAAAATGTATAATTGCCTATTTCGTTTGGAAGGTATTCTGCAAAATAGTCTGGTTCTGATAAAGCCCCTAAATGACCGCACGAATTACTTTTTAATATATTTCCATCATTTGTTGAGAGATAATTAATGACTCCATTTGGAGATTCGATTTTAATATTTAAGTCTGCATCACAAATAATGACTCCTGTTTCGCTTAATACTCCTAATGAAATATGCACCTTGTCCTTAGGAAGATAGATTGACTTGTCTAAATTTGCTGCAAGAATTCCCCATAAAAACCATCTTTCTAAGAGATATTTTTTTTCATCATGATAAAACTCAACAACTAATTTATTTAATCCCGGAGTGATGTGTCTTGTTTCGATTAATCCTACATTTAGGCTTTCGTCTAATGAATAAATTGGTTTATCTATTAAAAAAGAATTTTTATATATATCTTCTATGTAAATTTGTGGTTGATATGAACTGAAGACTTCAGTTAGAGAATCTATAAGCGTTGGTGAAACTACTTGAGCTGAATGAACCTCTTCGGATGAAAAGAAAAACTTTGGAGCTTCATTTGATGAAAATACCTCTAAATTAGAGGGTATTCTTTCTATTAATGAATCTTCCAGATTTTCTGAATCTTCTTCTGGGATAGAAAAATTAAATTCTGAATTTTGATTTGAGGAATAATTTGAATAGTTATTGAGATTATTTTTAAAGGTTGATTCATTAGATAAATTTCCCTTGATAGCTGAAGCGATGACCTTAAAAGAATAACTATAATCTCCTGATAAAGATTCTACCAATATTGAATGGTCTCCAATTTCTAAAGGTTTAAAGATAAAAACATTTTGATTGCCTCTGTAAATTAAAGGCTCTGATGGGGTAATTATTTTTAATTTATAATCTTGAAATGCTGTAAGATCCAGCTTGACTCTTTCTCCCAACTCATAAATATTTTCAGATGTTGTCGCAAAAGATTTTTCGGAAATGAAGATAATGTTTAAAATAAATAAGAAAGACATTATCGCAAGACTAAATAATCCTATTTTTATAGTACCTTTCTTTGTCATTTAGAAACTCCTTCTTTTTTAATTACAATGCTTGAATTTTTATGATTTAAATATAAATTTACCAAATCTCCCTCTTCTAAACCTAAATTATTTAATAATTCCTTTGGGAAAGCTATGCGGTTTAATTCCTGAATTTTGCCTTTTTTGAAAAGAATTTCATTAGTTTTACTAACTTTTTTAGAATTCACCACCATACTAATAATATACTAATAAAAGGATATAAAAACCTATAGCAGATACACCAAATAATTGCAGTGCATTTACCTTCTTACGAACCAGAACTTACTGTTGAACCAAATATTAATTTACCAGTACATGTTCCTGCAACACCCATTGGTACGTAAATTCTCCAATATGTTGCATTGACATGGTCTACATAGGGGTCTGAATCATTTCTTCTTTGAGCTAAATTGAACCTACGAACGGTGTTTAAAGATGTAAGGTTTTGATATTGCGATTCAAACTGTCCTAAAGTCATTGTGCCACTTGTATTTGAAGCTGTAAGATTATACTTCTGATAGTAAACAGAGATATTCTGGACATTTCCAAGCGTACAGTTCATTGATAAGTTGTCTCCTTGCGTTACTGCATAACCTTGCAATGAAAGATTAACCAATGCATTTCCAAAGTTTGTTACATTTAGAGTGCGCTCATTTGATACATCGGTTCCATTTACGGTGCCATAATCTACTGATCCTGGAAGTCCTATTGCCATCAAAGTATTCACATAAGACAACTGTCCTTCTGTATCTGTACGTGAAGTATTGTCCATAACGACGACTGAAGCATTCCAAGTAGCGTTGTTTGCATAATATTGTAATGGTAAGATACATGTTGCGTTTACCTCGTAAGCTGTTCCGTAAGTTGTGTCTATTGAGCAGGTTTGATTTGTGTAATGATTATTATTATCATCTGAAGCTCCGAGAGTGGTTTCTAATGTATCGAAGAATGTTACAGAAACATTTTGTATATTTGCCTCTCCGTTAAAATCTCTTGCGACGACTAGCACGACAGTGTTTGAGGTAGAATTTGCAGTCAAATCTATTCCGTTTCCTCCGTTAACTTGAATAGATAATATTTCTGGAGGAACTGCCCCCACATCTAACCGCGTATTTACTGTAACATTTTCACCTATTCCTGCAAATGTAAAACTTGAAAACATGAAGATTACCGATAACATCAATGCAAGTTCCAAAGAGTAAAACAAGTAAAATGCCATTTTTTTAATTGCATAAACTCTGTTAAATCTTTTTTTTCTTTTCATTTCAGTTGAAATTTCTTTTTTATCTGAAATAGCCATTTTAGGTTAGCTCCACATAAATATAATATGCTGTTGAACCACTAAATCCTTGATACCCTATTTCTGGGACTATCATCTGGAAATCGTACTTTGCATTGTCAAAACCTGTCGTATCTTCTTCCATTATTGTTGCGTAAATTGTATTGGAACCAGCAGGCTCATATAACACAATTTCTTCAAAATCCGTATCTTGGGTTGCATTATTTACGTATGTATTTAATGTCGGGCAACTATTTGCTAATATATTTGCTGTTGCAACAAAAAAAGAGCTATGGCTCCCGTTTATTCCATTGTTAAAAGTGCGAGTGATATTATCATTAACTTGTGTATGGTTCATCCTTATATTTTCAGATTCAAGAGTTGTTATATTGCTACAATTCAAAGTTGCCCACGATATGCTTGATGAATTTCTAGTTGCATAAATCTCTCCTGTAATTGTTGTTAGTGACCAATCATATATCGTGCTTCCCGAAGCATCATCTAAAGCAAAACTACCCGTAACATTACCTACGAAAGCTTTCCATCGGACATTTTGTGTAGATGTAGTAATGTTTATTGTTGCAATTCTTCCTCCAGAAATGTTGAGATTGTAACCTGACAAAGTTGTAGAAGTCTCATTGCTTACTATACCTATTGTATCTGGTCCAGTTGGTGCTGCAGATGTAAATGAAAATGTTTGTAAAAAGAATATTCCTATTATAAACAACAGAACCAATGGTACTTCTACTCGAAGACTATTCTTTAATGACTTTTTGTATTCTTCATAGACCATTGTACTCTCTTTATTCAAGCTCTACGAAAAAGAAGTATGTAACAGCACTTACATCAGTACCATGTCCATCTTCTAAAACTAGCATCTCGAAATCATTATCTCCATTATTGAAACCTGTTACGGAAGTTTCTTCGATAAGTGATGCGAACACAACGCTTCTTGTTGCTGGCTCGTATAGAAGGACTTCTTCAAATTGCTGGTCGACTGCACCACTTGAACTGTAAACTCTTGTGCTTCTGCATTCATTTGATGAAAATTGTAAGTTTGCTGTAAAGAATGCGTCATGGTCTTGAAGAGTGAATGTGTTGTTAACTCCGTCTGCATCAAATGAGGCTATATTAAAACGAGATTCTAACTGTGTGAGATTCAAACCGCCTACACTTGTTGCTCCAGCAGTTTCTCCACCTATGCCCCCTTGGGTTCCATTTGCGGTGAAATTGAAACATTGTATTGAGCCCCAGGTTATTGTGGAGTTTGTGGAAGCATAGACTTCTCCTTGTGGACTTGCTAAAGACCAATTGTAAATAGCCTGATTATTAGCGTTTGCAAGCTGTATTGTACCTGTAACATTTCCAAAGTAACCTTGCCATGTTTGAGTTACTGAATAACCTGATATTGTAAGTTCTGTAATGTTTCCAGCAAATGCTGTTGCATTACCTGCGGTGTCTGCAGGAGCTCTTGAAGTTGAAACGTTTGTAACTGATGCACCGAAAGGTTCAACAGCAATTGATAAAGGTAAAAGAAATAGAGAAAGCATAAATGTAAAAGTTAATAGAATATTCAGATTCAAATTCTTAATCATCGCGTTCTTTGTCACCATCTTTTGAGGATAAAAACCGTTTGTATATTTAAATCTTTCTTTTTTAAAAAATTTATAGACGATTAATTTCTAAGGATATTTACTTACATTAGGTGAAATTTTGCAAAAAAACTCAAAGTTCCCTACACAAATCTCTTAAGTTGCTCATATATTCTTGGCTTGTTTTCTTCAGATATTGAAAGATATAACTCTTGAATACGTCTATAAACTTCATGCGCTTGCTCATTCATTCCCTCTTTGATTAAATCTGAATAATCTTTTATTAAAAGAAGTGCCTCATAATAGGCTAAATCTCTACAAAAGGAATTAATTTTTTCATAAATCATAGCTTTGGCTCCTCTTGGAACTCTTGAATATATCTCTGCCATATGAGGGTAAATACTTTTTGCGCTCTCTATATCTCCTGAAGCAATAAATGATTTACTTCTTTGAATAAGGCGGATAATCTCTTTTATTTGGGAATGTTCTGCATACTTCCCATATTTTCTTTCTTTGTATGAATAAATTCCTCCAGTCATTAAAAGAGTAATTACTATAAACCATCCAAAGATTATTGAAATTCCCCCAAAACTATTAAACGAACCAAGAATTGTAAAACCTGTTACTCTGTTAGATGATGAACTTATTTTTTCTTCAAAAAGTAGGGAATCTATTTTCTTTATATTTTCCTGCGAGAGATGTCCGTTTATATTGTAGACTAACTTATTATCTTCTAAGTCTTCTGATTTAATCAAGAACATTTCTTTAGAGATTACAATTTCATTAGGGATCATTACCATTAGAGATTCTCCTTGAGCTATTTGAGAGATAACTTCAAGAACCTCGAAAGAAGAATCATCTGCATTTTGCAAAGTTTTCACAATCAAAGTTAGTTGTTTTTCTTCGTCTTTGTATTCTAAAGATATTTTTAAGTATCTTGTAGAAACCCTTAGATTTTCCTGTAATTCTTCTGTATGTTCAATCATTCTTTTCCTCTCGCCACGACTTAGTTCCAGATTCTTTGCTGAAATATATTTATCTATTACTTCTTCTATTGATGAATCCACCCTATTCTTTACAAAATCTCCTGAATCTGAAACTTCTATTGAATTTGGAATGCTTCTGGATATATTTTCTAACTCTTCATATAGCTCAAGACGCCTTTCCTCTCTGCGTTTTGCGTCTGTTATGAATTGGATATCGTTTTGAAGGTCTTGTTTTATTTGACCTAATTTCTTTTGATAGAATATCATTTCCTTATTTATTCCCAATATCTCTATTGCTTCCTGTTCTTCTCTACTATACCCTTCATATCCCAAAAAAGATTCTATTCGGTCTAAAAGATCTCTTATTTTGGAATCTCCCTCAAAAGTTTTATTCTGAAACAATCTTGATTGTGTCTGATTTGAATTGCTTGAAAAATATTCAAAATCTCGAGTCTTGGAGACCATTGAATTATTTATTGCTCTGCACTCAACCTCCCAAGAATAATCTCCTTCATCAAAACTAATTAAATTAACTATTGAAACTACTCCTGAAATTACTGTTTTATTAACTAAAGAATATACTCTTTCTCCTATTTGACTACTGTTATAATAATATAAATTGAAACTGCAATTTGATACATTCCCTGTTGGCAAGTATGTGAAATTTATGCTAGTTGTTGAAATGGAAGAATCATCTGCAGGGGATATTAAAGATAAACTTATTGGGGAAGAATTATTTGAACTCAAATTTGACAGAGTTAGAACATTAATTGTAAGGGATTTTGTTATTAAAGACAACCCATCTATTACGCTTATTGAGGCATTGTAAGTGCCTGCTAAGGTGTAATTGTGAGTTATTAGTCTATTTATGTTTCTATCAAATACTGGTCCAAGAGATGAACCATCTCCAAAGAAAATTGTGTAATATATACTACGGTTGTCTAATGAATTCAAATTTAATTGAAACGGAACGTTCTGGCCCATGATAATCGTGTCTGAAGAGGTTGTGAAATTAACAGTCAAAGAATAATCTAAATTAACCGAGAATGTTTCAGACAATGACGAATTTATTGAACCATTAACTGAATCGTAACATTCAAGTGTCCATGAATAAATTCCATTTGATAGGTTTGTTGAAGATATGGTTAAAGATTCGTTATGGGGGTGTGCAATAAGCCCATAAATCTCCCTTTCGCTATTTGATATACTAAAGTTGCACAAAATGTCGTTTAGATGTGCATAATCTAAAGAATATTGAAAATTTAATTCTTGTATTGAATTTATTGTTCCTGAAGGTGCTGAAATTCTATTTAGGATTAATGAGGAAGAATTTGAAGATGTTGTGAAATTAATGATTATTCTAAAAGACTGATCTGAAAGATGAGGCACAATAAAAGAAATGCGTTCATACATCCCGTTTGAATTTTCATCATGGAACTCTACTTCAAACGATGGATCATCAATTCTATCTTCTTCTTCCTGGTTTGAATTGGTCCAATATAAATGAACTTGTTCTACATCTTCAATCTCTGGAATATTTGTGTAAACTCTTAGAGGTCTATTGAAATGAATATCGCTTGACACAGTTAGGGATTTTATGAGTGAATCTTCTGAAGATGATTCGATGCTTTCCTCTTTTGTTATTGAAATGTCTGAATCTCTTTCAATTAAAGTTTCTATTTCCATAAGACCATTTTTTGTTTTTGTGTAGGGGATTAATTCTTCTGATTTATTTTCTTGAATTTGAGAGATATTTTCGGAGCTATTTTCTTGTTCTGGATTTTCAGAGTATGCTTGAGGAATTTCGGCATTCTCTAGGGTTTCATTGTTTTCGGAAGTTTCTTCAGTAACTTCTTCTAAAAATGGATTGATTGTTTCTTCTGAATTCTCTTCAATTGAAATTTCATTTGGAACTAAATCAGATATTTCTTCTATGAAATCTTGTCCTAAAACAACAAATCCTGTCAATACAGATAATAAAATCATTACTGCCAAAAAAATAGAAGTACGCAAAGGATCAAGAACTATACTAGACATCTAATCATACCTCCGAGGACTCATGTCCCTTTCTTTTTAAAAAGCCTTCGTTATACATCCATAGAGTCAATATCTTACTCACTACGTCTTGTTCGTTACTGCCTAAAACTCCTATGAGTCCTTGAATTATCTCTTGCTGGCTTGTGGTAATTGTTCCCCTTACTACTGTTGTCTCGCTTCTTAAATAGTTACTTTTTTGTTCTTTTTTAGGCATTTTTTAGTAACTATTTAAGACCTAATTGATATATAAACCTTTTTGTTTGAATTTTGAGTTTAGAGAGATATTAAACACTCGAAAAATTACTGTGAACTGAAGAAATAAATAGTCTGGTGAAAAATAAGATTATGCTAATTAAGAAGATTATGGTTGTGGTTTTAGCTATTTTATTTATTTGGTTTGTACACGCCCAAAATAATGTAAATACTGGGATTAATGTTACCTCTGAAAACTTTAGACCTGTTTTTTCAGGAACAATTCCCAATATCACTATCGCAATGGGTGCTAACGTTACTAATGCACTGGACTTAAATTCTTACTTCTTTGATAATGAAACTCTGACTTACTCCTATTCTGACGTGCAAAATATTAGTGTTTCTATAAATCAATCTGGAAACTCTTCAAACGTTTCATTTTATCCAGATTTTAACTTTGAGGGGCTTAGAAATATTACCTTTACGGCTAGTGATGGCTATTTATCTGAAGAGAGTAATAGAGTTTTCATAAATGTGACTAATGACTCTATTCCCCCATGGTGGAGTAATCCTTCTAAAAGCAGAGCTACAATATATCAAAATGATTATGTTATTTTTTCTACTACTTGGACAGATAATTTGAGACTTAAAGAATCTATATTTTCAATAAGTGAGAATAATGAATGGGAGAATTATACTTCACAAACACTTACAGGAACTAATGCTACGTCTTATGAAGGAGTTCAGATAAGTGCGAGACCAGGTTCTCAAGTTTACTGGAGATTTTATGCAAAGGATAGTGCAGGTAATACTAATGTTACAAATACAGAAAGTTTTGTTGTTTCTTATCCTGATGAAAGTGGAGAATCAAATTCGTCAAATGGTTCAAGTAATTCAAATTCGAAAGGAGACATTAACATTAAAAAAGCACAGGAGCTTTATACTTTTGAGATTGACCCTGAAGTTTCATCTTTTAAAATGGAAACTAAACAGGGAAATACTGAAACAATAATTTTGAAATTTACTAATACGGGTAATCAGATACTTAATTTTAATATAACTATTTTGGGGCTTGAAGTTTTCGAGATAAGCATGAGTGAATCTGCATTTGAACTTCTTCCAGGAGAATCTAAAACAGTAGTAATAGAAATTAAAGTAGATAGATTTATGACTCCCGATATTTATTTTGGAAGCATATTTGTTAGAGTAAATCAAAGAACTATTACCATTCCAGTTTCAATAATAGTTAATCCTTCAATAAGCGAATATAACTTATCGCTACAAATCCCGGAAGATTACCAGTTCATAAAACAAGGAAAAGAGGCTTATGCAAATATAACTCTTGAGAGTCTAAAAGATATCTTAGCCACTTCTGGAACAATTTATTATGCAATTAGAGATTTGAGTGGAAACGTAATAGACTCTAATCAAGAAGATTTTTCATTTCAATCTCAAAAAATCGAGTTTTATAAAAAGTTGAGGTCTACTGATGAAACTAAACCTGGAGAGTACATATTTTATGCAAGGGCTACTATTGAAGGCGAAAGCATTCTTGCGGCAGATACGCTCATTATAGGTCAAAGATTTATTCTTGGAGCATTCATTAAATCTAATTTGGTTATTCTGATAATAATCTTATTGATATTGTCTTCAATTATATTTTATGTGAGATATATGAAAAATATGAAGAGGTTGCGATTACTCAATCTTTATGTGGTTATACAAGATATGAAATCTCTGCTTAAAGAAGGAAAAATTGACTTAGCAATTCAGCAGTTTATCAGAGTTAAACAGATATATGGAGAAACCATAAGTTATACTGGTTCTAATAAAGAAGAGTTAATAAAAAACATGAATGAATTAATTAAAAGGATAGAAACTCTTAAATCTGAAAATCCCTCTTCTACTCAGAGTAATCCTCAAAATAATGATACTCTGGACAAGAGCCCAAATACTAATGAAAAAAAAGCAGAGGATAAAGATATGGCTGTTTTGAAGAACGAACCTGCTAAAGACAATAACATTTCACTACCTGCAGAAAATATAAAAATTGATTCGGGTGTTCAATTTAATGTTGGGGTTGCTAAAGAGAGTTCCTCTAATAAGCCTAACTCTGAAGATTTGGATGCTCTAAGTGTTCCACACACTAAAGTGCGTGGTTTCCAAACACTTCGACATGAGAAAATTTCAAAGAAAAAAGAAACGCCAAGTAATTTTATTTCTAAGGGGGTTAAAAATAAAAATGAAATCGAAAACAAGAATAATAAAAAGAAAAAAGACAAATAAAAATCCGTTAAAAGAGGATTTTTCTAATAGTAAAAAAATTGTTCATCCCTCCCGTTCTTCAAAAATTATTTCGACCGAAACTAAATTAAGAGGTCTACAAGATGATGTTGATTTAAATTCAGATAAACTTAAAGAAATTATAAAGATAGGAGATTTACAAGAGATACATACAACTATTGATTTGATTACTGAAAAACAATATCACCAATTAGCAGAACATTATAAAAAAACAGTTTTAGAAAATAATGGGCTGAAAATAATGTTTTCCCAATCAGCGGATAAGCAACAAGCTCTTCTTTGGTTAAAGAGAGAACTTGTTTCCGATTTAAATGAGAAATATGAGGCCTTAAAGAAAAAAATAAGCGATAAAAGAAAAAGTGGTTCAGATGTTTATATTGCATGGATTATTTCTATGAGAATCCCATTGAAAATAAAGATGTATTCAACTACACTTGAAAAAAGAGATTTATATAAAATAAAACAATTATTTGGTGAAGTTGAAAAAAATTTATAAATTTTTGATAATCTCTCGTTTACCAATAATCTTTCTTTTTACGCCTTCTGAATAGAAGTAGAACTAAAATTAGACAGATTATAATTGCAATTATCAAGATTATAGTCGTTGGAGATATAATTTGTATTTTAAGAGGGAATTTGCCTTGAAGAATGTTTACTAGACTGTCAGACCTCTGACCATAGTAAGCAGTTAAATCTACGATTGCATTCTTGTCTAAATCTGAATCATCCATTTCTTGTTCTATAATAACCAAACCTTTTTTTTCAGATTTTAGTTGAATATTCCCTTCCGAACCTAAAGTTGTTCTTCTCCCATCAATTAGCATATCTGAAAGCTCTGCATCTACCCAACAAGTTGCTTTCTCGAGATTTTTTATTTTAATTATGAATGAGTCTTTTGGTTTACTATATATTAAACTCCTAATCTCTATGTTGCAATCATCAATTGAGTCTATTTGTTCTATTTGAATTCTTGTTTCAAGAATTTTCTCTAATGCCGAGGGAGTCTCACCATAGACTGCAAATATATCCAATGAAAGGTCTTCACCAATCAGATTAATTCCGGGGTAAATTACGGTTTTATAGTCTCCTGGTGAGATAAATACTGATTCTGTGTCTCCAAATCTGCTACCTTCACCATTTTCATCAATAGGAGTTATTGTCCCTTTAAAATAAACAGGGACATTTGAATCACTCTTATATGTTAATTCTATTTGGGAACTTGCACGATTGTATTTTGCCGAATGAATAGTTAGTTTCATTACAGGAGTTGGAAGATAAAATAAATCAAGTCCCTCTACGGCAGCTATTGGTCCACTGGCACTTCTTGCCCCTTGTGCAAACTTAACTATTACACTTATTCCTGTGCTTCTTCTTATGTTTGTTGCTGCACCTACCAAATCAGAACCAACCAAAACTCCTACAGAAAAATCAGAGCTCTGTAGATATTTCTGTATTTGCTCTGGAACATTATCTTTACCAGTGAACATTATGGGGTCAAAACCGCTCATTAATCCTTTCTCTATAAATTCTCCGTTTGTAAATGCTAATTGTTCTGTTGGAAAGATTTTAATGTATTTTTTAACTATCTCTATATTATCTTCAAATCTATCTCCCGTATCTATTATTTCTGGATTGTATGCCGATAGCTCATCTTTGACTTCTCTATCTACTGGGCCATAAATTATAAGGTTTTCAACATTTATATCTTCAAGGATAGAACTTATTGAGGCAATATTAGAGGAGTCTGCAAAAAATACCCAAGATTTTGACTTGACTGCGTATGGAGCTACTGCAATGGCGGATTGTCCATAGGTGCTTCCAACAACGATGAAATTATTTATACCTTCTAACTCTCGAATCAAATATTCATTAGCCGAGTCAACTGAAATCTCCCTTTCTACCTTAAATCCTCTCGCTTCTAAATCTTTTTCATATGAAATTACTTGGGGTCTTCTGTCTGAACTTATTATTCGGATAGCGTTTTGTTTGTTTAGACCGTTCATTAAAAGGGGTCCATGCCTGACACTTACGAGAAACTGTGTATCTACGCCGATTAAGTTGCCATAATGAACTATAGAATAAACATCTCTCCAATCTTCAGAATTTGAAATCACTTGTTCAAATGGATTTTCTTGAGCCGAAACCAGATGAATTAATAAAAATGAAATTGTGGCTAATAAAAAAAAATACTTTTTCATGACCAAAATACCATTACTGACTATATAAATATTTATTTGGGATTAAGCGAATTGATTGTTTAAGCTTTAAGTTCTGTTGACTTGATTGAAAGCAATGTCTATAAATAGTTTAACATTGAAATAAGAGTATGAGGCTATCTCAACTTTTGCTTAATCCCAACAAAGCAGAACGCCATCCTGCTGAAATGATTCTTGTGGGATTTTTTTATGCTTCTCTATCCCTTGTCTGTAGCAATTGGCTTTTTCCAGAATATTCTTCAATAACTGCTGTTTTTCTTACAACTATCTCTTGCCTTTATATAATACAAGGTGCAATACTAATTGAAGAAGAAAGAGAGGGTAAATTTGAAAGTGAAAAAAGTCTTCTGAAGCATCATTCTGGAGTAATTGCTTTAATTTTTTATTTATTTGTGGGTTTTTTTCTTGCATTTTTGTTCTGGAATATTATTCTTCCAGAAAGTTTAAGCACTAACTTATTCGAAGCACAAAAAAATGAGGTTGAAAACATTCAAAGAATTACTGGAAGAAGTGTTGCTTTTGGAGATTTTGCTACCATTTTTATAAATAATCTCAAAGTAATGGGGATATCTGTTCTTTTTGCAGTATTCTATGGTTCTGGAGCAGTATTTATTCTTGCATGGAATGCAAGTGTCATAGGCTTTGTTATTGGAGAAATAATAAAAAACACTACTGGAATTTCTGCTCTACCTATTCTTTTATTCAAGTATGCTATACACGGTATTCCTGAAATGGTTGCCTACTTTGTGGCTGCTCTTGCAGGAGGGATACTTTTTGTTACAATAATAAGAGGAGATTATTCTAAAGATAGAATAATTAGAACCTGCATTGATTTTAGTGTCCTTATATTTATATCAATAGTGCTTCTGGGAATTGCAGGAATTGTAGAATCTTACTTTTCGTCAGCTATTTAGACTTGAGACCAATTTACTGTTCTGTTAACTGAAACCTCATACCCTCTTTCCATGTGAATGGTGAAATTTGTTCCTAAATATGGTGGACCTATTGGAAGAGGATTTTTTATGAATCCTTGCGAAGTTTGAAGTTCTGAATTCCACCATGAAACCGCATCCGCACCAGAAATATTTATTAGTAGATTGGAAGCTACTCTAAGAGATGTGTTTGCAGTCAGTGCAATCCAATTAATTCCTGAGCTTGAAGCATTTTTAATAAGTGTAAGATTTGTAGGCTGGCGAACTATTCCTACAAGACTCCAATTCATTGCTGAAGGAGCTGAACTGTTAACGAAGATTGAGTAAGCTACCCCATTAGATATTGAAAAGTCACAATTTGTTTCTGTGCATTCTGGGAATTGAGGGCACGAAAATTTATTACAAGTTATTTTACGTTGAATCGTTGAGTTTAACAAAACTACGCTGGTGATATTTGGAATATTGTATAATGTGTTATTTGCTGTATCTATTCTTGAAGAATTTGTTGGAAATGCTACTAAATTCTTAGTATTTGTCGTATGCCTTATTGTATAAACATGTGCTCCAAAGTATTGTGAGCTTGCATTTTCCCCTGCTGGATTTACCGCAGTAACTAAATAGAATTTTCGCGTGTTATTTGCAAAATTGCTATCTGTGTAATTAGTGGATGTATTATCCGTAACTAAATTTAATTGAGTAAAATTTGTTCCTGCATAGACTTTATAACTTAAAGAGTGGTTTGAAGAGTTCCAGATTAAGGTTATATTTCCTCTTCCATCTTCTGATGTCTGAGTTACATTGTAGATTATAGGAGATTCTGGATAAATGAAAGTTGAAAATGAATGATTTGTTGAATTGAATCCTAATGTTCCAAAGTAATCATAACAATAAACATTCCATGAATAGAATCCATCTCCTTGAGTTGTTATTGATGAAAAGTTGAGCTGTGTTTCTTTTTGAGGATTTAAAATTGTCTGATTAATTACCCACAAACCTGACCAGTTACCATATAGTGAGCAGTTTACTAATGGGGAAGAGTCATTTACGGTGAAATTAAATTGAGAGACTTGATAATTTGTTATATTTAGATATGATGAAGGATACAAGAAGTCGACAGTAGGACTTATTCTATTAAGCTCTTCTGTTCTTGTTTCTGTTTTATTTAAGTTTGATACCAAATCATTTATAGTGATATTATAATAATAAATTGCTGCTGAAAGATTTGTCCAGTTTATAGTAGTTATTAAAGAGTCATAAGTTGTCCTATTCACAAGAGTCATGCCTGCAGTATTGTTGTAAAGCTCATAGGTTATGTTTGCAAAGTTTGATTCTGTTACGCTGACATTTACAAATATCCAGTCTCTTTCAAATACTGAATTGTTAGATTCTGTTCCATCTGAAAACGAAATTAGAGGGTTTGTAGAATCTATTGTTGTTGTAAACAATGTTGTGCGTGAATTTTCCCATATATCTTCACACGTTATTGAAACATTGTATTGATTATCTAATATGCTTGTATTTGTGTGTTCAAACAGCCTTGAACTTAAAGAATTGAGTTGTATGGAATCTTCTGAATTTAGACTATAAGAACAAACCGTTGAATCTTCTAAAGAGGTTATGTTAAACAATATTGAAGTTGAATTGTGATATCTTGCAGGGGAATTTAATCTGATTTCTGGGCCATTAGTATCGTAATTAAAATTAAAATCAAAGGATTGAAATCCTGCGCTGGATATTGTCGTTTCTAAAGCCGTTCCTCCATCTGGCTGAATCCATGCATTTGTATTTGCATCGTATGTTTTTGCCCATAAGTCATCTAAGTCATCTCGCACAATTACTAAAGTCTTATTTTGATCAAGATAACTTTTTGATAAAATATTTTGTTCTTCATCTGAAAAGGCTGTTAATCCTGAAGCATCGAGTCCTGTGGCTCCTCCTTCCCATGCATTAGTACTTATATTAAATCTAAAGTAGTCCATATTTAAACTGACGGCATTATCTGAATATATTGCGAGTCCGTAGTCGCTTGTTCCAGACCATGCAGGGGCCAATAGTTGGGCTGGAGAGACATCTGGATAGATATCTATTTCATTACCTGAAAGCGCAAGTGTTTGGGTTCCACTCCAAACTATAGATTCCATATCTTCTAAACCTATATCATGCATAGAGAGAATTATATGGTCGCTGTTTGGTCTTGCATTTATAACTATTTCTTCCGATTCTTCCAAAAGATTGGTAGTTCTAACTGTTGTATATGAACAGCTACCGTCTTCTTTAGTTGTATAATCTATTTCAGTTATTCCATTTACTGAACTTGCTACAAAAAGCGCTCCGGATGATTGTTCATATGCTAAATCTGCATGTTGATAAACCTCTGGGGTTAGGAGTGTTGATGGAAGTGAAGATGGCTGACACCCCCACTCCGTCCCGTTCCAAATAATTATATTTAGGGCACTTGTATTTGACATAATCATTGCTATTTCTTCTTTGAATGGATGAGGTTGTAATTTGACATAACTTACTACGCCTGCTCCTATGAGTGTTTGAGGAATTCCTTGGATATTACTGAAGGATGTTCCGTTCCAAATAGTGTATGCTGGAGTAGAGTTTCCTTGTGAAAAAACCACTAATGCTTCGGTACCTTTAGACTCATAAGCTACATCAACTTTTAATCTGTTGATTATTGTTGAAGTGGAAGTCAATTCCCAAGTTGAACCACAAGCAGTTCCATTGTGCCAACAATTTACTCCATTGAGACTGCTGTTCACTTGAACATTGATATCATCCAATGCATCTGCTGTTACTAAAATATTCTCATCTCTTGTGGGACTTGAGCGAGATCTTATCCACTCCAGAGTTCCTCCGATAGTTGAAGCGTTCAATTCAGAGCCAAATCCTGTTCCGTTCCATACCCTATATCGAGGTATTTGAACCGTTCCCTCTCCATAAGAAAGAATTCCTTTTTTTAATTTTAATAGACTACTATTTACGGAGAAGGTTACATTCGTTAAGGAAGTTAGTCCGAGAGAATCGTTTGCATATAAATAAAGAATGTGATTTGATTCTGAAACATTAAATTCTGTGCCTTGACACGAACTTAATGTGATATTTGACTCTTGATTTAGATTATACCAACAATTACTTAAATGAACATCTGAAACTGTGAAATTTAGCAATAAGCTTACGTTGCTAAAGTAGGTTCTATTTTGGGGTTCTATCAATGAAAGAGTAGGGGGAGTGATGTCTGCTAACTTAATGGTTCTTGTTTCTGTGAGATTAAAATTGTTCATTAAATCGTTTGTGCTTGTATTATAATAGTAGGTTACATTCTCGCTATTTAAGCCAGTGAAATTTATTGAGGTTACAAGAGAATCATAAGTTGTCCTATTCACAAGAGTCATGCCTGCAGTATTGTTGTAAAGCTCATAGGTTATGTTTGCAAAGTTTGATTCTGTTACGCTGACATTTACAAATATCCAGTCTCTTTCAAATACTGAATTGTTAGATTCTGTTCCATCTGAAAACGAAATTAGAGGGTTTGTAGAATCAATTAATAATGTTTGATTATCGGTCATATTCATATTGTTGGCTGAATCATGCACTTTAAAGAACCATGTAAAACTGTCGTCGTAAGGTAGAGTAATATTCACCCCAAATAATGAGCTTGTTCCATAATTAAATATGAAAGTTTGATTAACAAGACTTGAAGAACTGTTATACACAAAAAGTGTTGCGTTTGCGAGTCCTAAATTATCTGTTGCATTCACAGTGAGATTTTGATTTCGTGAGTTTGAATAGGTATTATTTTGCGGAGAGTATAAAATTGCTAAGGGAGTTGTTGTATCTATTCTTATTACTCTTGTTTCGGTAAAATTTTTATTGCCTGCTTTGTCTATTATTGTGACATTGTAAAAATAGTCTTTATCTTGGAGACTTGTCCAGTTAACGTCTCTTAGACCTGTTGTTGAGTATGTAGATGCTACTAAACCACCTGAATCATAAAGTGTGAAGTTAATTAATTCTTCATTTAATTCGATTACACTGACATTTACAAATATCCAATTTAGAGAAACATTTGCAAATGGCTGCTCTGTGCCTTCACCGTATGAAATTAAGGGTCTCATTGTATCCACTGAAAAGTTTCTTGAACGTGAACCAGAATTTCCGGCACTATCGTTTGCATAAACTGTAATCCTATAATTCGCATCTGCAATTGATGAATTTGTAGCGTTCCACGTGATATTGTTAGTTGTCTGCATGGTGTAATTTGTTAAACTGTCATTTATTGAATACCAAACTAAATCTCCTTCTTCAGATAGTTCTACTTGAAAGTAAACTGAAGAATAATTATAAAAATAATTATTTGCTGAAGGAGTGTTAAAGAATATGTCTGGAGGTGAGATATCTCCTAAAGTTAAAGTGACTGTTCTCATTACTGTTGAATTCACGTTTCCCAATATATCTGAAACGCTTACTTGATAGGTATAATTTGAAAAGGAGTTATCTAAATTGGTGAAATTTATTGAGGTTACAAGAGAATCATAAGTTGTCCTATTCACAAGGTGGTTTGAACCTGAACTAATATTATAAATTTCATAGGTTATATTTGCAAAGTTTGATTCTGTTACGCTGACATTAATAAAGAGAAAAGTATCTTCTCTTGATGAACCATTTAAAGGTGTGGGATTTACAAAACCTATCAGAGGTTTTATTGAGTCTACGAAAAACTGACTTTTGGAAGTGCTATTTAGATTTCCTACAAAATCTTCGCCGTATAAAGTTAAATTTACCCATCCTTCAGGACTTGTAAATGAACTATTTTCACAATTTGAAAGAGTAGTGTTTGTTGCTCCATTATCTATAGTGTAATAACAGTTTTGGACACCTGTTCCCGAATCTGAAACAGATATATTTATTTCTATAGAGTTTGTTGTGTAGTTTATATTTCTTGGTTCTGATATTGAAGCCAATGGGGGGATTGTATCTATTCTAAAAAATGTGAAATTTGTCGCGATATTGTTAAAAGTATCATTGCAGTAAAATATTGAATTGTATAATCTGTCTGCAATTGATGAATTTGTAGCGTTAAAGTTTATTGAATCTATCGTTGAAAGAGTTATATTATTCACTCCATTGTTTAATGTATAAACACAACTATTTGCAACCTCATCAACTGTAAGATTAAATAAAATTGACGATGTCGAATAATTAGTTAAATTGAAGGGAGGAGAATTTATTGAAATATATGGAGGTTTTGTATCTATGCTGAATGTTACTTGTGAAGTGTCGTTTCTTAAACCATTTGTATTATTTGCAAATATTTTAAGAGTGTAACTCCCATCTGCAATTGATGAATTTGTAGCATTCCAATCTAAATAATTTAAAGAAGACAGTGAAAAGTTGGTTACTCCATCATTTAGAGTATATTTAACCTCACTCCCAAGTTCATTTAAAGTGACGTTGATATTCATTGATTGCAAGGGGTATGTTGTGTTTAATGGAAAGGTTATATTTACTAAAGGAGAATCAAAATCGCAGTATCCTGACCAGTCGCTTCCATCTAAATTGAGAGTCTTTGTAACAACTGAACCCGTGTCATTTGTATATGCTAAAATATATCTTTCATCACATATTCCTTGATTTAGTAATGAATCTATCCCAGAAATGTCAAATAAGAGATTAGTAGTATTCTCGTCTGTTGCTAAAGTGTAATGATATTTCATTGAACCTGTTGAATTAAAGACCGATGCATTTATTGCATCCGCATCTCTGTCATTCCAAGCTACAACGAACCAATCTTTGTTTTCGGTTCGGTTCTTTACTGTTGCTATTGCTACTTGTGAAGTTGCTCCCGATGCTGTATCTATTGTAGTTATTCCTAAAATTGCATTGTTGTTTAAGTCTCTTATAGAAATTTTTATGTCTTGTAAAACAGAATCGTAGTAGGCCATTGCAAAACTGTTTTGATTTAAGCTGGTTACTGCTACTTGTCCTGCTGTGCCTATTGAATCGATATTTGTTTGTGTTGTTATAACTCCTCTTGTTTCATTAAGTATTGCATATGATGCTGTGTCTCCACTGTCATCAAACCAGAAAGCTACGAATCTACTTTCATTAACTGCCGAACACTTGAATAGATTTTGAAGAGATAGATCTGGATTTGCTGCACCATCAAGATTTGTTTCAGTCCCTACGAGAGTTGCGGGTGCTGAATATCTATAAGATTTAATATCTGCGTCTGATTCTCCGTCGTCAATATAACAAATATGGTAACGGTCAACCATTGGAATTACATCTACATCTACCGCCGGAGTTCCTACAGCTGCTTCAAATTCAAACTGATTAAACCAAGGAGTGCCTATTCTTGTGTAACCTCGAGCATTTCCATCTTCACTTCCCACATCCCCATCATCCCATGCAATTATCATACTTGTTGAATTTATTGCAGTTATTGAAACTCTGGAATCTGCATCAAGACCTGTTGTGACTGTAACGTTTGATGTTTTATTTGTCCCATTTGTATCGTATATTTTAAACTGTAATGAAATGGGAGAAGGTTGTATCCAAGCTACTGCAAATGTTCTATTATCTAAGGTAGCTAGAGCTATATCTTGACTTGAGACATTTGTAACTGAAATTAAAGGGTCAACCGCAATATACCATGGGCGGTATTCTTTTTCTTCATTTACTGTAAGCTTTCCAAGAGAATACATATAAGGCCAAATATCTGGAACTGAATAAGAATATGAAACTGAAGCGTTATCTGATGAAATATTCCATGTTAAAACCTTTGCATTGTTTTCAATAGAAACTTCTGCGTTAGTAGTTATATTGAATACTGAAGGAACATATTCTTTTATTAGTAATTCGTTTGTGTTCTTCACCGAACTTATGTTTATAATTACCTCAAACCAATCTTGCTGGGTTGGGTCTATTTTTGTGTCTGCTAATCTGATTATATTGTAAGGATAATTATTGTCTACGAGAAATGATGTTTTAAAGGATATATCTCTGGAATCAAGTTTTGTTCTTAATTTTACATCATATTCTCCTTGTAGACTATTTTTATAAATTAACTGATATAATCCACATTCATCTGAAGGAACTATGTGGGATGAATCAAAAAGTTCTGTAAGATTTTTAGGAGTTATTACTTCTACTTCTATCCAAGCATTGCAAACTCCAGCTCCTGCTGAATTTAATAAAGCTATTTCGAACTCAACTTCTTCATCCGATTGGTGAACACTTTTCTTAGTATTCATCGTTATAAGACCGTAAGCAAACTCTTTTTCTATGACTCTTCCATTTTCTAAAGACGCATTTAGATAGTAAATTCCTGGCTTGAATGCTCTCTCATTTAAATTAATTAAAATTTGGTCATTTACTGAAGAAATATTTACCATTTCTCTTGAATTAAAATTGTTTGATTGTGAATCAGTCAGAGATATTGAACTTATTGAATCAAAAGAAAAATTTCCAGATTCTAAGACAAAACTACCTGCTTCAGATATTGATTCTATTTCTTGCAAATAATCTATTTCTGAATCTTGAATGATGTTAGACACTAAAAAGTTTTTAACGATGGTCTCTTCTTCGCTTGTTAAGGTTATCTTATAAACTCCTTCTTCAGAGGGTTTGAAAATAAACGAATTATCTTTAGGTTTTAATATTTTCACACCAGATGGGGATTCTATTTTTAGATGATTTATTGAATCGTCTAATGGAATTTTTATTGATTCCCCTAATAAGATTGACTGTGTTTCGTCTGCAGTAGAAATTGAAAAAAGGAAAATTAAGATAGCTATGACTATTGGAACTATTCCTATTATTCCCATCAAGATTATCCCTTTTTTGTTAATCATTGTTTGTTAAAATAAAATTACCTGTTTTGTTGAAATAAACCCTGTAGTATCTTGCGTCTTTATCTTCTTTGTAAAACTCTAAGGGTATGCTTATTGAAGAGGATTTTTTATTTTGCAGATATTCTAATTTTAAGTGTTTGGTATCTTTAACTGCAACTAAAGGTATGCGTAACATAAGTAAGACATTGTTTATTGATTCTCTGGGAATAGTTGTTGAAATACTAAAATCTGAAAGAATGTTGCCTTTTTTTATTTTATTTGGGATGAAGTATAATGAGGCTCCTGAAATTTCATTTTTTGGAAATACTGCCACTTTTTCTACAAACTCATCCTCTGGTACAAGAGATAGGGCATTTTGCGGAGAAATAATTAAAAATGAGGAAACTGAATTTTCTTTGAAACTGTTACCTCTGCCTTGATTGATTGAAATAAAGCTTAAAAATGAAAGTCTATATAGAGTAATAGTTGACGTGCTTATTACTGTGTCTCTTAACGAAGAAAAAAATAAATACCTCTTTGAAAGAAAAGTTTCCGGTGTAGCGATTACATAATTTAGGGTCTGAATATTTCCTGAAATATTTGCCTTAATTTTGTTATACCTGGTATTGTGTGCTGAAACGACTCCGTCTGCACTAAGGATATCAAAATCGTTTGGAATATATTCGTAAAATTCTTCTTCTAATGGGTGCGATGACCTAATGGTCATACTTACATTAACATCTGAATTTAAAGGGATTCTTGTATTTGAACAACCGTTGCAGGATAATTTTCTGTTAACTGTTAGAGAAGATAGTTTATAGAATACAAATTTGTTTGAAAACGTTTCAATTGTATCTGAAACAGTTAATTCCAGCCCATACTTTCCATAGTCTGTAGTGTTTATATCTAAAGAAACATTTGTACACTGCGTGCATGAATTTTTATATATTGATAAATTTGGAAAAGTTATGCTATAATTAACTAATTGAAATAGTGGGTCTATTAATAATTCTGTCCTTGTTGTTTGGCCATTTATAAAAAAACTCCTGTTAGGATTTACTATTTCAAGAGGTTTTTTTAGATACATTGAAGGAAATAGGTCGTATCCTTCTCCAGATATTGTAAGCAATACTGGTTGAGTAAATAATGGGGGATTTTTATTGGATACCCTTGCAGTAATATTCTTACCTATCTGCCACGCTACTTGCCTTATTTCTTGAGGATCACAACAAAATCTGTGATTACTTGGGCTTATCTTACATGATGAAGTGTAATTTGCCTGACCTACATAAGAGATTACTACATTAAGCCAAGGAGAAAATTGAGAATTGTTTCCAGAGATTTCTCCGCATACAAAATTTGCCGAAACATAAGATGAGCAATAGAATAAAAAAATTGCAAGAATAAATGATACTATTACTGTCCTCTTCATATTTAATAAATTGCACTTCCCTATAAAAGCTTTATAGATGTCTTTTGTATACATGAGACTTATTTCTCCGCACTATCTTTTACTACCTCTTCAAACCTTGAATTTGAAAGAGATATTACCCCCATTGTTAAAAAGAATAAACCGGCTAAAACGAATAATATAATTAAATTTGAAGATAAAGATAAATTTGTCAAATCTTTTGAAGAGGCTATGAAATTAAATCCAATCATTAAAATTGAAAATTCTTTCATAAAATAACCTTCTGCAAATAAAAGTAGAATTATTGCAAATATTATTGGTAATAACGGTCCTCCAACTAAAAGAGAAATTTTATGAAAATTTGAATCAGAACATATCACTTCTGTATATGGATATGAACCTTCTTTAAAGAATATAGTTTTATACTCGCAATCAAAAAATTTTGCTATAACCACATGTCCAAATTCATGAATTACTATTGTAGACATCAGACATATACTTGTAAAAAATATTATGAATGCGAAGTATTTTGAAAATGTGATTAGGTAATTATTTTTCCTTGGTTTTTCTACGGAGTCATATATTTTATAAGAATATATATTTTCAATTAAATTATGGATAAATAGTAAAAATACTAAAAGGGATATTGTGCTTGAAGCGTGAAATAAGTCTTGCCTGAATAATGATAGAAAAAGGGATATTAAAGATATTATAAAGTATGCAAGTCCATAAATGAATGTTTTTTTAGATTTAATAAAATCTTTTGAGATTATTAATCCTATAAAGAATATGAAAAAAGATATTGCAATTAAACTAATTGATAGATAATTAAAAGAAATAAAAAATGTGAATAACCCCGGGAAATATAGAAGCAAAAGAATGTTAAGACTCTTATTTTGAGATAGTTTTGAAAAAATGGACAATATAAAAGGTAATTGTGCAATAATAACTGCTGTATAAATATAAATAAAATCAATTATTGTGAACTCTGAATAACCAAACAGCCATAAAATATTGTATAAAACCAACACTAAATTTATAACTCCAATAATTGCAAGGCGAATAGTTAGGGGTTTTAGATAAGAATCTCTATATTTGAAAAAAGAACGAATGAGGGCTGAAAAAATTAGAAAGGTAATCAACGAATGAATTATTAAAATAATTTGTTCCATATAATTAATCTAACTCTACAAAGAAGAAATAAGGTGTTATTGATGTGTCTGCGTTGTGCCCGTCTTCTAAAACTAGCATCTCAAAATCATGATTTGCATTGTCAAATCCTGCCAAATTTTGCTCTATTAAAGATGCGAACACAACGCTTCTTGTTGCTGGCTCGTATAGAAGGACTTCTTCAAATTGCTGGTCGACTGCACCACTTGAACTGTAAACTCTTGTGCTTCTGCATTCATTTGATGAAAATTGTAAGTTTGCTGTAAAGAATGCGTCATGGTCTTGAAGAGTGAATGTGTTGTTAACTCCGTCTGCATCAAATGAGGCTATATTAAAACGAGATTCTAACTGTGTGAGATTCAAACCGCCTACACTTGTTGCTCCAGCAGTTTCTCCACCTATGCCCCCTTGGGTTCCATTTGCGGTGAAATTGAAACATTGTATTGAGCCCCAGGTTATTGTGGAGTTTGTGGAAGCATAGACTTCTCCTTGCGGATTAACAAGTGTCCAGTTATACAAATTATTTGAATTTGCATCTGTTAATTCTATTCCTCCTGAAATATTTCCAAAATAACCTTGCCATGTTTGAGTTATTGTGTTTCCTACTATGCTCAATTCAGTAACGTTTCCCGCGAATGTGGTTGCATTACCTGGAGAATTGCTCGAATTTGACCTTGAGGGATTTCCGGATGAGATTTCTGCTCCAAATGGTTGAGCCAATGATAAGAAAGAGGTTAATAAAATTATGAGCAATACTAAGGGTAAGATTAGAGATATTTTTTTCATTGTTTTTCACCTTTTTCTTGTTTAAATTCTACGATTCTTTCTGGAGCATAAATAGAAATTAATCCCGAAAATTTTTTTATTTCCTCTCGATTTATAAGCATTATTTTGCACTTGAGAGAGATATCTTCAGCTATTGCTTCCACCTGTTGCTTGATAAGTTTCAAACTTGAAACTATAATTATCTCAAGAGGTTCAGCTTTGAGATAAACCCCATCTACTTCTTTGATATACTTTTCTAAAACTGGATAAAACTTATGGGCGAATTTATTAAGATTTTTGTCATCAAAAAACCAAAATTTTAACATGAATCTGTGATAATCACTTAGAGGAATCACTTTTTTTGAAGACCAACCCTTTGACAAGATAGTTAGATGAAAAAAATCTTGAGATATAGAATAAAGTGAACGTGGCTTACCCTTATCTGCAAGACCTGTTTTTTCTTTTATGATTAACCCTGCAGCTTCTAAAAGTTTTAGTTGCTGGCTTACATATGAAACAGAAGTTTTCAGAGATAGAGCAATATCTGAAGGAGAAACTGGTTTTTCTGCCACAATCTCCAGAATGTGCCATCGGGGAGTTCCAAAAAAGGCATCAACATTCATGTGACAAAAAAACAAACAGCCTATTTAAGTCTTTTGTTTAATTAATAAATTAACCTTTTTTATAATAAAGGTTTATTAATTAATAAATATAGTTTACTTATTAAAGTATTTAATTATTTAGTAAAATAGACTTATAAAAATTATTCTAATTCTATAAAGAAGAAATATGGTGTAGAAGATGTATCTGTGCCATGTCCATCTTCTAAAACTAGCATCTCAAAATCATGATTTGCATTGTCAAATCCTGCCAAATTTTGCTCTATTAAAGATGCGAACACAACGCTTCTTGTTGCTGGCTCGTATAGAAGGACTTCTTCAAATTGCTGGTCGACTGCACCACTTGAACTGTAAACTCTTGTGCTTCTGCATTCATTTGATGAAAATTGTAAGTTTGCTGTAAAGAATGCGTCATGGTCTTGAAGAGTGAATGTGTTGTTAACTCCGTCTGCATCAAATGAGGCTATATTAAAACGAGATTCTAACTGTGTGAGATTCAAACCGCCTACACTTGTTGCTCCAGCAGTTTCTCCACCTATGCCCCCTTGGGTTCCATTTGCGGTGAAATTGAAACATTGTATTGAGCCCCAGGTTATTGTGGAGTTTGTGGAAGCATAGACTTCTCCTTGTGGACTTGCTAAAGACCAATTGTAAATAGCCTGATTATTAGCGTTTGCAAGCTGTATTGTACCTGTAACATTTCCAAAGTAACCTTGCCATGTTTGAGTTACTGAATAACCTGATATTGTAAGTTCTGTAACATTTCCTGCTTGTGCTGGAACTGACTCGGGTGAATTTGGAGATGCTCTACTTGTAGAACCGTTAACTACAGATGCTCCAAAGGGTTCAACTGCACTTGCTATTGAAAACCAAAAAATTCCTATTGCTATGAAAAGGAATACTTCTAAGCTAATTAGACATTTTGACTGATATTTAAGGATCTTATTTTTTACGGAGATCATTTTTTATTAAGTTTTCAAGATACAAAGAAATTTCCATATCCTCATCAATACAGTGTTTTCTTGCTTCCTTCCAGATATCTTCTTCTATCTTGATACTAGTAGTTTTTTTCACCACTTCTTGGAAAGCTTAGAGTATTATATAAATCTTGCTAATAATAATACTATGATACTATAAAGAAAAACTACTTTGAACCATTTCCAAGCATCTGACGAAGAACAGACAAGTCCTTAGATAAAGATGATGTTTTGTTAAGTTCCTTCAGAGAACCCATATATCTTTCAATTTTGCCTGTTAATTGCTCTACTTCTCCTTTATCTGCAAAATTCATTATTCTCAAATTTATTGAGTCTATGTCCTTTGTATGTTGTTGCATTCCTGCATTTAGCTCTTGAAGTGAATCTGAAAATGAGTCTAACTCTTTTTGTTTTTTGCGAATGTCAGAATAAATTATTTCTATTTTGTCTCCGTTGACATGTATGGAACTTTCAACTTTCTTAATGTCTATCAACTCCTTCTTTACTTCTTCACTTAGTCTAACGACTTCTTCTACTCCCCTAAAGAAGTCGAGTTTCTTTCTCAATTCCTTGAGTTCTTCCATCAAGTGATCCATTATTGATTCATTGCCTTCTAAATTTGCTTTAAGTGCTTCAAAATGCGCATCTTGTTTTTGAATTTCAATCATGAATTTTTCTGGTTGCACTGTTTCAACCAAATCTGCCGCTTTTACTGCTTTTAATTCCAAATCTCTTATTGTTCGGTCTCTATCTAAAATCATTGCCCTTAACTCTCCTATCTGTTCATTCAAAGAAGACATTCTTTCTGTAAAGCTAGTTCTTACCTCGCTAAAACCTTCTACTGCTGCTTTAAGTTTGTCTACATCCGTGCTCAATTTTAAAATTGAAGTTGCATCTTTTGTATCTGTGTCCTGACTTTTCTGTAGAGTCGCATTTTCAACAGATTCATCTTCTGCCGATTCTGTAGAAATATCTGATTCTTTATCTAAAAGCTTCTTTTTTGAAAATATTTTTATGCCAAGCATGATATTTCGCCCTTTATATTATTTAATAATCTATTTGTATGGTTAAAACTTCCTATGCTGAATTTCATCCTTAACATCTTTATCTTTGAGGGCATTATCTCGAGACGATTTTTTACGGAATTAAAGTTTTTTATTAATAGTTTATATTTTATAGTACGATTTAATAAGTGTTCATATTCATATTCTAAATACCTCATAAGAAAATGCTCTGATAAACTTGATTTATCTTCGTAGCTACTCAATTTATTAATATTCGTCCTCCATTCACTTGGGATGATACGTCTTGCAAGATGGACTACATTTAAGGGAATCATTAAATAGCAAGAAATAGTTAATTTATATTCTTTTCTTGGGCATATTATTCTTGGTCTTTAAGGTTATCAACTTCTTATTATGTCCGACTTTTACTCTAACTAAATTTATTTTGCTAAGATATAAATCCCAACTAATCCAAAAAAGAATAAAACTGTTCCTAGAATAAACCTTTGATTTGAACTTCCTTCTGAAATTACAAGACCTGTAATATTTGTACTAAACATCATTATAGAAATAAGAAAACTGGAGAATACAAATAGGATTAGCGCTTTTCTAAATATGGATGGCTCACGTTTTAGTTGGGAATCAATATCTTCTATTTTTCTTTTAATCCCATATTTTTGTGAAGATGAGTTTTCAGGACAGTATCTTAAAGCTAGATTAAACATTTTTCTTGCTTTTTTCAGGAGCAATTTATCATTAAAAACCGAGTTTTGGTCTTTTGAAGTTGTGAATGACTTCGCCCATGCAGACTCATAAAAGTCTCCAGCTTTTTCTGCGATATCATATAGACCTATTCCTGAAGATAGACTAAGATTAAATAATTTTTCATGTAAAAAACCCTTAGATTCATTATTAATAGATGAGGGGATTGTATCTTTTAGATATTTTAATGACTCTTGGAGATTATGGCTTTTCAGAAATTCCTCAACTTCCTTTTCTAAAGTAGAGTCTGTATTCATTTTAACAATTACTTTGAGTTATAAACATTCTCATTAGTTAAATTAATCTGTTTTCGAGAAGGTCTATTAGATAATCTTGATACAGTTTGTTTGGAATTATTTAGATTGCTCTTTTTACGAAGGAGGAATAACGCTCCTGCAAGACCGGATAAAAGAAAAATTATTGAAGCCATATTTGCGATTGTTAGCCCTTCAGTTGAAACTGCATATCCAGTTATACTTCCCATGAATAAAAAAGCTGAAATAATTAAACTTACTCCCAACACTAAAAGAGCCATCTTTCTTTCAGAAATTTCATTAAGAGACATTTTCATAACCTATCTTGTATATTTAGATTTAATAAACTATGCTTCATTCTGATTTTTCTTTTCTTCTTCCTGTTTTTTTGCTTTTTGTTTTTCCTTAAGATTTTTATCAAATAAGTCTATGGCATTTATTATCAAATCTTTTGTTTTTAACCCCATCATACTTTTTCCAAAATCGGAATCAATTTCTTTTTCTATCCAAGAAGAGAGTTCATTTTTATCTTTATTTACGTGAACTGCAAAAATGGTGTTATCTACGGAGGAGAGTGAATCTTTGAGCTCTTTTAGACTTGAAACCATCATCCCATTGTCAAATGTAAAGGATTTTACTATTTTATCTAATAATGACTGCTCTGCTGGTTTTTCTTTTTCTTTTTCAGGAGTTTTGTTGTCTTTTTCCCACGAAGCTCTTTCTTTCTTAGCTGCCTGAAGAGATGCGTTTATATCATCTTCGGAAACTAATTCTATCTCTTTTGCACGAGGTTTTTTACCTAATTTTTCCCACTGCTTTGTAATTCTTGGTCTTATGCCGTCAAGATATATGTCCACTATCGTAAAGTTTCCTATCATTAGTTTGTCTTTTACCAATTTAAGTTCCATTTTAAGGTCAAATGTGTCTACCTTTTCTTGTTCAAGTTGTTGTATCTGATATTCTAAATCTTCTATTATTTCTCCATAAGAATTATATTTTTCTAAAATTTCATCACTTAAACGTCTTGTATTATGCAGAATAGGTCTGAAGTTGATAAAGTAGGGTAGAGATCGATTATATGACGGGTTCACAAACATCCCCACCCCTACTGAAGCTTTTATAAGAGATTGTAAAACTTCTTCGCCATATTTTGTTTTCAACCTGTTGAGGTCTGCTTCATCTCGTGTCCTCATCTGCACTTCTGTATTGATGTTTGCTTTTATTTCTCCTACAAAATCTGAT